>LULJ01000399.1_pt1 | contig 15424 bp, 18 predicted proteins | sample 728171 | NCBI WGS metagenome assembly LULJ01 (sample SAMN03860292, study PRJNA289734) | marine metagenome | biome: seawater column; feature: ocean; material: water; isolation source: Red Sea water column Station 169 - depth 25m | place: Saudi Arabia: Red Sea | collected 2011-10-15 | depth 25 m
TTTTTTCTTTAGAAATTTTTTACAGATTCATGAAAAAAATTAACAAAGTGGTTATTCCTGTAGCTGGTTTGGGTACAAGGATGCTTCCTGCAACAAAGGCAATTCCAAAAGAAATGCTTCCAGTGCTGAATAAACCCATCATTCAATACATTGTGGAAGAAGTTTTATATGCTGGATTTAAAGAAATTATTTTAGTGACCCATTCAAGTAAGAATTCTATTGAAAATCATTTTGATCAAAGCTTTGAATTAGAGGATGTTTTAGAAAAAAGAGTAAAAAAAGGGATGTTGAGAGAAATTAAAGCCTTATCAAAATTAAATATTTCTATGCAAAGCGTCAGACAAGGAGAGGCAAAAGGCTTGGGGCATGCAATACTTTGCGCTAGAAAATTAATTGGCAATGAACCATTTGCAATTGTCTTGCCAGACATGTTGATTAGCAAAAATAATGGAAATGCAGGAGATTCACTCAAGGAGATGAGAATAAATTTTGAAAAGTATCAGATTTCTTCGATTCTTCTTGGTAGAGCTAAAAAAGCTGATATTCCGAAATATGGAATTGCTCAAATAAAAAAACATTCAAAACTACCTGGTCTAGGATTGGTTGAAAAAATTATTGAAAAGCCCTCGATAAAAAAAGCCCCTTCTAATTTATATGCAGCAGGGAGATATTTATTTAATAATAATTTTTTTAAATATCTTTCTAAAGCTCAGCCAGACAAATCAAATGAAATTCAGTTGACTGATGCTATAGACAATTACATCAAACAAAATAACAAGGTAAGCGCTTTTTCCTTAGATGGAAAGATGTTTGACTGTGGAAATAATGCTGAATATATTTTAGCCAATTTAGAATTTGCAATGAAAGATCCTGTAATGAAGACAAAAATAAAGAATTATTTAAAGACAAGGTAATTTTGATAGGGATTCTAAAAAAGTTAGGCTTTGGCCTAAGTAAAAAAACAATATATCTTGTTGAATCTGAGGATGATGAAGAGTTTGTAAAAGAAGCGCTGGAAGGAGAAAAATTTATCGGCCTAGATACTGAGTTTAATTGGAGAAACACCTACTTTCCAGAATTATCTTTATTGCAGATATCTACTAATTCCAAAATTCTTTTAATCGATTGCTTAAAAAATAAAAAATTAGGATTTCTCAATAATATTTTAGAAGATAAAACCAAGACAATTATTATGCATTCCTCAAGAAGTGATACGACGGTTTTAAATACTAATTTAAAAATTAAAATAAATAATTGCTTTGATATCCAGATAGCAGAAAAATTTATTGGTAGTAGTGAAATTAAAAACTATGGATTTATAGTTGCTAAATACTTTGGCTATGACTTAGATAAGTCAGAAACAAATTCTGATTGGTTAAAAAGACCATTAACTCACAAGCAACTTGAGTATGCTGCTAACGATGTAAATTTTTTAATACCCATTTACAAGAAACAAATGAAAAAATTAAAAAAACTTAAAAAAGAAAAAGAAGCAACTACCGAATTTAGGAAGGAGATTCTGCTTGGAAACCAAGAACTTCATATTCCTAGATTAAAAAAATTAAAAAAGGCTTCCAAACAAGAAAAAGATATTTTTCTTTGGAGAGAAAAGCATGCAAGCAAAAAAAACTTACCACCATCCTACATTTTCGAGGATAAGTATTTAAAGACGATAACAAAAAAAATCCAAAATAAAAAAGAAAAACCTGATGAATTCTTAAAGTTCTTCAAAGATAATTCAGCGGCAAAGGATTTTTTAAAATTTATAGAATTGTGATATTTTTTTGGTTTTTTTATTACTCTGTTTTAATTTTTATCTGTTATTCTTTATCAAAAATTATCAGTAAAAGATTTATAAAATTTTTTTTAATACCAATCATCTTTGGAATATTTGGGTCTTTTTGGTTTATAGAACCAGGGGGAAATGAGATAGCTCCAGTGATATCCATAATATTTCTTGAATCATCAATTATAGAATCAAATGGATTCAATCGATTGATAAGACCAATAATTAGTTTTACCTTTTTGTTGGAGTTAATTAGTTTGATTTATTATTTTTATACAAAGAAAACTTTTAAAAATTGATAATTTTAGACGTTTTTTTTTCCGTATCTAATAATCCGATATTATTTTTGTCTTTTAAAATGCCTGCGCACTCTCCAGGATTAAAAACTAAAGTATTTTTGATTAATTCCGATCTATATCTGTGAGTGTGGCCATGAAGGATAAAATCAGCACTTAAAATCATCTCTTCATTAATTAATTCAGGATGATGAATGATAATTATTTTTTTTTCACCAATCTCCATCTTGTGAGGTTCATCAAATAAATTGCAGTTAAATTTTTTTGCTTCTTTTAATAATTCTTTTTTTTCAAACTCATCATTATTTCCGAAAACACCTATTAAAGGCATATTTAATTTTGAAAATGCAGTTAGAGATTTTGGAAGTGTAATATCTCCTGTATGAATTACTAGTGAAGGATTTGCCTTATTAAACAAGTCACATATTTTTGAGATATTTTTTAAATTATTATGAGTATCTCCGGTAACTCCTATTAACAAAATTATTTAAGGTTTTTCAAGAATGTGAATGGCACAAGCTGTTCCGAGTCCTATGACATGAGTCATTCCTATCTTTGCTCCTTCAACCTGTCTCTTACCAGCTTCTCCTCTCAGATGAGAACAAACTTCATATATGTTAGCAATACCAGTTGCGCCAAGAGGATGACCTTTGGACAAAAGACCGCCAGAAACATTTACTGGGATTTTCCCTCCTAACTCAACGTGTCCTTCATCAATCATCATTCCTGCTTCACCATCTTTGCATAAGCCAAGATTTTCATAATGCAACATCTCAGCAGTTGCAAAACAATCATGCAATTCAACAAGGCTCACATCTTCAGCCCCAAGCCCAGCTTGTTCATAAGCATCTTTGGCAGCAATTCTTGTGCATGCATTGACATCAGGCATAACTAAATCTCTATCTGTGTAAGGATCGCTAGCTAGAGCGGATGCTCTAACTTTAATTGCACGTTGCATGCCAAGTTCTTTTGCTTTTTTTTCGGATACTAAAACTGCTGCTGCAGAACCGTCGACATTCACAGAACACATCAGTTTGGTATTTGGGTAAGAAATCATTTCAGCATTCATCACATCGTCCAGAGGAGTTTCAATTTGATACATAGCTTTAGGATTTAAAGTTGAGTGGTGATGATTTTTAACTGAAATTTTTGCAAATTGTTCAAAAGTTGTTCCGTACTTGCTAGAGTGTTCCATACCTGCTTCTGCAAAAACACAAGGCATAGTTCCAGAGCCAAGCAGTCCTTCTTTAGGAATTCCGTCGCCTCCGCCAGCACCACCCAAAAGGCCTTTCCCCATTTGCTCAACACCAACCGCTAGAACAACATCATACATACCAGCTTTAATTGACATCCAAGCTTCTCTAAAAGCTGTAGCACCAGTGGCACATGCATTAGCACAATTAACAACTGGAATCCCTGTTTGGCCAATTTCTTGAAGAATTCTTTGGCCGACCATGGCATTAGCCTGGCCAAGGTTCCCGCAGTACATTGCTTGCATGTCTTTAATAGTAAGCCCGGCGTCATCTAAGGCCATTAAGGCCGCTTCGGCACCAATATTTGGAACAGTTCGGTCTGGAAATCTTCCAAACTTGATCATATCTACTCCTAATACATATACATCACTCATAATTTTCTCCTTTTTAAATTAAAATCTATGCTGGTTCAAAAAAATAACTCATATAAGAATTTCCATCTTTATCTTTTCGACCTAAAGCGTCTCCATAAACAACTTTAACCTTCATTCCAAAATCGACATTTTCAGGATCGGGTTCAACATTTATAAGATTTCCTTTTACTGTTCCGCCATTATCTAAATCAACAAGAGCCGAAATATAAGGAACATCGATTCCTGGAAATGACCTATAAACAACTGAGTAAGAATACAAAGTACCTGTATTGCTTAACTTGACTTTAGATATTTTATCTCTTGCAAAACATTTAGAACAAACAGTTCTTTCTCCTAAAAAAATTGCTCCACAAACATCACATTTATGACCTTCTAAATAAGGATCGCCTTTATCAGGAACAATTAAGTAATCTACTGCAGGTAACATAATTTTTATTTCACCCCAAAAAATCTATGATTAAGCTATTATTGAAACAAATTTTTTTTACAATTTAAATATATTTATGAGTTTATTTGGTGGAATAATTGGCGGATTTGTAGGATTTACCTTATTGGGACCTATTGGCGCTTTAGTTGGAAGCGTGATTGGATCAAGAATGTCAGAAAGCAGAACTCACAGAAGAAGCCCAAATAATTTTGATCATCAAGTAGCTTTTTTTGCTGCTCTTTTTGCATGTTTTGCAAAGATTTCTAAAGCTGATGGCGTAGTTAGTAAAGAAGAAGTGCAAAAGATTGAAGAATTTATTTCTAAAAAATTTAACTTAGATAAAGAACAAAGAAATTTTGCTATAAATATTTTTCAAAAAGCTAAAGATGATAATGTTTCATTTGAGGCTTACGCAAAACAACTTCAATCTTTATTGAAACAAAGTCCTAACTCTTTATTAATATTTTATGAGTTATTATTTGAACTTGCTATGGCGGATGGTGAGCTGCATCCCGCTGAAGAAAAGATTCTTAAAAAAGTTCCTAATATTTTTAAATTACCAAATAGTTTATTCAAAGAATTGTATGAAAAATATGTCTCAAATATAAAGGATTACTATCAAATTTTAGGTGTTAACAGAAATATGAGTTTTCCAGAAATAAGAAAAGTTTATTTAAAGAAAAGGAAAGAATTTCATCCTGATATGTTGATTTCAAAGGGGTTGCCTGAGGAATTAATTGAAAAGGCTAAAAGTAAATTTATTGAAATTCAAGAAGCTTATGAGGAATTGGAAAAGAAACAAAAAAAATGATATTTTGAATTATGAACTTTTTTAAAACATTCAACGATAGACTTTTAAATTTAGGAATCTTTGATTTTTTAGTTTTGCTTTCTTTTCGCCTTTATCTGGCTTATGTTTTCTGGTTTGCAGGATATGGGAAAATTAATTGGAACAATGGGATACCTAATATTGATAGATTTGCTGGATTCTTGGGCCCTGGTGGTCAGGATAATTTGAATTTCATTTTGCCTCATTTTTTTGGTTGGCTAGCAGTTTTAGCTGAAGCTGGAGGAGCAATCCTTCTTTTGGTTGGCTTGTTTTCTAGATGGATTGCCATCCCACTTATTTTCACCATGTTGGTCGCTGCTTATTATCATTTGCCTAATGGTTGGAATGCTGATGCAAATGGCATAGAAATGTCCGTTACTTATATTTTGATGCTTTTAGTTATTTTAATTTTTGGTCCGGGAAAATATTTCTCTTTAGATTATTGGGTTTTAAAAAAATAAATTGATCATCGAAGAAAATATAAAAACCTTGCCTTTAGCAAAGGTCGCAGAAATTCTTAAAAAATCTGAAAAATTAAATTTAACAGATTGGAACGCTATGAATATTGCGACAGTGAACTCAAAGAATATACCGAGTTCAAGAATGGTTTTATTAAAAAAAATAAATGACGATGGTTTGGTTTTCTATACAAATTTTAATAGCAGAAAGGGACAAGATTTGGCGGAAAATAAGTTTATAGCAGTAAATTTTTGGTGGAGAGAGCTTCAAGAGCAAATAAGGATAGAAGGAAATGTAGAAAAACTCTCTGCAGAAAAATCCGATGAATATTTTAATTCTAGGCCTCTCAAATCAAGAGTTGCAGCAATAGTTTCGCAACAAAGTGAGAAAATTGATTCTTATGAAATATTGCAAAAAGAAATAGACGAATTGACTGAACAATTTGAGTTAAACAAAGAAAATCCTTCCAGACCTGAGCATTGTGGACTTTATTTGGTGAAACCAATTTCTATTGAACTTTGGAAAGAAGGAGATTTTAGAACTCATCAAAGGCAGAAATTCGTTAAAAAAGAAGATAAAAGTTGGGAAAGCTTCTTTTTATCTCCTTGAAGGTTAGGTTATAATGAAACAAGGCCGTTCGTATAGGCCATAAAAATGATTAATATAACTCTTCCCGATAATTCCATAAAATCTTTTGAAAATCCCATTTCTATAGAGGATTTATCTAAATCTATTGGCTCAGGATTAGCTAAAGCGACAGTAGCTGGAAAAGTTAATGGGAATTTAGTTGATGCAGTTGATTTGTTAGACACCGATTGTTCAGTTGAAATTATCAGAGATCAAGACCATGAAGGTATAGAAATTATCAGACACAGTTGTGCTCACTTATTTGGCCATGCTCTAAAGCAGTTTTTCCCCAAGGCAAAAATGGCAATTGGCCCAATTATCGAAAATGGTTTTTATTATGATATTGATTTAGATCATTCGCTTTCTCAAGAAGATTTAGAGAAGATTGAAAAAAGGATGAAAGATTTAGCGAAAACAAAATACAGAGTCATAAAAAAAGTTGTTCCAAAAAAAGAAGCAGTAAAAATTTTTAAACAAAGAGAAGAGCCTTACAAATTAGAAATATTAAAAGAAATCAAAGACGAAGAAACAGTTGGATTGTATTTTCACGAAGAATATATCGATATGTGTAGAGGACCACATGTGAATTCGATGACTCATTTAAAGGCTTTTAAGTTAACTCACGTCGCTGGAGCTTATTGGAGAGGGGATTCAAAAAATAAGATGCTGCAAAGAATTTATGGAACGGCTTGGAATAGCGAAAAAGAGTTAAAAAAATACTTAAATAATATTGCAGAAGCTTCGAAAAGAGATCATAGAAAATTAGGTCAAAAATATGATCTTTTCCATTTTCAAGAGGAAGCACCAGGAATGGTATTTTGGCATCCTAAAGGTTGGACAATTTTTAGAATTCTTGAAGATTACATAAGAGATAAGCAAATAAAGGCTGGCTATCAGGAAATAAAAACTCCACAAGTGGTAGATAGAAAGCTTTGGGAAAAATCAGGGCACTGGGACAAATATCGAGAAAATATGTACATCACAGAAATTGATGAAGAGCATGCTAATGAAAAAAGAGTCAATGCTTTAAAGCCAATGAATTGCCCATGTCACGTGCAAGTTTATAATCAGGGAATTAAATCTTATAGAGATCTGCCAATCAGGTTGGCTGAATTTGGCTCGTGCCATCGTTATGAAGCTTCAGGGACACTGCATGGTTTGATGAGAGTGAGACAAATGACTCAAGATGATGGTCATATATTTTGTACAGAAGACCAAATTGAAGAAGAAGCTAAAAACTTTATTAATCTTTTGTCTGAAATCTATAGTGATTTGGGCTTTAAAAAATATGATATAAAATTATCCACTCGTCCAGAAGTAAGGGTAGGATCCGATAAAGTTTGGGATAAGGCAGAATCAGCTTTAGAAAATGCGATAAAAAAACTAAACCTTCCTTACAAAATTTCTGAAGGGGACGGAGCATTTTATGGCCCTAAATTAGATTTTGTTTTAACTGATGCGCTAGATAGAGAATGGCAGTGTGGAACTTTTCAAGCTGACTTTAATTTACCAGAAAGATTAGAAGCTAATTTTGTTGGCGAAGATGGAGAGAGGCATCGCCCAGTGATGATGCATAGAGCAATTTTAGGATCTTTCGAAAGGTTTATTGGAATTCTTATTGAAGAATCTGATGGAAATTTCCCTTTATGGTTATCGCCTATTCAAGTCGTCATTATGAACATTTCTGATAAACACGCTAAAAATACCAAAGAAATTGCTAAAAAACTTAAATCTAAGGGCTTTAGAGTTAAATTAGACTTGAGGAATGAGAAAATCACTTATAAAATCCGCGATCACTCCATGCAAAGAATCCCTTTTCAGTTGGTAGTGGGCGACAAAGAGATAGAGAATAATACTGTTTCTGTAAGGGCACGAAAAGGCGAAGATTTGGGGAGTTTAACTCTAGAAGATTTTTCGAAACTTTTAGATAAGAATATTAAATCAAAGGAGGTTTGATTGAACGTTACTGTGTGGACTTTAGTCTAATTTATGGCTCAACCAAGAAAAGCTTACGAAAAGAAGAATAAGCATCAAATAAACCAATTTATTGCAGCAACCCAAGTAAGACTAATCTCAGAAGATGGTCAACAGCTTGGAATTGTGGAAATTAATGATGCTCTTGATCAAGCTAAAGCTGCAAATTTAGATTTAGTTCAAATGAATGATGATCCCAAAACACCTGTTTGTAAATTAATGGACTATGGAAAACATTTATTTGATCAAAAAAAACAGAAAGCAGCTTCAAAGAAAAAAACTAAAAAGACACAACTTAAAGAAATTAAATTTCGACCAGGGACTGACGAAAATGATTACCAGATTAAAATGAGAAATATCATTAAATTTCTTAAAGAGGGTGATAAAACAAAAATTACTATGAGATTTAGAGGAAGAGAATTAGCTCATAAAGAAATAGGTTTAAACCTTCTGAAGAGAGTAGAATCTGATCTCAGCGAAATTGCTGGCGTTGAACAAGAGCCAATTTCTGAAGGAAGACAGTTGGTAATGCTATTAAGCCCATTAAAAAAGAAGAATTAATATGCCAAAAATAAAAGTACATAGCGGAGCCGCAAAAAGATTCAAAAAAACTGGATCCGGATTAAAAAGAAAACATGCTAATAAAAGGCATATTTTGACAAAGATGACTACGAAATCTAAACGTCAGTTAAGAGGCACCACTTCACTAGCTGCTGGCGATGAAAAATTAGTAAAAAGAATGTTTAAGGAGAAGTCTTAAGATGTCTAGAGTAAAAAGAGGAGTTACGGCTAAAGCCCGTCATAAAAAAACTCTCAAATTAGCGAAAGGTTATAGAGGAGCAAGAAGTAGAACTTTTAAAGTAGCTAAACAAGCTGTCACCAGAGCTGGACAATATGCATACAGAGACAGAAGAGTTAAGAAGAGAAATTTCCGCGCTCTTTGGATTGTAAGAATTAATGCTGCGGTTAGAGCAAACGGTCTTTCATATAGTGTTTTTATGAATGCATTAAAAAAAGCAAATATTGAGTTAGACCGGAAAGCGTTAGCAGATATGGCAGCAGAAGATGAGAAAGGATTTGCGGATTTGGTCGCATTAGTTAAAGAAAATGCAGCATAATATATGCTATGGATCTGCAACAGCTTAAGAAGCAACTATCTAAAGACTTAAACAAAGCATCAAACTCTAAAGACCTTCAAGACCTAAAGATCAAGTATTTGGGCAAGAAAGGAAAAATTTCTCTACTATCCAAAGATTTGGGCAAGCTTTCGCAATCTGAGAGACCGCAAGCAGGAAAAGCAATCAATCTTCTTAAGACTTTTTTTGAAGAACAAAGTCAAATTCTAAGTAAAGAAATTGAACAACAAGAGATCAATGCAATTTTAGAAAAAGAATCAATTGATATAACTTTACCAGTCGATTCTGAAAAACTTGGAAACTTGCACCCAATAACAAAAACCGTTGATAAAATTTGCCAATATTTTATTTCTCGAGGTTATTCTATAGAAGACGGTCCCGAAATAGAATCTGAATATTTTAATTTTGATGCACTAAACATTCCTAAAGATCATCCAGCTAGGGATATGCATGATACATTTTATGTTGATGCAGAAACGCTTTTAAGGACACATACCTCTCCAGTGCAAATAAGGTCAATTCTTAAAAGTAAAGTCCCATTAAAAATTATCTGTCCTGGAAAAGTTTATCGAAGTGATGCTGATCAGACTCATACGCCAATGTTTCATCAAATCGAAGGATTATTAATAGACGAAGAAGTAAATTTTGGAAATTTAAAACATGAGTTAACGGAATTTTTAAATTATTTTTTCGGTAAAAAGCTTAAAGTTAGATTTAGACCATCTTATTTTCCTTTTACAGAACCCTCTGCGGAAGTAGATATTATGGATAAAAAAGGATGGTTAGAAATTATGGGCTGTGGCATGGTGCATCCAAATGTTCTAAAAGAAGCGGGCGTTGATCCAAAAAAGTACTCGGGTTTTGCTTTTGGCTTAGGAATTGAAAGAATGACTAAACTTGATTATCAAATGGATGACATGCGATTGCTTTTTGAGAATGATTTAAGGTTAATTTCTCAATCGTAAAATGAAGATTTTAAAATCTCACTTAGAAGAAAAACTAGGCAGAAAGAAAAGCGTAGATAAATTGAGCAATCAATTGACAATGCTAGGCCTTGAAGTTGACTCTATCGCTAAACTGAAAAGTGATTTTTGTATTGATATCGATCTTACCCCAAACCGTGGCGATTGTTTTAGCGCGCTTGGTGTAGCCAGAGAGATTGCTGCTGCAGATCAAACTTCCTTAAAAAAAGAAAATTATTCAGTAAAAAAGTATGGAAATTCTAAAACTAAGGTTTTAGTTGAAGCTAAAGAAGCATGTCCTAAATATAGTTATTTAGAAATATCTAATTTGTCTTTAACAAATTCGAAAGGGAAAGCTAAAGAGCTGCCTCAGAAAATTAATTCTCGTCTTGAAGCGGCAGGAATTAATTTGATTAACCCAGTAGTAGATATTCTTAATTACGTGATGCTCGATACGGGACAGCCAATGCATGCTTTTGATAAAAATAAAATTTCAGGAGATATTAAAGTAAGATTTGCCAAAAATAATGAAAAGATAAAGCTTTTGGATGATCAAAAAATTTCTTTATCTAGAGATTGCCTCTTAATTAGTGATTTAAATGGGCCAATTGCTTTTGCTGGCATCATGGGAAGCAAAGATTCCTCAGTGGAAATGAATACTTCCGCAGTCGTTTTGGAATCGGCTTTCTTTGCTCCAAAATTTGTCAGGGGTAAGGCCAGAAAATTTGGCATTCAAACCGATGCTTCGCAAAGATTTGAAAGAGGAGTGGATTTCAATTTACAACTTAAAGCTTTAGAGATGGCGAGCTCGTTGATAATTCAATATTTAGGCGGAAGTTCTACCAAAATAAAAGAAATAATTTCAAACAATTATCTTCCAAAACAAAAAAAAATTAGCCTTTCAGTTAATTTTTTGAATGAGAGGTTAGGAACTCAGTTACCAAGTAAAAAAATTAAGAAATTTTTACAACACCTTGATATTGAAATTCTTTCTGCTCAACCTAATTTGATAAAAATCTTAACTCCTAGTCACAGATTTGATTTGGAAATACAGGAAGATCTTGTCGAAGAAGTAGCAAGATTGATAGGGTATGACAACTTACCGATTAGGAAATTAAAAACTACTGAGCAAAATTTTTCAAAAACTGACTATTCAAAGGTATTGGATCTCAAGAAATTTCTCACCAATAATAATTTTCAAGAAGTAATTAATTATTCTTTTGTCGATGATGACTTACAAAATAAATTAGAGCTCTCAAATGGAATGATTAAGATTCAAAATCCTATAACAGAAAACTTAAATTCTATGCGGACCAGTTTGTTTCCAGGGTTAATTGCCAATTTAATTTCAAACACGAAGAGAGGAAACGATTACTTGAAAATATATGAAGAAGGGAAAGTTTTTTCTAAAATTAAATCAATCAAGGAATCTAATCATCTAGCTGGACTAATTTTTGATCAAGAGAAAAAAAGCTGGAACCGTTCTGATGCATTTGATTTCTACTCTCTTAAAGAGCTTGCTTTAAATATTGCTAATTTTTCCAATGTCACAGATGTTTCACTAAAAAAATCTGATTTACACTTACTGCATCCTAAGATATCTGCCGATATCTTTAAGGCAAAGAAGAAAATTGGGAGTTTTGGAAGAGTTCATCCACTAATACTTAAAAAAATAAATTTTAAAAAGCCTTTTTTTTACTTTGAATTTCAAACAAATGAATTGTTTAACTCAATAAATACAAAATTAATAGAGCCTTCTAAGTTTCCTTCCATACAAAGAGATTTAGCTTTTATTGTTTCTGAAAGAATAGATTATATTGAGTTATTTAAAGAAATTTCGAAACACGCTGGAAAAGATTTGATAGATGTAAAATTATTTGATTTATTTAAAGGAGGAGATCTGCAGAAAAATCAAAAAAGTCTTGCTTTCAGACTTACCTGGCAATCAGTCAAAGGTACGCTGGAAGATAGTTATATTGATTCAGTAATCGATAAAATAGTTAAGAACTCAAAAAGCAAATTTGGAGCAAAGTTAAGAAGTTAAAATGTCTTTAACCAAAGCAAAATTAGCAGATTATTTACACAAAAAAATGGGTTTTCCAAAGAAAGACTGTTTGCAGATAGTTGAGACTTTTTTCGAAGAAATTATATTGGCTTTGGAGAAAGGGGAGGAGGTCAAGTTACCTGGGCTAGGAAATTTTTCGGTTGTTCATAAGAAAAGTAGACCAGGAAGAAATCCTCGGACTGGAAAAGCACATACTATTTCTGAAAGAAATATTGTCAGCTTTAAAGCAGGAAGAAAGTTAAGAAAAAGTCTGTAGTTTATGGATTTTGATTTAAGCGAGATACCAAATAAAAAATATTTTTCTATTCAAGAAGTTTCAAAAATTTTAGATATTGAAACGCACACCATTAGATATTGGGAAAAAGAATTTGAAAATTCTTTTTCGATAAAAAGAATTGGTAATAGAATACTTTAATTAAAAGGGAGAGAGAAAATGAGAAGAATAATAACTGGACACAATGCGGAGGGAAAATCTGTCATTACTATCGACGGTCCGCCAGCAAGATCATTGAGCGAAAATGAAGGCGGGTTGTATGAGCTTTGGAACACGGATGGTAATGAAATAAATACTTTGGATGACATTGATCGAGCCGATAGTGAGGTTTTGCTTTCCCCGCCAGTTGGAGGGACCAAATTCAGATACTTCCAAATAAATCCAACTCCAGAAGGTGTACCAGCAGATTTAATAGAAGCAGCAACTGCTGCAGCTTTTGAAAAAATGGGCGCTGCTCATCACAGAGTAGATACAACTAGACATCCTGCTATGCACAAAACAAAAACGATTGACTATATTATTTTGTTAAAAGGTGATGTCACTTTGCTTTTAGATGAAGAAGAAGTTGACTTAAAGCCTTTTGACGTCGTGGTGCAAAGGGGCACTAATCATGCTTGGGTTAATAATGGTTCTGAAACAGCTTTATTCATAGCAGTTTTAATTGACAGTGATTTAAAAGAATAAAAATGTCAGAAGATGATAACTCTAAATTAGCTGAACTTAATCGTCGACTGAATAAAACTTTAGACGACGAACGTGATGCAGCTAGAAAAAAACGCCACGATAAAGGCTACAGGACCGCAAGAGAAAATTTAGAAGACTTAGTAGATTCTGATTCTTTTAATGAATATGGCCAGTTGGCTGTTGCTGCCCAAAGAAGTCGCAGAGATTACGAAGAGTTACAAACTGAGACTGCAGCCGATGGTATCATTACAGGTCTCTGCAATATAAACAAAGAAGAAGTGGGCGAAGCCTCTTCTCAGGCAGTAGTGATAATTAATGATTTTTCAGTACTAGCTGGAACACAAGGATTTTTCCATCATAAAAAACTTGATCGCATGTGTGAGTTAGCAGAAAAATCAAAACTACCTGTGGTTATGTATGCAGAAGGCGGTGGCGGCAGACCAGCTGATACTGATGTTTCGACTCAAATCGCTGGCTTAAATATTACCTCTTTTACAAGTTGGGCAAAGCTAACCGGACATTCTCTAAAAATTGCCGTCAATAATGGCTATTGTTTTGCCGGAAATGCAGCACTTTATGGCGCTGCAGATTTTTGTATCTCGACTAAAAATTCTTGGATTGGTATGGCCGGCCCAGCTATGATTGAAGGCGGAGGTCTTGGTACTTTCGATCCAAAAGAAATTGGGCCTGCGGAGATGCATTATCAAAACGGTCACTTAGATTATTTAACTGAAGACGAAGCTGAAGCTACAGCAATTACTAAAAAACTATTGTCTTATTTTCAAGGCGCAAAGAAAGACTGGGAAGAAAAAGATCAAACTTCATTACGAACTATGATCCCAGAGGACCGCAGAAAAGGTTTTCCGGTGAGAGATATCCTTAATACGATTGCAGACGAAGGTTCTTTTTTAGAAATGAAAAAAATCTTTGGCCGCAGCGTTATTACCGGTTTTATGAGGATCGAAGGAAGACCTTTTGCTGTCTTGGCTAATGATTGTCAGCAGTTGGGCGGAGCAATAGATTCTTCAGCAGCGGATAAGGCTGCTAACTTTATTGAAATTTGCAGTGCCCATGGCTTACCTATGATTTCTTTTGTCGATACGCCTGGTTTTATGGTTGGTCCAGACAGCGAGAAAGAGGGCGCCTTTAGAAGAATGGGAGAATTATTCAAGCATGGGGCCAGAATAAAAACCCCTTTAGTAGGAATTATTTTAAGGAGAGGCTATGGCTTGGGAGCCATGGCGATGATGGGAGGTAGTTTTGTTGATCCTATTTATTCTGCTTCTTGGCCAAATGGCGAATTTGGCGGTATGGGTTTAGAGGGTTATGTAAAACTCGGTTTTAAAAAAGAATTGGAAGCTGAAGAAACGGAAGAAAAGAAAAAAGCACTTTTCGATAAGTTAGTAGCTCGCATGTATGAAGTGGGTAAAGCCACGGAGGCAGCGGCACATTTGGAAATGGATGCTGTCATTGATCCGGCGTCTACTAGAGAAACTATTCTTAAAGCTTTTAAATCGTTCGGGGCGTAGCGCAGCCTGGTAGCGCACTTGACTGGGGGTCAAGTGGTCGCAGGTTCAAATCCTGCCGTCCCGACCAATTAACCGACAGCAACCACACCTTCTTTAATTAACCTCTTTTTGTCTTCATCACTATATTCAATGGACGAAAGAATCTCCAGTGTATGCTCACCTAATTTGGGAGCAGGCCTTGAGATTTCACTGGGAGTTTCGCTAAACCGAGCGGCAGGTTTTGCTTGTCTGACCTCGCCAAAGCCTTCGTAGTTAGTACGCAATATAGAATCGTTAGACATAATCTGTTCATTGCCTAAGAGCTCCATGCGATCAAGTAGGGGCGCACTTGGCACGCCTTCTTTTTGCAAACGGGCAAGGATTTCATCCCCATTCCATTTTGAAATTTCTTCTCCAGTAATTTCTTTTCTCACTTGAGCATTTGAGACTCGGCCAGAAGGGGTTGCAAACCTTTCATCATTTATTAAATCTTCTCTATTTAGTGCTTTGCACATACCTTCCCACTCAGCATCCGATACCGCGCCAGCAGTGATATATCTGTCTTTAGCTTTGTATATTAAATCTTGCGTACCTTGAAGCTTTCTTACGTCTATTTCGTTTTTAGCATAAACAATACCCGCCATGCCTTCAGGCCAAAAGAAAGACAACATACTATCGAGCATTGATAATTCTATGTGTTGCCCTTTGCCATTTTTTTCTCGGGCATATAAAGCCGAAGATACAGCTTGAGCTGAGGTAAGGGCGGTTAC
>LULJ01000522.1_pt1 | contig 15415 bp, 19 predicted proteins | sample 728171 | NCBI WGS metagenome assembly LULJ01 (sample SAMN03860292, study PRJNA289734) | marine metagenome | biome: seawater column; feature: ocean; material: water; isolation source: Red Sea water column Station 169 - depth 25m | place: Saudi Arabia: Red Sea | collected 2011-10-15 | depth 25 m
TAGCAAAAAATTTTGCTGATAAAATAAAACAATCTGGATATGAATTATATTCAGATTATTTTTTTGATACTGTAACTATAATCACTAAAGAGAAGACTGATCAAATTTTTAAAAATGCTTTAGATCAAAAGGTTAATATAAGAAAAGTAAATTCAGAAATGCTTGCCATTTCTTTTGATGAAAGAAAAAATGTTTATAGAGTCAATCAATTACTTAAAATTTTTAATGCAGCGGAATCAATTAAAAAAGAAGATCCTACAGTAAGTTTGCCTAACCTACCGAAAAATTTATTAAGAACTTCAAAATACTTAGAACATCCTGTTTTCAATTCATATCACTCTGAAACAGAAATGCTTAGATATCTTAAAAAGTTAGAAGATAAGGATATCGCGCTTAACAGAACTATGATTGCACTGGGTTCGTGTACTATGAAATTAAATGCGACTGCAGAGATGATTCCTATTTCATGGAGAGAATTAGCTGAGCCCCATCCATTCGTTCCTGTTGAGCAAATGGAAGGATATAGAGCTTTATTTACTGATCTTAAAAATTGGCTAAGATCAATTACTGGTTTTTCTGGTGTCTCACTTCAGCCTAATGCAGGGGCTCAAGGGGAATATGCTGGATTAATGGTGATAAGAAAATACCATTTAGATAGAGGCGAACAAAACAGAAATATATGCTTAATACCAAGCTCAGCACATGGAACTAATCCAGCAAGTGCCCAGATGGTAGGAATGAAGGTGGTAGTAGTTAATTGTGATAAAGAGGGAAATGTTGATTTTGAAGATTTAAAGAAAAAAGCTGAGACACACTCGGAAAATCTTGGAGCTTTAATGGTTACATATCCATCCACACATGGTGTATTTGAGGAAAAAATAAAAGATATATGTGAATTAATTCACAAACATGGAGGTCAAGTTTACATGGATGGTGCAAACTTAAATGCACTTGTTGGTATAGCAAAACCAGGAAATTTTGGTCCTGATGTTTGCCATATAAACCTACATAAAACATTTTGTATTCCTCACGGTGGAGGAGGTCCTGGAATGGGACCTATTGCATGTAAAAGGCATTTACAGATTTATCTTCCCAATCACCCGGTCGTTAAAGATTGTGGGCCCTCAACAGGAATTGGACCTGTCTCTGCAGCACCTTGGGGAAGTTCAAGTATTTTATCAATTTCTTGGATGTATATTAAAATGATGGGCTCTCAAGGATTAAAACTTGCAACACAAATTGCGATACTAAATGCAAATTACATAGCAAATAGGTTAAAAGATCACTATCCAATACTTTACAAAGGCTCAAATGGTAATGTGGCTCATGAATGCATTATTGATATTAGATCAATTAAGAGTGAAACAGGTATTACCGAAGAAGATATTGCTAAAAGATTGATAGATTATGGTTTTCATGCACCAACAATGTCATGGCCAGTTGCTGGTACAATGATGATAGAACCAACTGAAAGTGAGAGTTTATCTGAGCTGGATAGATTTTGTGATACCTTGATTAGCATTAAATCAGAAATTGACATGATCAAGTCAGGTAAATTTGATAAAGTTGATAATCCAATAAAAAATGCTCCACACACCGATTTTGAATTAGCTTCAGATGAATGGACACATAAATATTCAAGAGAGCAAGCTGCTTATCCTGCAAAATTTTTGAGAGTAAATAAATTTTGGCCTCCAGTTGCAAGAGTAGACAATGTTTATGGAGATAAAAATATATTTTGTACCTGTCCTAGTATTGACGAATTTAAAGAAGATGCTGCATAAGTTTTAATGAAAATTGGAGTTGTTGGATCAGGCATCTCAGGTCTTAGCGCAGCTTACTATCTTTCAAAAAAACACCAAGTTGATTTATTTGAAAAAGAAGATCATTTTGGGGGTCACTCACATACAATTGATTTATTAATCGAGGAAAAGAAAATATCTGTTGATATTGGATTTATAGTTTTTAACCACAAAACTTATCCTAACTTAATTAAATTTTTTGATGAAAATAAAGTTCACATAGAAAAAAGTGATATGTCTTTTGCTGTATCAGTTAAAGATACTAAATTTGAATATTGTGGAAGAGGTCTGAAAGGTATTTTCGCAAATAAATCGAATTTATTTAATAAATCTTTTTTAAAAATGTTTTTTGACATTTTAAAGTTTTATAAAAATTGTGAAAGAATAAATCAATTTGATCAAAAAATTACCTTAGGAGATTATTTAGTTAAAAATAAATTATCTGATTCATTTATAAATTTTCATTTAATACCAATGGTTTCAGCTATTTGGTCTATGCCACCGTATGAAGCAAGTAAAATGCCTTTAAAATTTTTCCTAAAATTCTTCCAAAATCACGGCTTATTCAAATTAAAAAACAGACCGCAATGGTACACAGTCGCCAAAAGAAGTCGGACTTATGTTGCAAAAGTACTTTCAAGCATAAGTGGTGAATATTATAAAAATTATAATGTTAATAGATTAATAAGAAGATCAAATGGAATTGACTTATATTATGGTGATAAAAGTGAATTCTTTAGTTATGACAAAGTGGTTTTAGCTAGTCACGCAGATCAAGCATTATCAATAATTGATGAGCCAACAAAAGAAGAGCAGGAGATTTTATCTAAGTTTAAATACAGAGAAAATATAGCTGTCATACATACAGATGAAAGTATAATGCCTAATAATAAAGATATATGGAGCTCTTGGAATTCAAGTGTGGATAAAAATAACATAGAAAAAAATTCTATAACTTATTGGTTAAATCTCTTACAAAATTTAGATTTCAATAAAAATATATTTTTAACTTTAAATCCAAATTTCAAAATTAATGAAGATAAAATATTAAAAAAAGTAAATTTTACTCATCCATATTTCGATCAATCAGCACTAGATAACCAAGATAAATTAAAAAATTTACAAAATAAAAAAAATTTACTTTTTTGTGGGAGTTATTTTGGATATGGTTTTCATGAAGATGGAATTAAATCATCCATTGAAATGATAAAAGCCATAGATGATTAAGAATTCAAAAATTTATACTGGAAAAGTAATACATAAAAGATTCAAACCTAAAGAACATTATTTTAAATATAATGTATTTTCACTATTAATAGATTTAAATGAGCTGGAAGAAATTAACAAATATATAAAATTTTTTTCATACAATAAATTTAATATTATAAGTTTTTATGACAAAGATCACGGAGACAGAGATGGATCCTCGATAAAATTATGGGTTAAAAAAAATCTAAGGAATATTGGAATTATGACAGAGGATATAAGTATAAAATTGTTATGTTATCCAAGAATCTTTGGTTATGTATTTAACCCCTTAAGTACATATTTTATATATAACAAGCACTCAGAATTAATTTCTATTTTTTATGAGGTAAAAAATACTTTCGGTGAGCAACATACATATATTTTTAAAGCTCAAGATGAAAAAACAGTTCAAAATAAATGTAAAAAAAAATTTTATGTTTCGCCATTTATAGAGATGGATTGTGAGTACCATTTTAAAACACTTAATCCAAGAGAACAACTATCAGTAGTAATTAACCAGAATGATAAAGATGGTAAACTTTTGTTTGCCTCTCAAGATGGCATATCGAAGGATTTTAATAATAAAAATTTAATATTATCTTATTTAACTCACCCGTTAATGACTTTTAAGATCATTGGAGCTATTCATTATGAAGCATTTAAATTATGGGCAAAAAGAATAAAACTCATAGCAAAAAAGATTAAATTAAAAAATAATATTACAATTGAAAGTAAATGAATTTAAATAATTGGTCAGATAAAATTGTTTTTAGTTCACTTAAATTAATCAAAAAAGGACATCTTATTCTGACAAATTATGATGACGAGAAATATTTATTTGGTGATCCAAGTCAAAAACTTAAAGTAAAAATTAAAATAAACAAACCTGGATTAACTTATCAAATTGTTAAAAGTGGCAGCACAGGACTTGCAGAAGCTTACATGCGAGGTGATTTTGAGACAGATGACTTGACAAATTTAATAGAATTAACGGCTAAAAACATAAAACTAGTGTACAAATTTTCAGGATTACTAGACTTTTCGATATTTAATAAAATAAAAAATTTTCTTTTAAAAAATGATAAATCAAGAAGTAAAAAAAATATTTCAAAACACTACGATTTGGGAAATGAATTTTTCTCTTTATGGCTTGATCCAACCTTAACTTATTCAAGCGCCATTTTTGATCAAAAGGACAATGATTTGGAGAAGGCACAAATTAATAAGTATAAAAAATTAGTTGAATTAATTAAACCAAAATCAGGAAATAAAATTTTAGAAATAGGGTGTGGTTGGGGCGGTTTTGCAGAATATGTAGGTAAAAATCATGATGTAAAACTTGATTGTATAACAATTTCAAAAAAACAATTTGAGTATGCATCAAATCGAATATTTAAAAATGGTCTAAATGAAAAAATTAATATTCAATTTAAGGATTATAGAGATGTAAAACAAAAATATAATTCAATTGCATCAATAGAGATGATAGAGGCTGTTGGACAAAATTATTTAGAAAATTATTTTAAATCAATTAAGACGAATCTCGTTAGAGATGGCAGTGCAGCTATACAAGCTATAACAATAGATGATAATTTATTTGATAGATATAAAACTAAAGAAGATTTTATTCAAAAGTATATTTTTCCTGGAGGTTTCTTACCATCAAAAAAAAAACTTTACGATTTGTCACAAAATAATGGTTTAGCTATCAATCAATATAATTCTTATGGAATTCATTATTCGAATACTCTTAAAATTTGGCGTGATGAATTTTTTAAAAAATGGGAAGAGATCTCTAAGCAAGGATTTGATAATAAATTTAAAAGAATGTGGCACTTTTATTTATCTTATTGTGAAGCAGGGTTTAAATCAAAAAATATAGATTTGATCCAATTCTCATTACAAAACAGATAAGATCTTTATGATTATTTTTTCTAATATTAAATCAATTTTATTGATAATTTTTTTTGGATTGATTACAAGTTGTTCAAGTAATCAATCTATGAAACCTCAAGATTTTAAAGATAAAAAACCAAGACTTGTAATAGAAGAATATTTGTCAGGTAATGTAAAAGCATGGGGTATTCTTCAAAACAGATCAGGTAAAGTTACAAGACAATTTTCAGCAACTTTAAATGGAAATTGGGATGGGAAAAAACTTATATTAGATGAGAAATTTAATTGGGATGATGGTGAAGTACAAGATAGACAATGGCATATCACAAAACTAGACGAGCATAATTATGAAGGCACAGCTTCTGATGTGGTTGGAAAAGCAAAAGGATATTCTTATGGTCCTGCTTTTAAATTTGAATATGTTTTATTAGTCCCTGTGAAAGGAAAAGAGATAAAAATTACCTTTGATGATTGGATATTTATGCAAGATGAAAAAGTTGCAATCAACAGAGCAAAAATGACAAAATTCGGTTTTAAAGTTGCTGAACTAACTGTTTTTTTTGTTAAGGAATAATTATTTTTTTTGAAACTTAGTAAGTTTTTTTACTAAATAAAAATATATTCTGTATGGCAAAATACTAAAAAATTTTAGCGTTAAAGTTAATTCTTTTGGAAAATGTATTTCAAAATTATTTTTCTTTATTAATCCATCATAAATTTTTTCTGCAGCATACTCAGGAGTTTTTAAAAAAGGCATTTTAAAATCATTTTTATCAGTCATAGGTGTCTTTATAAAACCTGGAGAAACTAAGGAAACTCGTACATTAAATCTGCCAAAATCAAAATAAAGACTTTCAGCAAGATTATTTAAAGCAGATTTTGATGGGCCATACCCTGTTGAATTAGGCAAACCCCTGTAGCCTGCAATAGAAGATACAATTACAATTGCACCATCTTTCTTGTCTTTATAATATTGTTCAACAGCTTTAATAGAATTAACAGTTCCAAAAAAGTTTACTCGAAATACATTTTCAATTTGCTCAACATCTATATCCTTTTCTTTCTTTGGGTCCCATGTTCCAGTTGAAAAAAAGCAAATATCAACTCCTCCAAACTTTTCAACAATTTGATCAAAAATAATTTTACAATCATTTTTATTTGTTACATCTAAACTAAAATCATAAATATTTTCAAACTTTTCTGATAATTCTTTTAGTAAATTTTCACGTCTTGCAGATATAGCAACATTCCATCCTTCATTAGCAAACTTGATGGCTAATGCTTTTCCAATTCCAGTGCTACCTCCAGTGATCCAAATTGTTTTTTTCATTATATTCTGTTGTATAGTATTTAAATGCTTAAAAATAAATTTATATCTTTATTTCTATTTTTAATTGTTACATTTACCGCATCTTTTACAGGAGGTATTTTAACAATTAAATTCAAAGATCCTTGGTATTCTCTATTAAACAAACCATTTTTCAATCCACCAGATTGGATATTTGCACCAGTATGGACAATCTTGTATTTTTTAATGGCTCTAGCAATTTGGAACATTTGGATAAAAAGTAATAAGTTAAACCTAGTTTACTTATATTTTATTCATCTAATATTTAACACAACTTGGAGTATCGTTTTTTTTGGGTTTAAAAATATAGAACTAGCCTTAATAAATTTAATTGTGATAATTTTATTCATTGTAATTTTGTTTCTAAAATATAAAGATATAAGCAGGCTCAGTGCGTATTTAATGATACCTTATTTTTTGTGGTGTAGTTATGCACTTTTGTTAAATTTTAATTTAATGATTTTAAATTAATTATGGATGATGTAGTCGTTATTGGCGGAGGTATTATTGGTGCTGCAACTGCTTACTTTTTATCTAAGGAAGGCAGAAAGGTAAAAGTCATTGAAAGAGACCCAACTTATAAAACTGCTTCTTTCCCTTTATCACTCGGAGGATTTAGAAGACAATTTTTTCAAAAAGAAAATATTTTACTAGGAAAATTTGCTAAAGAATTCATATTCAGTATACCCGAACTGTTAAAAACTGAAAAAAATCCAAATCCAACAGCAAGCATGGTACCAAATGGATATCTACTTATGTTTGGTCCAGAACATGCTGAAGAACAATATAGAGCTCTCGAAAATCATAAAGCTTGTGATGCAGGTACAAAAAACATTAAGGGATCAGAACTTAATAATGTATTTCCTTATATAAACAATGAAGGAATTGAAACAGCAACTTTTACAGATAATAAAAGCGAAGGGTGGATCGATCCTTTTCTTTTTCATAGCGCACTAAAGTCAAAGGCAATTGATCTTGGAGCAGAGTTTATCAAAGGGGAAGTAAAGTCCCTTTCTGAGATAAACGCCAAAACAATCGTTTCAGCTGCAGGGTGTTGGACAAAAGAATTACTAGAAGACATTCCTGTAGTTCCACAAAAACACACAGTTTTTAGAGTTAAATGTCCAAAACATATTCCAGAAATGCCATTAACAGGAGATCTTACAACGGGTGTTTATTGGCGACCTGAGGGAAAAGAATATCTAGCTGGATCACCAATATCAGTCTTTGATGCAGATGATCTAGAACCAGCTTGGAACGATTTTGAGGAATTAGTATGGCCGGCTCTGGCTAAAAGAATTCCCATTTTTGAGGAATTAAAACTAACTGGCGGTTGGGCAGGGTATTATGATTGTAATAAATTAGATAATAATGCTGTGGTTGGAAAGCATCCAAAATACGAAAACGTTTATATGGCTTCAGGTTTTACCGGAAGAGGATTAATGCAAGCCCCAGGAATAGGAAGAGCTTTAACGGAATTAATTACAACAGGAAGTTATCAAACAATTGACATCAGCGTATTTGCTGTTGAGAGAGTTTTGCAAAGTAATGCAAGACCCGAGCCTTACGTATTATAATTTCTTAATAAATGTTCCTAATACTCCATTAAATATTGAGACTGAAATTATAATTACCTGTCCTTTAAATGAGTAAAAATCAAAAGAGGGATAAAAACTAATTGCAATGCTAAAAAAAATGTATGTGATTAAAAAAGGTCGATAAAATTTTTTTAATTTATTAAGTAACATTACATAAAGTTATATCCTATTCTTAAAGCAACAAAAATAACCAGCAATGATGTAATTAAAGCAAGAATTTTTGTTGGAAATATTTTTATATTTAAAAAATTACCAATTTGACCACCAATTAAAACAGCTACTAATAAAATAATATAATTTTTGATTTCACTAATTTCTATACTTTTTGTTATCTGACCCAAAATTCCTAAAACTGAATTTATTAAAATAAATAAAGATACCATTATTGTAATATTTTTTGGGTTTGCTGCACGAAATAAATACAATATAGGACTTAAAAATATTCCTCCTCCAATACCCACTAAGCCAGAAACAAACCCTAAGACTATACCTATAGGAATTGAAAAATAGATAGCTAAAGATTTATATGCTTTTGAGTTATTTCCGTAAGATCTAAAATTAAATAACAATAATATTCCCGCAATACCTAAAACAAAAAATAATATTATTTCAAAAATATCTTTTTCAATATTTAGAGAACCTCCTATAAATGCAAAAGGAATAGATCCAATTAAATATGGAATAAGTGACCTAAAATTTAAATTTCCCGCCCTTATATAATTAATTGAATTTCCTGAAACTACAATAATATTACAGGTTAACGCTATTATGGGAAAGATAGAGTATGGAACTCCCCAAAGAAGTAACAATGCAAGATAAGTAGAACCACCACCAAACCCTACACTTGAATATATTATAGCAGTTACAAAAAATAAAATAGGTAATATAATCATCCAATTATTATGAGAGTAAATATAGCACTATTAACAGTAACAGATACAAGAACTTTAAAAACAGATAAATCTGGAAATATTCTTGTAAAAAAAATAAACAAGGCTGGTCATAATTTAGTTGAGAGAGAAATTTGCAAAGATAGTAAAAAAGATATTAAAAAAATTTTAAAGATTTGGATAAAAATTAAAAAAATTGATGTAATTATTACAACTGGTGGAACAGGATTAACCGGAAGAGATATTACTCCAGAAGCAATTGATGAAATAGCAGATAAAAAAATACCAGGTTTTGGTGAAATATTTAGATATATAAGTCTATCTACAGTTGGCACATCTTCTATTCAATCAAGGGCATGTGCAGTACTTGCGAATGGAAAGTATGTATTTGCACTTCCAGGTTCTTCAGGAGGTGTAACAGACGCTTGGGATAAAATTCTTGTTCATCAACTAAATATCAAACACAAACCATGTAATTTTGTGGAGTTATTTCCAAGATTAAAAGAGAAATAATTACTTTTGGTATTTCTCTTTCCATTCAGTATAAGGCATACCGTAAACATGTTCTCTAGCATCAGGATCTGAAATCTCAATTCCTTTTTTTTGAGCTTCTTCGCGGTACCATTTAGAAAGACAATTTCTGCAAAACCCAGCAAGATTCATTAGATCAATGTTTTGAACATCTTTTCTCTCTCTTAAATGTTCTATAAGTCTATTAAATGTAGCAGATTGTAACTCATTCTTAATTTTATCATCCATTAGATAAGTATAGTCTTTAAATAAAAAATATGAATAGAAAATTTCAAGTAACAGATTTTTTCTTTAATAAAAATTTAATAAAATCTAATCTTAAGGTTAAAAGAGTTATTAGAATTATTAAGTATATCAATGGCTCAAAAAAAATAGTCTTAGATAACCAGATAAAATGTAGAACAGCAAAAATACCAATTAAATAAGATAGTCTATGAATTTTTTTCCAGTTTTGTTTTAAGATAAGTACCATTTTTTGATTTGAAGTAACAACAAGAGGTAACATCAAAATCCACGCAGCAAATCCTATAAAAATAAATTTTTTATTCAAAACATCATCAATAATTGGATCTAAATTAAACTGATAATCTAAACCAATGTAAGTCAGCAAATGTAAAGTTCCGTAAAAAAAAGCAAATAATCCCAACATCCTTCGATATTTTATCCAAGCTAAAATTTTTGTAATATTTTTAAGAGGTGTCATTGCTAGAGACAGTAAAATAAATCTTAATGTCCACTCTCCTGTATGATGAGTTACTTGTTTTACTGGTTCTGCTCCAAGTTTATTAAATAAAATTTGATAAGCTATTATTATAAAAGGAACTAAACACAATACAAAGATTGTGGGTTTGAAAATTCTTATCATTTAATTAAAAATTTTTTCTTAAATCCATTCCATCATAGAGACCTGCAACTTCATCTCCATAACCATTAAACATCACTGTTTTAATTCTTGGTGAGTATATATTCTCACCAATTACTCTTTCAGTCGCTTGAGACCATCTTGGGTGTGATACATTAGGATTAACATTTGAATAAAAACCATATTCTTTTGGCGAAGCATTCATCCAAGATGAGATAGGCATTTTTTCAACAAATTTTATATTAACAATTGCCTTGGCGCTTTTAAATCCATATTTCCATGGCACAATCAATCTTAAAGGTGCACCGTTTTGATTTGGTAGTTCTTTTCCATAAAGGCCAGTAACCATTATTGTTAATGGATGCATCGCTTCATCGATTCTCAAACCTTCTTTATATGGCCAGTTCAATACTGGAAATCTTTGTCCTTTCATTTGATCTGGATCATATACAGATGTAAATTTTACAAATTTAGCCTTAGATGTTGGCTTAACTTTATTTAATAGTTTATTGAGCGGAAAACCTAACCATGGTACTACCATCGACCAACCTTCAACACATCTAAATCTGTATATTCTTTCTTCACTTCAGACTTACTTGTCCCAAATTCGTAATAGTTGTTGTAAGTGGTTGCAAATTTATAAGGAGTTATTTTTCGCTCAGTTTCAGGGGTATAAGATAAAGCAGATGTAATAATATTTTGAGAGGCGAAAGCAGTTCCAGTTATGATACCCATTTCTTTAAGAAATTGACGTCTATTTATATAACAATTTTCAGGAGTAATTTCTGAAGATTTAAATTTATTCAATTTCATGTTGTTAATGAAATACCTTTAAGCCATTTACTGTCTTCATTTTCATAATGTTCCTTTTTCCATATAGGTGATCTTTTCTTTATTTCTTCTATAATAAATCTTGATAGTCGATATGCCTCATCTCTATGCTTACAAGCTACACCTATAAGTATACTTTTTTCAGAAAGTTTTAGGTGACCCTTTACATGTTCAATAAAAACAGCCTTATTTTTAATCCCTAGTTTTTGCTCTGTCTCATTATAAATTTCTTCAAAACTCTTGATTACCATTGTGTCTTTTGCATCGTATGTAATTCCATTAACCTTTTTATTTTCATTATTATCTCTAACAACTCCAATAAAATAAATCACTGCACCAAATTTTTCAGACTTTAAAAAATTTTCAGCTCTAGAAATTTCAATTTTTTCAATTGAAGAATTTATAATTTTTGCATGGAGCATTAACCACCTCCTATTGGTGGAATAATTCCAATTATTTGATTTTTATTCAAAATTTGGTTTTCCTTTATTAATTGATCTTTATCTGAGCAAAATGCCGAACTTTTTATAATCTCTTTATAATTTAAATTTCCATTAAATTTATTATCAACATGCTCATAAAGTTTTTTTTTAATGTCAATTATTTTACAAGATTTTGAAAAATTAAATTCTAAGTACTTTGTTTTGCTGAATTCCCTTGCAGCTCCAAACAACTCAACAGATATTTTCATTAATTAAATATTTCTTTTAAAAAATCTGGTAACCCATCTGGATTTTTCCATAATCCTTTTTTTCCACCTTCTTTTATCAATAATTTTATGTCAGAAATTTTTAAATGTGGATTTACTATTTTGCTTAAATCATAAATGGTTATTAAAGCACTATTTACTCCCATAATTGCTTCCATCTCTACACCAGTTTTAGAAAATGTTGATACAACACAAAAAACGTCAAGTGAAAAAGTTTCATCATCCAATATAATTTTTGTCGAAATATGATCAATTGAAAGAGGGTGGCATAATGGAATAATTTCACTTGTTTTCTTTACACCTAATATAGCTGATACCTCTGCTAAAGAAATAGGATCCCCCTTAGGCATTTGATTTGATTTAATTAATGAAAAAACTTCTTCACCTACAAAAATTTTTCCTGTTGCGAGCGCTCTTCTGAAGGTTTCTTTCTTTGAGGACACATCAACCATTTTATATGAATTTTTTTGAAACAATTCCTCAGCCCAATCTTTCAAATCATTCTTTTTTATTATTTTTAAACTTTTCATTATCCCCCAGTTACTGATAGGTTATTAGTTAAACCAGTTTCACCAAGTTCTAAGTAATGAGATTCTTTTTTAAAATTTAATTGTTTCAAAATTAAATCCTTTAACTCTTCAGTTTGGTCATCTCTTTGAATTAAGTGTCTTATATTTATTCCAGTATTTCCGAACAAACACAATCTTAAGTCTCCTCTAGATGTAATTCTTAATCTGTTACAAGATTTGCAAAAATCTTTTGAATAAGGAGCAATAACTCCAAATTTTCCTTTAAATTCTGGATTTATGTAATTTTTAGATGGACCAGCATCTTTACCTAGAGTTTGTATTATCCAATTATTCTTAATTAAAAAGTCAGTGAATACTTTTGAGGAAATATGATATTTTTTAAAATAATCTAGATTATCTCCTGTTTGCATCAATTCGATATATCTAAAGTCTACTGGATTTGATTTTATGTAATTAGACCACCTGTCAAAATCCTTATCACTACTATTTATACCTTTCAAAAGAACTGCGTTAATTTTAATATTTTTAAAATTAAGTTTTTGTAGTTTTTCAATGCCATTTAAAATTTCATTTAATCGATCATGTCCTGTAATTTTATGGAACTTGTTTTTATCCAAGCTATCAATACTTATATTAATTCCATCTAAACCACTTTCTACTAGCTGTTCTGCAAATTTATCAAGTTTATATCCATTAGTAGTGATTACAGTTTTATTTATTCCTGAACTTTTTTTTATTACTTTTACAATATCATAAAAATTATGGATAATCTTATGTAGGGGAATTTTCTGCCAAATTTGTCTTTTAATAATTCCATATTTAGATAATCATAGTTTTGTAATTAAATTCAATAAGTCTTTTTACAATTCAAAGTTGAATTCAAAATAACACATTTACAAGATCAAATTTACAGTCTTAAATTAATTTATTATAAATTTGGGTTTAAAAATTATTCAGTCTTCAATCTCTTTTAAATTCAAAAACGACTGAAATAAACAAGTTAATTTCGAATTTATATACTTATTGTACTTAACTTAAGGAGGAAAAAATGAGTGCAGAAGCATTGAAAGTGTCATCAGTACTAGATACTTCTCATTTAAAGGTGAAATTTCCATTTAAAGCTAAATATGGAAACTATATAAACGGAAAGTTTGTAGAACCTAAATCAGGCAAATATTTTGATAATGTTAGTCCGATATCAAATGAGAAAATCTGTTCTGTTGCAAGATCAAACGAACAAGACGTAGAGGCAGCATTAGATGCAGCTCACGCAGCTTTCACCGAATGGGGAAAGACAGACATCACAACAAGATCAAATATTTTGTATAAAATTGCTGATGTTTTAGAAAAAAACCTAAACTTACTAGCTGTAGCTGAATGTTTAGATAATGGAAAACCTATCAGAGAATGTATGGCAGCAGATTTACCTTTAGTGATAGATCACTGGAGATATTTTGCTGGTGTAATTAGAGCAGAGGAAGGATCCATTGCTGAGATTGCGAACAATCAATACTCATATAACTTTCATGAGCCATTAGGTGTTGTTGGTCAGATAGTTCCATGGAATTTTCCATTATTAATGGCGACATGGAAATTGGCTCCAGCACTTGCAGCAGGAAACTGTTCAGTTTTAAAACCAGCTGAGCAAACTCCAGCTTCAATTATGGTAATGATGGAACTTATTGGAGATCTATTACCTCCAGGAGTTGTAAATATTGTGAGTGGTTTCGGTTTAGAAGCAGGTAAACCTTTAGCATCATCAAAAAGAGTTGCTAAAGTTGCGTTCACTGGTGAAACAACGACTGGTAGATTGATTATGCAATATGCAGCACAAAACATTATACCAATTACACTAGAATTAGGTGGAAAATCTCCTAATATTTTCTTTGAGGATGTCATGGAAAAAGATGATGACTTCTTTGATAAGTGTATCGAAGGTTTTGTGATGTTCAATTTAAACCAGGGTGAAGTTTGTACTTGTCCAAGTAGAGCTTTAATTCAAGAATCAATCTATGATAAATTCATGGAAAGAGCGATTGCAAGAACAAAAGCAGTTGTACAAGACAATCCTTTAAAAATGGAAACCATGATTGGAGCTCAAGCATCAGTAGAGCAAATGGAAAAGATAAAATCTTATCTAGAGCTTGGTAAAAAAGAAGGTGCTAAAGTTCTTACAGGTGGAGACGTAGCTAAACTAAATAGTGGTTTGGAAAAAGGAAACTATATCCAACCAACTGTTTTCGAAGCTAAAAATGATATGAGAATTTCTCAAGAAGAAATTTTCGGACCTGTAGTATCTGTAATTAAATTTAAAGATGAAGCAGAAGCATTAAAAATTGCTAATGATACTCTTTATGGTTTAGGTGCAGCTGTATGGACTAGAAATGGTAATATCGCTCACAGAATGGGTAGAGCAATACAAGCAGGAATAGTATGGACTAATTGTTACCATGCTTATCCAGCTCACTCTCCATTTGGTGGATATAAACAATCAGGAGTTGGAAGAGAAACTCATAAAATGATGCTTAATCATTATAGACAGAATAAGAATCTACATGTTTCTTATGCTGAGAAAAAATTAGGCTTCTTTTAATCAATAATATATACTGGCCCATGATTCTAAATCATGGGCCGTACTTTAAAAATGAAAGTATCTGCAACAAATTCAGCGTTAAACTTATTATCTGAACTCCAGGAGAAATATGGAGAAAATTTAATGTTTCATCAATCAGGTGGATGTTGCGATGGTAGTGCACCTATGTGTTTTCAAGAGGGTGAATTTCCTCTAGGTGATAATGATATTAAACTAGGTGAAATTGGAGGAGTGCCATTTTATATGAATGGTGATCAGTATGAAAAATGGAAACATACTGATCTAACAATTGACGCTGTTAAAGGAATAGGTGGAATGTTCTCATTGGATAATGGAACAGGTCGCAGATTCCTGACTAAATCAGAAATCTGCCTAGTCGTAGATAACGACGAAAAAAAATAATTACCTATTGTCCTGGTGGTTTATAACCTATCTGACTTGCTTTAGTTGTAGCTTTCGTAAAGTCTATTGCCTCTAACATTGTCATATTCTTAACAGCACCAGATGCTTCAACAACTAATTTAATTGCAGCGAAATTTTCAAATGCTCCAATATCAGTCACAACAATAAAATCATA
>LULJ01000295.1_pt1 | contig 15405 bp, 16 predicted proteins | sample 728171 | NCBI WGS metagenome assembly LULJ01 (sample SAMN03860292, study PRJNA289734) | marine metagenome | biome: seawater column; feature: ocean; material: water; isolation source: Red Sea water column Station 169 - depth 25m | place: Saudi Arabia: Red Sea | collected 2011-10-15 | depth 25 m
GTACAAATAGGTGGTGGTAGTGGAGTTATAAAAAATATCCCTGATAACTCTAAAGTAATGGGTTATCCAGCAAAAGATTTAAAAAATTTCATTAGAGAAAATAAATGATAGATAAAACAGCCATAATAAATAAAGATGCAAAAGTTCATTCAAGTGTAAAGATTGGACCGTATTCTGTCATAGGTCCTAACGTAGAAATTGGAGAAAATACAGAAATTCAATCACATGTGAGCATTACTGGAAATACTAAAATTGGAAAAGAAAATAAGATTTATCCATTTGTTTCAATTAATGATCCCCAAGATTTAAAATATGATGGTGAAGAAACTAGTTTGGTTATTGGAAATAATAATAAAATTAGAGAATATGTAACAATAAATCCTGGAACAATTGGTGGTGGAGGTAAGACTGTAATCGGAAATAATTGTTTATTTATGATTTCATCTCACATAGCTCATGATTGTCAGGTAGGTAACAATGTCATTATAGCAAATAATGTACCTTTAGGAGGTCACGCTATTATTGAAGATAATGTAGTCATAGGTGGAAATTCTGCTGTTCAACAATTTACAAGAATTGGTAAAATGGCAATGATTGGAGGTATGACAGGAGTATTGCACGATGTTATTCCCTTTGGATTATCAACAGGGAATAGAAATTCATTACAAGGATTGAATTTGATAGGGTTAAGAAGAGCTAAATTTGAAAATAAGGATATTTTAGGATTAAGCGAGGCGTATAAGGAGATTTTCGCCACCAAAAATATTAATGAAAATATAAGTAAATTAAATGGCTCATTTCAGGAAAATCCATTAGTTAAAGAGGTAATAGAATTTATTACTAAGGATAAAAAAAGATCTATTTGTACACCATTTTCATAAAATGATAGGACTAATTTTTGGTGATACAGATTTTCCAAATAAAATACTTAAAACAATAAAGAAAAGAAAAATAAAGTACATAATAATAGATTTATCTACATCCAAAAAATTTAAAAAAGATAGTAAATCTTATTCAGTTTCTATAGGTCAATTTGGAAAAATAATTAATATTCTTAAGGAAAATAGGTGTAAAAAAGTCTTATTTGCAGGGAAAGTTAACAAGCCAAACTTTTCAAAGTTAAAGTTAGATATTAAAGGGATATATTACATCCCAAGAATAATTAAAGCATCCAAGCTTGGTGATGCTGCAATTTTAAGAGAGATAATAAAAATATTTGCTCAAAATCAGATAAAAACTGAAAATTCACTTAAATTTAATCCAGAGCTTACTCTTAAAAAGGGGAATTATTCAAAAATTAGACCGAATAATACTGATCAATTAGATATTAAAAAAGGTATTAAAACACTAAATAATTTAAGAGAATATAATTACAGCCAAGCTGTAGTAATCAGAAATAAAAAAGTAATTTCAATTGAGGGAAAAGGTGGAACTAAAAAAATGCTTGAAAAAAGCAAAAGTAAAAAATTTCGAAACCATGGTATTTTAGTTAAGTTTCCGAAAAAGAAACAAGATCTTAGAATTGACTTACCCACTATAGGATTGAAAACACTAAAACAAAGCAAGAAAGCAGGATTAAAAGGTATTGTTGTAAAAAGTAAACAACATGTATTTTTAGATAAAAAAAAATGTATCAGCTTTGCTAATAAAAATAAGATGTTTATCTCTGTAAAATGAAAAAAATTTTTGTATTAACTGGAGAACCCTCAGGAGATAAATTAGCATCAACCGTAATAAATAAACTTCAACAAAATCATTCTGATATAGAATATTTAAGTGTTGGAGGATCTCATTTAAATAAACTTGGGGTCAAATCAATATATGATCTTAAAGAGATAACTTATATTGGATTTACAAGTGTAATTTTAAATTTATTTAAAATCAGAAACAAAATAAATGAAACTGTAAAAAAGATAATTGAATTTAATCCCGATATTTTATTTAGTGTAGATAGTCCAGATTTTACTTTAAGAGTTGCTGAAAAAGTAAAAAGTATCAATCCTAATATTAAAACAATACATTATGTTGCACCACAAGTATGGGTATGGAGAGAGGGTAGGGTTAAGAATTTTAAAAAGTTTTTAGACCATGTTTTATTATTGTTTAATTTTGAAAAAAAATATTTTGATAAAGAAAGTATCAAGAATACTTTTGTTGGTCATCCCTTACTCGAAAATAAAGAAAATGTTAAAACAAATTTATCAAATATAATTAATGAAAATAAAAAAATTATATCTTTATTTGCTGGAAGTCGAACATCTGAAACGAACATTCTTTTACCAATCTTGATAGATTTTATTAAATTAATGAATGAAAAATTTAACGAATATAATTTTATTTTTCATGCAACTGATCAAAATAAAGATTTGATAAAAAATGAGATTAAAAAATCAAATTTGGATAATGTTGATGTGATATCAGAAGAAAATATAAAATCACAAATTTTATCAAACTCAATTTTTGCTGTGGCGAAATCTGGAACTGTTTCTCTTGAAATCTGCAATGCAAAAGTTCCATCTATTATTATTTATAAAATGAATTTTATTAATTTTTTAATTGTAAAATTTTTAGTAAAAACAAAATATGCAAATATAATTAATATAATAAACCAAAAAGAAATAATTCCAGAATTAATTCAAAAAGAATGTAATTCAAAAGAAATTTTTAGATCTGTCGTATACTTTTTAAAAAACCCTGAACTTATGAAAAAACAAATTCTCGATGTAGATAAGACTTTAAATGAGATCAGATCTAAAACTTCTTCATCATTAGAAGCCACAGAGGTAGTTTCAAGCTATCTCAGCTCTTAGTCGTTTTTGAACTTCCTCTTTTCCTAAGGATAAAATTATATCATAAATACCAGGTCCGAATTTCGAACCTGTTAAAACAATCCTTAATGGTTGTCCAACTCCCTTAAAATTTGTGTCATGAGATTTTATAAGCTCATTTACTATTGGTTCTAAAATTTCTCGAGAGGGCTGATCTATTTTTTCAAATCGATCATTAAAGTCAGAAATTACTTTTCTTGCTTTATCATCAATTAATTTAAGATCATCCTTATTAAAATTGACCTCATCTTTTATAATATATTGACCATTATTAAATATATCCTCTAAAGTTTTTGCTTTATTTTTCAAGAAAGTAAGAGATTTTTTAATCTTATCTTTTTTATCTGATTGAATTTCACTTTTATATAATTTGCAATATTCAGTTAATTGAGTGAATAAATCATTTTCGTTAATATTCTTAATATAATGTTCGTTCATTGATAAAATTCTACTCATATCAAGTTTAGAGGGAGATTTACCGATACCTTCTAAATTAAAAAATTTTATACTTTCCTCCAATGTAAATATTTCCTTATCTTTGTAAGACCAGCCTAGTCTTAAAAGGTAATTTCGAAGAGCATCTGGCATTATGCCTATTTTGGAGTAATCATCTAATGTAGACGCCTGATCTCGTTTTGATAGTTTCTTACCTTCTATTGTATGTATCAATGGTATGTGAGCAAATGATGGTAATTCCCATTTCATAGCTTGATAAATTTGTATTTGTTTGAAGGTGTTTATTTTATGATCGTCACCTCTAATAATATGTGTCATGTTCATTTGGTGATCGTCTACGGATGCTGATAAATTATATGTAGGAGTCCCGTCATTTCTCAAGATAATAAAATCCTCGATCGTATTATTGTCAATCTCAACATCACCTTGAACTAAATCTTTTAATATTGATGTTCCATCAATCTTACTTTTAAATCTTATAACAGGTTTAATATCTTTTGGAGCATCATTTTCACTTTTATCTCTCCATTTTCTATCATAAATATAGGGAATTTTTTTTTGCCTTGCTCTTTTTTTTTGTTCTTCTATTTCTTCACTTGAACAATAGCATTTATATGCATTACCATTTTTAAGTAGCTCATTTGCAACTTTAATGTGATCATCCACTTTTTTCGATTGAATATATTCTTCCCCATCATAGTTGATACCGATCCATTTAAGCGATTGTATTATTTGATCTTTGAATTCATCTTTAGATCTTTCTTTATCTGTGTCTTCCACCCTCAAATAAAATTTACCATTGTGATTTTTGGAGTATAACCAATTAAATAAAGCTGTTCTAACACCACCAATATGCAATGCACCAGTAGGTGAGGGAGCAAATCTAGTTGCTACTTTTTTCATTAAAATGGTTTAGACTATTTTTTTAGAAGTTTCTATATAAAGATACTAATACACCCTGAACTTTTACTCTATCAGGTCCAAATATTTTAGTTTCGTAATTTTTGTTGGCACTTTCTAAAGCAACAACTTTACCTTTTTTTCTAATTCTTTTTAACATTGCTTCATGCTCATCAATTAGAGCAACAACAATTTTTCCATTATCAGCTGTATCTGTTCTTTTAATAATTACTGTATCACCTTCATGAATTCCAGCTTCAATCATCGAGTCCCCTTGAACTTTTAAACCAAAATAATCTCCATTTTTCTCTAAATTACTTGGCAAAGGTATTCTTGAAACTTCATTTTGAATAGCCTCAACAGGTGTTCCAGCAGCAATTTTTCCTAAAACTGGTACCTCAGCATCATCTGATGATAAATTTTCCTCATCTAAACCACCTTTAATAACACTTGGTGAAAAACTGTTATAAATATCATTTGCAGAAGCCGTTTCTGGCAATTTAATTACTTCTAATGCTCTTGCTTTATGAGCAAGTCTTTTAATAAAACCTCTTTCTTCTAATGCACTTATAAGTCTATGAATTCCAGACTTAGATTTAAGGTTCAACGAAGCTTTCATCTCCTCATAAGATGGAGAAACACCAGAGCTTCTCAACTTCTTGTTGATAAATAAAAGCAGATTTTTTTGTTTTTTTGTTAACATAAGAACAAATATCGTACAAAATCTGTTCTACAAAAGTTCTTTTGAATTCACAACAGTAAAAAACCCAATAAAATAGGGAATTATTTGACTAAAGAACTGAGAAAATAGAATTATTATCTAAATTCTTTAAAAGTGATTCACCAATAAGAAAAGTTTTAATAGAAGTTTTATTAGAGAGTTCTAATAGTTCATCTTTTGTTTTTATTCCACTTTCAGAAATTAATGGACCTTTATGATTAACCAAAACATTATGAATATCAAAAGTTGTATTTATATCAGTTTTAAGAGTTTTTAAGTTCCTATTGTTGATACCGATTAATGCATCCTCAAATTTTAAAGCTTGTTTTGCCTCCTCAACTGTATGCACCTCAACTATAACAGACATATTAAATTTTAAAGCTTCCTCATATAACTCATTTGCAAGGCTTTCACTTACACCAGCTAATATAATTAATATTGCATCTGCTCCATGACTTTTTGCTAATGGAATTTGAAATTTATCTACAAAAAAGTCCTTACAAAGAATTGGTAAATTAATATTTTGTTTAATCTTACTTATATGTCTTAAATCTCCTAAAAAAAAATCTTCCTCTGTCAAAACTGATAAACATGTGGCTTTATTATCATGATATATACTAGCTATTTTAACAGGGTCATAATCATTTATGATTACACCTGCAGAAGGACTAGCTTTTTTGATCTCAGCAATAATTGAAAATTTATTTTCCTTAATATTTTTTTCAATATTTTCTTTAAAATTAATAAACATTTTATTTTTCTTAATTAATTCATTTAATGAGTCTATTGAAATATTTTTTTTAGAATTTTCTATTTTTTCTATTTTCTTTTTAATTATTTTTTCGAGAATATTTTCAGGCATTTTGAATCGTCTCTAAATGTTTAATAACTTCGCTTGATAAAATATGCTCTCTTGCATTTTTATATGCTTCGCTAAACTCTTCATGAGTTTCATTTACAATCAATCCTGCTGCAGCATTTAAACATACTGCTTTAGAAAAATCATTATCTTCACCTTTAAATATTTCAAGCATTTTATTAGCATTAAATTTTGCATCATCACCGACAAGATTTTCAAATTTATCTGCATTAATATTTAATTTTTTTGGATCAATAACAATTTCAGATATAACATTATTTTTTAATTGAATAACGTTTGTTTTAGCATAGGGTGAAATTTCATCTAAACCATCTTCACTATTGACGATCCATGCAAATTTAATATCTAAACTTTTTAAAGCGTTAGCAAATGTTTTTAATAACTTTTTTTCAAAGACACCAACGACTTGTCTTTTAACTAAAGCTGGACTACTCAAAGGACCAATCATATTAAAAATTGTTCTTTTACCAATTTTTTTTCTTGTAGGTCCAACGTATTTCATTGCATTATGGTAATTTGGCGCAAACATAAAACCAAAATTATTTTTTTCAATTTGAGACTCAATATCATTTGGTTCTAAATTAATTTCTATATTTAATGCCTCTAAAACATCTCCAGATCCACATTTAGAAGATACTGCTTTATTACCATGTTTTGCTACTTTAACACCCATACTTGCAAGTAATAATGCAGAAGCTGTTGAAATATTGAGTGTGTTCATTCCATCACCACCTGTTCCACATGTATCGATACAATTTTGCACATTTACTCTTTTTGATTTATTTCTTAAAGTATATACTCCTCCAGCAATCTCATTTGAAACTTCACCTTTAGCGGACAAAAGTGTTAAAAAATCATATATTTCCTGTTCATTTGCCTTACCTTCCATTAATAATTCGAAAGCTGCCTTACTTTCCTCAAAGGAGAGATCATCTTTATTTTTAATTTTATCTATGAATTGTTTCATTAATCTTAAAGTCTAATAAAATTTTTTAAAATTTTAATACCTAGTTTAGTTTTAATACTTTCAGGGTGAAATTGCACTCCATGAACATTGTATTTTTTATGCTGAACACCCATTACTAAACCATCTTTGCTCTCAGCAGTGATTTTAAGATGTTTTGATAGTGTTTTTTTATCAATAATTAAGCTGTGATAACGTGTTGCCTCAAATGATTTTGGAAGATTTTTTAAAATTCCCAACTTTTTTGAGATAATTTTGCTTGTTTTACCATGCATTAGTTTTTTAGCCTGAACAATTTTAGAGCCAAATACCTGTCCGATAATTTGATGACCAAGACAAACACCAAGAATTGGAATTTTTTTATATAAAGATTTTACTATTTTTAAACAATTACCTGATTGATCAGGATTACCTGGGCCCGGTGAGATTACAATTTTATTATATTTTCTTTTTAATATCTCATTAGATGTAATCTGATCATTTCTTATCACATCTACCTTAACTTTTAATGAAGATAGGTAATGATAAAGATTAAAAGTGAAACTATCGTAATTATCTATAAGAATTATTTTTTTCATTTTAAAGCATTTATTAAAGCTTTTGCTTTATTAACAGTTTCCTCGTACTCTTTTAAAGGTTTACTATCAGCAACAATTCCAGCACCAGCTTGAACATAAAATTTATTATTTTTAGCTACAGCTGTTCTTAAAGCTATACATGTATCAAATTCTCCGTTAGCTGAAAAATAGCCAATACCACCAGCATAAACTTTTCTCTTAGTTGTTTCTAATTCATCAATTATTTCCATAGCTCTAATTTTTGGTGCTCCAGAGACAGTTCCTGCAGGGAAACCAGCTAGAAGTGATTTAAACTTAGAAAATTTCTTATTATGCACACCGATGACATTTGATACTATGTGCATTACATGAGAATATCTCTCAATAATAAAACTCTCAGTTACTTTTACCGTATTAATTTTTGAAACTTTACCAGCATCATTTCTTCCTAAATCTAATAACATTAAGTGCTCTGAAAGCTCCTTTTTGTCATTAAGAAGATCTTTTTCATAAAAACGATCCTCTTTTAATGTTTTTCCTCTTGGTCTCGTTCCAGCTATTGGTCTTACAGTAATTTTATTATCTCTTAGTCTCACTAAAATTTCTGGACTCGCACCAATAATTTGGAAGTCATTGAAATTAAAAAAAAACATAAAAGGTGATGGGTTAGTCACTCTAAGTTTTTTATAAATATCAATTGGTTTTTTTGTTAATTTAGCTTCAAATCTTTGACTTAAAACTACCTGGAATATATCTCCTAATTTTATATATTTTTTGGCTGTATTGATCATTTGCAAGAATCTATTTTTAGAAGTATTAGATTTAACTTTAATATTTGTTGATTTTAATGGACTCCTATTATCTACATTCTTAATTGATGATTGAACAAGTAATCTAAAAAGATCTGATTTTATCTCATCAAATTTTTTTTGATAATCTCTAATCTTCTCGTCTTTATAGATATTTCTAATATAAAAAATCTCTTTTTTTAAATTATCGTGAATAATTAGTGTTCTTGGTCTCAGAAGTCTTACATCAGGTATATTTAGATCATCCTTACAATTATTAGGGATTTTCTCTATATATCTTATAGAGTCATATGAGAAATATCCTGAAATTAAAGAACACAGTTTTGGTAAATTTTTGGGAGTTTCAAATTTAAATTCTTCAATAATTTTCTCAATCAAGTTTTCAGGTTTATCTTTCAGTTTAATTTTCTTTTCATTTTGAATTAAATAAGAAATTTTATTTTTGAATTCCCATATCTTGTCAGGATTTTTGCCAAATATAGTGTACCTTCCTTTGATTTTTCCTTTCTCTACTGACTCAAATATAAAGCTATTTTTTTCATTTAAAAAATTATCTATTAAATTTAAAATCTCCTCATCTTCTTGAATTTTTTTTGAAGTATATATAATTTGATTTTTATTGCTTCTATGTCGAAACTTAAAATCTTTGAAGCCTCGATTTATGTTCATTGAAAGAAATTTTTAACTCGTTCTATTGTTTTTTGATTTAAATTTACATTATATCTGCTGTTTAGATATAGATCATATGATTTTAACATATTATTTTTTAGATTTGAATTTTGTTTATTCATATATTCATTTATCTTATCATCATTTTCCATAGTCTGATTTTGAAAGTTCTTTATTTTAGCTAAATAAATATTGCTCATCTCATCATTTATAAGAGTAAAAGAACTTGTGGGTAATGAGTAAAGAAGTTCAACAGCTTTAATATCAAATTTTTTGTTATCTTTGATAGAATTTAATAATAAATTTTCAATTTTATTATTTCCCATCTTTACAAAATTCTCATTTTTGAAATTTTTTTCGTCAATTTTTTTTATTAAATTCTTGTTATATTCATACTTATTTTTTTCAAACATAAGTCCCAAGATCTCTTCTCTAAGGACTGGATCATTTACATTAGGAGAACGTTGTTCTGACTTAATTATTTTGTAAAGAATATAATCATCTTTAAATTCAATGATATCAAATTCATTATTTCTTGCTTCAAATATCTTTTTTTCTATATCGCTTTTATCATAAGTAAATCTGAAATCTTTGATTTTCTTAGACTTTAAATTAAATTCTGTGACGATATTTTCAAAAGGAATTTCATTCGAGATATCAATTTCTATTTGGTCAATTTTATCAAAAAAGGTCTGATTGAATTCATCTACACCAACCAAATTTTTGGGATTTATTATGGAATAATCAAAATCAATATATTCTACTTTTAAGTCATTCTTATTTTCATCTAAAAATTTTTTTATATCATTATCCGTAAAACTATCTTTCTTTTTATAATATTGATTTAAATTAATATAATCTATCTCTAATTTTCTATTTTCATCTTGATAGAGTTTTTTAACTAAAAATTTTGGAGAAACAGTTCCAGCGCCCACAAAACTGAATAAGTTTTTTTGTAATTCACGATTTTTTAATCGTAATTCAAACTGAGGTGCAGATTGATTATTTTCAAGTAAAAATTTTTCATATTTAAGTCTTTGAAAACGTCCTTGTTCGTCTAAAAAATTTTTATTTTTTTTTATCATTTCGAGTAGTGTTTCTTTTGAAATAATTAAATTGTATTCCTCAATTTCTAAATCTAAAATTTTTGTCGAAATCAATCCAGATAATAATTCTTCAATAATATTATCGTTTAAATTCTCTCTTATTGTATCCTGAGGAATTCCAGAATTATTTAAGTAATCAATAAATTCTTCTGTAGAAATATTAGTCTCATTTATTTTTACAATTGAATTTGTATTTCCGCTACTGAACATGCTCCCCATACCCCAAAATACAAATGGAATAATCATTATAAAAACTAATATCCCAGCGAACTTTGTTTTTGCAAAATTTCTAAATGCACCTATCATTACTATATAAATTTATTGATCTATAAAAAGCAAACCTATAGATTAAATTTTAGTATAAGACAAATAAATATATGTATTTTATTGCTAATTGGAAAATGTTTGGTGGATTGAGTACATTGAATTCACTAAAAAAAGTAATCAAATTTCTAAAAATTTTCAAAAAGTCAAAAAAAATTAAAATTATTTATTGCCCGCCCAATACATTAATCCGTTCAATGTCTAAAAAAGTTATAAATTCCAAAATTCAAGTTGGTGCTCAGAATTGTCATGAAAGTCTTGTTTATGGCGCTTCAACTGGTTCCATAAATCCTACGATGCTAAAAAATGTTGGGGCAAAATATGTTATTTTAGGTCATTCAGAAAATCGCGCCTCTGGTGAAACGGATAAATTAATTAATGCTAAAATTAAAGCAGCAACTCAAGCAGGTTTAAAGGTTATTTTTTGTATTGGTGAAACCTTAGGTCAAAAACGAAAAAAAATTACTAAAAAAATTTTATCTAAACAGATTATTGTAGGCTTACAAAAAATTAAGAAAAGAAAAAATATTGTGATTGCTTATGAACCTGTGTGGTCAATTGGGACAGGTCTAATTCCTAAAGCAGATGACTTATTTAACACTATTAATTTTATAAAAAAAAAAGTTAGAAATATCAAAGTTTTATATGGAGGTTCGGTAAATCCAAAAAATATAAATAAATTAAAGTTAATAAAAAATATTGATGGATTTCTAATTGGAGGTGCCTCTCAAGATCCCAAAAAATTCATTGATATAATCAAAAAAACGTATAATTAACCAGCATGGAAAATATATTGTTAGTACTGAATATCATTCTTGCATTAATTTTAGTTTTATTAGTTTTAATGCAAAAATCTGAGGGGGGAGCACTTGGAATTGGAGTTTCCCAAGAAAATATGATGTTTTCAAAGTCAGCAGGAAATTTTATGACAAAAGCAACTGGTGTTGTTGCAACTCTGTTTATCATTTGTAGTTTAGCTCTAACGATAGTATCTAGGGGTGATTTGACACCATCTAGCTCAGTTTTAGATCAAGTCGAAGAGGATACACCCTCAATTCCAGAAAATAATAATTAATACTTTTAATTTACTTTTTTATTAGCTATAAGATACTTCCATGGCGCGATATATATTTGTCACTGGCGGCGTGGTCTCATCATTAGGAAAAGGTCTTTCATCAGCATCACTAGCCTATTTGTTAAAATCACAGGGTTACAAAGTTAGGTTAAGAAAAATGGATCCGTACTTGAATGTAGATCCTGGAACAATGAGTCCATTTCAACATGGAGAAGTTTTCGTCACCGATGATGGTGCTGAAACCGATTTAGATCTAGGTCATTATGAGAGATTTACAAACATTTCATCTAAACAGTCAGATAACATTACAACTGGTCGTATTTATAGTGATGTTATTAAAAAAGAAAGAAAGGGAGGATATCTTGGAAAAACTGTTCAAGTTATACCTCATATCACAAACCGAATAAAAGAATTTATAAAAAAAGATATTACAAATGAAGATTTTGTAATATGTGAAATTGGTGGAACAGTTGGAGATATTGAAAGTTTACCATTTGTTGAAGCTATAAGACAATTTTCAAATGAATATGGTAAATCAAAAACATTATTTATTCATTTAACTTTTGTTCCGTTTTTGAAATCATCTGATGAAATAAAGACCAAACCTACTCAACATTCGGTAAAAGAATTAAGAAGTATAGGTGTTCAACCAGACATTATTATTTGTAGATCTCAACAATCTATACCATTAGACCAAAGAAAAAAAATATCATTATTTTGTAATGTTCCAATTGAAAACGTTATCGAAACGGTAGATGTAAGAACCATTTATGAAGCACCAATTAGTTTTTATAATCAAAAACTTGATAAACAAGTTTTAAAATTCTTTAAACTTAAACCAAAAAAAAAAGCTAACCTAAACCCATGGAAAAAAATAACTAAAATTGTTTTAAGTACAAAAAAATCAGTAAATATTGCGATAATTGGAAAATATGTAAATTTAAAAGATGCTTACAAATCTCTAGATGAAGCCTTAGTTCATGGTGGAATTGCAAACAATGTAAAAGTAAATCTTATAAGAATAGAGTCTGATAACTTAAAAAATAGTGAAATCAAAATAAAACTAAAAAATGTTTCAGGATTATTGATACCAGGGGGTTTTGGTAAAAGAGGAACAGAGGGAAAAATTTCAGCAATAAAATATGCTAGAGAAAAAAAGATACCATTTCTTGGTATTTGTTTTGGAATGCAAATGGCTATAGTCGAATTTGCGCGAAATAAACTAAAAATTAAAAATGCTGGATCAAGTGAATTAGATAAAAAATGCTATCCAGTAATTGGTTTAATCAATGAATGGGATAAAAATGGAAAAATTATTAAAGGCACAGATAAAAATTTAGGTGGAACAATGAGATTAGGATTATATGAGGCCAAATTAAGAAATAATTCTGCCATAAATAAAATATATAAATCTAAAAATATAAGAGAAAGACATAGACATAGATATGAAGTTAATAATAGCCTTAAAGCTGAATTTGAAAACAAAGGATTAATTTTTTCAGGAATGTCACCAGATAATAAATTACCAGAAATAATAGAGCTTAAAAATCATCCATGGTTTATAGGTGTTCAATTTCATCCAGAATTTAAATCTAGACCTTTGGCTCCTCATCCTTTATTCTCTTCATTCATTCAGGCATCAAAAAACCATAAATGAGTAATATAAAGGTAAATTGTAATAAAATAGAGATCTCTAACGATAATAAAATATGTATTATTGCAGGCCCATGTCAGCTTGAGACTGAGCAACACGCAATGGATATGGCAGGGAAAATACAAGATATTACCAAGAAATTTGGGGGAGGATTTATTTATAAAACTTCATTTGATAAAGCGAATAGAACAAGTCTTAAAGGCAAAAGAGGAGCTGGATTAGATACTTCACTTCCAATTTTTGATAAAATAAAAAAAGAACTCAATGTCCCAATTTTAACAGACATACATAATATCGAGCAATGTTCAATTGTTGCAGAACATGTAGACGTTTTACAAATACCTGCTTTTTTATGTCGCCAAACCGATCTTTTAGTAGCTGCAGCTAAAACAAATAAAATCATTAACGTTAAAAAAGGTCAATTCTTAGCGCCATGGGATATGGTCAATGTAACAAAAAAAATTTCAGACTCCGGTAATAAAAATATTCTAGTCACTGAAAGAGGTGCTAGTTTTGGTTACAATACTTTAGTCTCAGATATGAGAGCATTACCTATCATGGCAAAAAATGGTTACCCAGTAATTTTTGATGCAACCCATTCAGTTCAACAGCCAGGTGGTCTTGGTGAAAAAAGTGGGGGACAGAGAGAGTTTGTAGAACATTTAGCAAGAGCAGCTGTTGCAGTAGGGGTAGCAGGAGTTTTCATTGAAACACATCAAGATCCTGATAACGCTCCCTCTGATGGTCCAAATATGGTTCCTTTAGATAAATTAGAAAGTCTACTAAAACAATTAACTGATATAGATAGTTTAATTAAAAATAAGTGAGTAAAATTACAAAAGTAAAAGCCCGACAAGTTTTTGACAGTAGAGGTAATCCAACAATCGAAGCTGAAGTTTTTACAAAAAACAAAAGTGCAATAGCAATTTGTCCCTCAGGAGCATCAACAGGAACTTATGAGGCTTTTGAAAAAAGAGATAAAAATAATAAAAGATATTTAGGAAAAAGTGTTCTTAATGCAATTAGTTTGGTTAATTCTAAGGTTTCAAAAAAACTTAAAGGACAAAATATTCATGATCAAGAAAGAATAGATGCTTTAATGATTAACCTAGATGGTACAAGACAAAAAACAAAATTAGGGGCAAATTCAATATTAGCTGTGTCTATGGCTGTAAAAAAACTTTCAGCAAAAATTAGAAAGAAACCATTATATAAAACTTTTTTAATTAAAAATAATTTTAGATTACCTTTTCCACTTATGAATATAATTAATGGTGGAGCACATGCTAATAATGGTTTGAGAATTCAAGAATTTATGATCAGGCCAGATCGCGCAAAAAATTTCAGTGATGCGATGAGGATTTGTTTTTTAGTGATTAAAAATTTAAGTAAAATTATAAAGAATAAAGGACTTTCAACATCTGTTGGAGATGAAGGTGGATTTGCACCAATGATTAGTAATAACAATCAGGCTTTAGATTTAATTGTTTCAGCTATTAGAAAGTCAGGATTTGTTAACGGTAAAGATGTTTCAATTTGTTTAGATGTAGCTGCAAATGAATTATATAAAAGAAATAAATATTCTATTCATTCAAAAAGCTATATTTCTGTAGAAAGATCTATTAAAGAATATAAAAGAATAATTAATAAATATAAGATTAAATCGATAGAAGATCCATTTGCAGAAAATGATTGGATATCATGGAATAAATTAATGAAAACACTTAAAAAAGTTCAGATTGTAGGTGACGATCTTTATGTTACTAATCTTGAGCGACTCAAAAAAGGTTTTTTAAATTTATCATCTAACGCAATTTTAATTAAATTAAATCAAATTGGCACAGTTTCAGAAACCTTAGATGTAATTCGATTTGCTCAAGCTATTGGATTTCAAACAATCATTTCTCATAGATCTGGAGATAGTGAGGATACATTTATTGCAGACCTTGCAGTGGGTACTAATTCTAATCAAATAAAAACTGGATCTTTAGCAAGATCAGAAAGAGTTGCTAAATATAATCAGTTATTACGAATAGAAGAAGAACTTGGAAAAAAAGCTAGAATGAATAAGATTCATTAATGCTTCAAAAATTTAAAAAAAATTATTTTCTACTTATATCAGTTTTTCTAATCATATATTTTTTCTTTAATCTCTTGTCGGGTGAAAGAGGATTAATTTCATATTATGAAAAAAAACAAATTTTAAACGATTTAAAAATTAAGGAATCATCATTAAAAAATCAAATAAATGACTTGGATTTTAAGAATTCATTATTAAGTGACAATCTAGATCTTGATTATATTGAAACTTTAATTAGAGAAAGGTTCTTATTTGGTAAAAAAAATGAAAAAATTTATATTATAAAAAAAAATGACACAAAAAATTAAACCAAGACACCCTGAAAAAGTAAAAAATCCAATTAATCCAATTAAGAAAAAGCCTGATTGGATTAGATCTAAAC
>LULJ01000494.1_pt1 | contig 15402 bp, 26 predicted proteins | sample 728171 | NCBI WGS metagenome assembly LULJ01 (sample SAMN03860292, study PRJNA289734) | marine metagenome | biome: seawater column; feature: ocean; material: water; isolation source: Red Sea water column Station 169 - depth 25m | place: Saudi Arabia: Red Sea | collected 2011-10-15 | depth 25 m
TGTCATACCATTCAACACACCAAACCATACACAAAGGACTAAAACAATCTTCTGTAATACAATCAACATCACGAACTGACTCTATAATATCTCCGTCAACTTCATCAAATGTTACAAATCTTATTTGTTTACTCATTGTCATCTCCTTTTAAACTGCGTGATACAAATCCTATACCACCTCTATTTATTTCAAAGTCTTCATCAAAACATTCACCCGCCCATTCTAAATTGGCTTGTTGTTTTAATAAAGTTAAGGTTTTGTCCATTGCATCAATCGATTCTTTTGTACGACCAACATTAGTACAAAATATATGCATGTTTAATTGAAATAAAGCTTTTTGAGCGAGTGTTTTAGCTGGGGGATTCCCAAAGATATCTATACTACTTTTCATGCTATCCTCCTATAAATAACATTAATTAAGTTAGTGTGTGTGTTATTTTTTAATAGCGACACACCACGCTAGATGACCATCATACCAGACCGACAAACCCTGTCAAGCCCTGTACGCACACGCGATATTAAATTAAATAGTTTTAATAGTTATCCATATTAATAACAACCAAAAACAAAATATAAAAACTAAAGCTATTTGAAATAAATCTTTACTATTAATTTTATTTATTTTTTTATTACGCATCAGTCTATCTCCCCTTTATAATTCCAAGATGTTCTACTGCCATCACTAAAACGAACAAAAGTTCTTTCTGAATATATATCTTGACCGTTATTTATTACAGATATTTCAGCGTGTTTATCTACATTAAAAACTAATTCTTCTAACAACTCACTATCGTTTAATATGTCATCAGAATCTATTGAATCAAAAAATTTATCTACTAAAGGGGTATGTTTAATTTCCATGTCTGTCTCCTATTAAATATAATTTAAAGTGTACACGACACCTCTATCTAAAGAATCATTATCAACATAATCAATCTTTTTATTTAAATAGATGTGCTTGTTTTTAGAATATTTGTGGCGGTAAAAGTACGCACCTTCAGTTTTAAAAGAGTGTGAATCTGTTAAAACATAACCAAGTTTAGTTATATATAGCGAAGCCGAACTAAAAGAATTAAATTTAACCATAACATTAATCTCCTATTATTAAATATGATTATTAAATAACTGATGTTAGCCATCGATGACAGCATAGCAACTGGGCAAAATGCCGTCAAGAGCTATACGCACACGCGAATATTAAATAAAAATTACTAAAAATACTGTGGATAACTTGTAAATATATTGTTAATAACTAGGTATATCCTGTGGATTACTGTTAATAACTTGTTAATAAACTGTTAATTTTAAAAACCTCCTTCAACTTGAGGCACACCGCGCCCTTTTTAAAAACTTTATTTTCTTATGGGGAATGGTCGACTAGACACAAATAAAAAGTATAATTTATTATATCATTAAAAAAGTAGTCGACAATTAAAAAAGAAGAGAAAGCAGAAAAAGCCCCTAACTATTGTTAAGGGCTAAAGTTTTACTGTTGAGCTAAGTAATCTTTTATCATTTTAGTATACTTAGCTGGAAGCTTTTTGTTACTGGATAGAAGTTTATGTGCTTGGTCGAAACTCAATTTATTGTTTGCGACTTCACTCCATAAACAGCCTTTGATTTGATTGAACTTTGCCCAATCTAATGTGCCGCCAGCTTTCTTTGAAAACTTAGTAGCAATAGCTCTGACCTGTGCAAAACTTGCTGGACCTTTTCTTGTAGCCGAAGGCATGGTTTCTATATTAAATGACATAATTATCTCCTATTTATGTAGCTCGTTTGTTAATGCTTCAATGTAGTACTGAAGCCTTTGAAAAGCCGATGCATCATTGCATCGTAACCCCACAGGCTTTATCCCGTTGCAAAATAAGACTTTGATATAAGACAAAGCTTTTGGAATGCTGTAGAACTCTTTGGTTGTATTGTTGCTGAAATTAATATGAATAAACATAAACTATCTCCTATTTAGTTTACAAAGATATTTTACATGTATATTTTTAAGTTGCAATAGTAGAGTCTGAACGAATAGTGAAGAAAACTATTGTGCATTTTACGACTTAAAAATATACATGTTTTTGTTAACTACTTTAAAAGGAGATAGTTTATACTTATTCATTGCAGTAATAATAGAATCAATAGAGTTCTTGGCATTCCAAAAGCGCTTATGTCAACGTCTGGAATGGAAACAGGATAAAGCCACCGGGGTGTACTTTTCAAAGGCTTGATGAAGAGGTATTAACAAACGAGCCTCTTAAATTTTTGAAGAGATAATTATAAAATTTAATATAGAAACATAAAAGAAAGATACAAGAAAAGTCTAACAAGTTGATAAAGAGTATTGCTATTAAGTTTTCTAAAAGAAAGTTTGAAAGGTGGGTAAAGTTTAATCTAATCAAAGACTAAAGTTTCTAAAAGGAGTGAAGTCGTGAATGATAAATTAGTTTATAGAAAGCCTATACAGTAATAAAAAATTACAGCGATAAAAGGCTAAAAGATTATGTAAGTGAGACTAGTGAAACTTTAGTCTTTAAGAATAGTTAGGTGGCTTGAGAGGCTTGAACGAACTCTCCTCTAGCAGTCGGCTACGTAGGTGGGCAGGAGACCATACCCCACCCTCTATATATCTATGCAATGCTCACACATTTTACACCAAAAGACCCATTAACCAGTCTAGTTAACATCGCGGTTAAAATTCTAGATAATTTTATTAATAATCAGGGAATATTATGGAAGCATTTTTCATACAGACACATTCCATATTTTTTCTGTTTGGACCTTGGCAGTAAGTGACAGTATTAGGAGGGCAATAAATTTCTTCAATATCAAATAAAGGTTTCTCACCTGCCTGTTCATTTATAGTAGAACATCCAAGTAAAAGAAGAAGAGGTATATAAGTAAAATATTTCATGCCTATATTATGTATTTACCCCGGTGGGCTAACAAATATATTATACAGTTATACTTCAAAAAAGTCAAGCACTATTTATGACTTGACAAAATTAATTTTTTGCTGTATACTAGGTTTATGGCTATATTAACAAATGTTGATAACAGAGTCAACAAAAGACAACTTACAGAAAAGCAACAGTCTTTTTTAAATCATCTTGTGGACACCCAAGGTGATGCCAAAAAAGCCGCTGAACTTGCAGGTTATTCTAGTCATTATCATCACATTGTTAAGAATCTAAAAGAAGAAATATTAGAACTTACTCAAGAGATACTTGCAAATTCTGCTCCCAAAGCCGCATTTAAAGTTATTGAGATAATGGATTCTAAAAAACCTGTAGTTCAAGCGGCTAACAAATTATCAGCGGCACAAACTTTACTAGACAGAGTAGGTGTTAGTAAAGTAGATAAAGTAGACATTAATCACAATATGAATAATAGTGGTATATTTTTAATGCCAGATAAAGCTCCCGTAGTCATAGAGGCAGAAGATGCAACCTTTGAAAATATGGATAACTGAATATACAGACGATGCTAGTGGTGTTTTAATAGGACCATATATTAAAGCACATACACAGTTAGAAGCTAATAGTATCGCTAATCAATTTGGTTTAGCTGTTATAGGAGAGATAGTAGAATTAAAACACAATCAATTATTAGATAAGAGAGTGTTACATTAATGGCTAAGAAAAAAGATTCAAGATTAGCAAGAGCAGGTGTTAGTGGATACAATAAACCGAAACGTACCCCCAGCCATCCTACGAAAAGCCACATTGTCGTGGCGAAAGAAGGTGACAAAATTAAGACGATTAGATTCGGTCAACAAGGAGCCAAAACCGCAGGAAAGCCGAAACCGGGTGAATCTGCTCGTATAAAAGCTAAAAGAAAATCTTTCAAAGCTAGACATGCAAAGAATATAGCCAAGGGTAAAATGTCTGCGGCATATTGGGCAAATCGTACAAAGTGGTGATATTATGCCTCAGATAGGAAGTGACGATACTAAAAACGCTGTGCCTTTGCGAAATAGTATTTATAAAAACAATAAAGGTTCTAAACCTAGAGTAGATATTAACTCGGAAAAATATAGAGATAATTGGGACGCAATATTTAGGAATAAGAAAAATGCCAGCTAAAAAGAAAAAATCGACTGTAAATAAATCAGGTAACTACACAAAACCAACAATGAGAAAAAGATTGTTTGAAAGAATTAAGGCTGGCTCTAAAGGCGGTAAGCCCGGACAATGGTCAGCAAGAAAAGCACAGATGTTAGCAAAGCAATATAAGGCAAAAGGAGGAGGATATAAATGAAGGTAAAAGCTCCAAAAGGTTATCATTGGATGAAACAAAAGAATGGTTCATTTAATTTAATGAAGCATACTGGTAAGTTTGTACCACATAAAGGTGCGTCATTAGAAGCTAACTTTAAAATACAAAAAGTACATGCCAAGAAAAAATAAAGACCCTAAAGTTGGAACGGGTAAAAAACCAAAAGGTTCTGGGCGTAGACTTTATACTGATGAAAATCCTAGAGATACAGTCAGAATAAAATATGCAACTGTTCAGGATGCTAGAGATACAGTTCGCAAAGTTAAAAATGTTAACAAACCTTTTGCTCGTAAAATACAAATACTAACTGTGTTAGAACAAAGAGCAAAGGTAGCAGGTAAGAATCAACAAGCCGCTATAGCTAAAAGAGGCAAAGAGGCTATAAGAAGGAAGCATAAGAAAAAATGAAAAATTTTTTATTATGGATACATGAAAGTTGGGAACTAGTAATGAATGCTAAAGTAAACCCGCTTAAATATTTACCAGACCCTAGTTTGCAAGCATATTTTACTATTGTTTTATTTACAATGTGGAGTTGTTTCTTTGGATTGCTTTGTTCTTACTGGGGTGGTTTGTTTGCAAGTTATGATATTTTTACTAGTATAGTTATTCATTTATTAGTTATTGTACCAATTATTATAACTAACGCTGTATTTAAAGAAGCAGAAAAATATAAGGTATAAATAATGGCATTAACAAAAAGACAAAGAAGTCTTAGGTCTTGGACTAAACAAAAGTGGAGAACCAAGAGTGGTAAAAAGTCTTCTGAAACTGGAGAAAGATATCTTCCTGAAAAAGCAATAAAAGCTTTGTCTAGTGCTGAGTATGCAAGAACAACGAAAAAGAAAAGAGAAGATACTAAAAAAGGAAAACAACACTCAAAACAACCTAAAAAGATTGCTAAAAAAACAAGGTCTTATAGAAAGGTAAGATGAGAGAAGGATATATTACTAGAACATCTTCTACTATTCCTTTTGGTTACGAGTTAGAAAAAGACAATAGTTCGCTATTAAAGCCTATTGAAAACGAGTTAAATGTACTAAAAGAAGTAGCCGAAGCTGTTTTTCATCAAGAAATTAGTCTAGGTATCGGTGTAGATTGGTTAGAAGCAGAGACAGGTAGAAAGATGTCTAGACCGGGATTAAAGAAGTACGTAGATAAATTGTATGGAAAATAATTCAAAAAAATACTTGACAAATCCTGACGGAAGTTATATACTAAAGAAGGATGGAACACCGCGTTTAAAACCCGGTAGACGTAAAAATAGTGAACTTTCAAGTATAAAATTAGCAATACAAGCTAAGAATAAATTAAAAAAGAAAAATAATAAAGTAAAAAAATTAACACGAAAGTTAGCTAGAGTACAAAAAGAATTAAAAACTGAAGAAAAAATATATACATCTAATGTTTTAACTGAATCAGAAAGTAAAGAATTACCTGATGCAATACAAAAACATTTAGACGATACAGGCTCTTATGTAGCCTTTATGCCAAATGAGGGTCCACAAACAGATTTTTTAGCCGCTGGAGAAAAAGATGTTTTGTATGGCGGTGCGGCAGGTGGTGGTAAAAGTTTTGCAATGTTAATAGACCCATTGCGTTATTGTCATTATGCAGAGCATAGGGCATTAATATTAAGAAGGTCTATGCCAGAACTACGAGAACTTATAGATAAGTCTCGTGAACTTTATCCTAAAGCATTTAAAGGTGCTAGGTTTAAAGAAGTAGAAAAGTTATGGCAGTTCCCAAGCGGTGCAAAGATAGAGTTTGGGTTTTTGGAAAGAGATGCAGATGTCTATAGATATCAAGGACAAGCATACAGTTGGATAGGTTTTGATGAGATTACTCATTTGCCTACAGAGTTTGGATGGAACTATTTAGCATCTAGATTAAGAACAACTAATCCAGAAATAAAAACTTATCTGCGTTGTACAGCTAACCCCGGAGGGGTTGGTGCTCAATGGGTAAAAAAGAGATATGTAGAACCATCTAGTCCTAATACTAGTTTTCAAGGTAAGGATGGTTTAACTAGAAAATTTATTCCTGCTTTATTGCAGGATAATCCGCATCTTGCAGAAGATGGGGAATATGAAAGGATGTTGCAGTCCCTTCCTGCTATACAACGAAAGCAGTTGTTAGAAGGTAATTGGGATATTTCTGAAGGGGCGGCTTTTGCAGAGTTTGAAATAGAGACACACGTTATACCACCATTTGAGATACCCTCTTGGTGGGAAAGGCTGAAATCCATAGATTATGGATATGCGGCTGAAAGTTGTTGTCTCTGGGCTGTCATCGACCCTGAAGATAAGACCATCATAATATATAGAGAACTATACAAGAAAGGTCTAACAGGAGAGGCACTTGGAGACACTTTAACAGAAATGGAAGAACAAGAAATATCTTCTATTACTGGAGTTTTGGATACTGCGGCTTGGGCTAGAACAGGCTATACAGGTCCGACAATAGGTGAAATCCTAGTAAATAAAGGACATAAATTAAGAAGGGCTGATAAAAATAGATTAGCAGGTAAAACTCAAATACACGAATATCTTAGAAAAAATAATTCTACAGGTAGACCAAAGTTACAAATATTTAATACGTGTATAAATTTAATAAAAGAATTACAAGCTATACCTGTTTCTAAAACCAACCCTGAAGATGTAGATACTCATGCGGCTGACCATGCGTATGATGCTTTAAGATACTTGGTTATGAGTAGACCAAGAATGGACCATCCTCACGAAAGGATGTTAAGAATAAAATCAGATATATTTATACCTTCTGATGAAACCTTTGGTTATTAGACATGGCAGAAAACGAAAACACTTTTTTAAATGCCGATAGTATTTACGAAGAAGTAGAAGGTGAGTCAGGAGTTCAGCTCACACTAGAAGAAGAACAACAAAGAAATATTATTGGAACAATACAAAGTAGATTTAGTCTTGCAGAAAACGCAAGAGAGACTGATGAAAGAAGATGGTTAAAAGCTTACGAAAATTATAGAGGTCTTTACTCTAAAAATATTAAGTTTAGAGAATCAGAAAAATCTAGAGTTTTTGTAAAAATTACAAAAACAAAAGTATTAGCCGCTTTTGGACAATTAGTTGATGTTATTTTTGGTACAGGAAAGTTTCCTATAGGAATATCAGAAACAAAAATACCAGAGGGAGAAACTAATTACGCTCATCTAGATATAAACAATCCTACGCCTAGTATAGAAACAACAATGGAAGATGACAATCTTCCTGACGACATAGGTAATAGAGTAGAAAATCCTTATGATGTTGGCTATGAAGGAGATGGTAAAACTTTAAAAGCTGGTGCTACTTATCTCAATGGAATGTTTGAAGATAGTTTAGAGGAGCAAGCTGAAAAAGAAGGAATACTAGAGGACGGTGCTAGTCCGAATCCAAAAGATTTAGAATTATCTCCAGCACAAAGAGCCGCTAGGAGAATGGAAAAATTAATACATGACCAAATAGAAGAGTCTAACGGCAACTCTGAAATGAGAAATGCTTTGTTAGAATCTGCTTTACTAGGAACAGGGATTGTAAAAGGACCATTTAATTTTAATAAAAAGTTACATAAATGGGATGTAGATGATGATGGAGAAAGATTTTACAATCCTTTAGAGGTTAGAGTACCTAGAATTGAGTTTGTTAGTTGTTGGGATTTTTATCCAGACCCAAACGCAACTAACATAGAAGAATGTGAATATGTAATACATAGACACAAAATGAATCGCAGTCAGTTACGTCAACTAAGAAATATGCCTTACTTTGACGAAGATGCTATTCGTGATGCAATAAAAATGGGTCCAAACTATACAGAAAAAGATTTTGAGTCTCAGTTAAAAGATGACGCAAGATATGATGAAGAGGTAGGGTCTAACTTTGAAATACTAGAATATTGGGGCATTATGGATGCTGAATACGCTAGAGAAGTTGGTATTGAATTGCCAGATAGTGTAGATGATTTAGACGAAGTTCAAGTAAATATATGGACATGCGGTCATTATTTATTACGAGCAGTTCTTAATCCGTTTACACCTTACAGAATACCGTATCATGCGTTTCCCTATGAAAGAAACCCATATAACTTTTTTGGTATTGGTGTGGCTGAGAACATGGACGATTCTCAACAAATTATGAATGGTCATGCAAGAATGGCGATTGATAATTTAGCGATGTCAGGTTCTTTAGTTTTTGATGTAGATGAGTCTGCTTTGGTTGGTGGACAATCTATGGAAATATATCCCGGAAAAATATTTAGAAGACAAGCAGGAATGCCGGGACAAGCTATACATGGTTTAAGATTTCCAAATACATCACAAGAAAATTTAATGATGTTTGACAAGTTTAGACAACTAGCAGACGAGCAAACAGGTATTCCTAGTTACTCTCATGGTCAAACAGGTGTGCAAAGTATGACTAGAACAGCTTCAGGCATGTCTATGTTATTAGGTGCTTCTAGTTTAAATATAAAAACAGTTATTAAAAATTTAGATGACTTTTTACTTAAACCTTTGGGTGAGGCATATTTTCAATGGAATATGCAGTTTTTAGAAGATAGTCTAGATGTTGAAGGAGATTTAGAAGTAAAAGCAACAGGTACAAATAGTCTAATGCAAAAGGAAGTTCGTAGTCAAAGATTAACTATGTTCTTACAAACAGCACAAAATCCTGCTATTGCACCGTTTGTTAAGATATCTAAACTTGTTAGTGAGTTAGCATATAGTTTAGACTTAGACCCAGATGAAATATTAAATGACCCTGAAGAAGCCGCTATAATGGCTCAAATAATAGGAATGCAAAATGCTAGACAAGCAAATGGCGAAGAAACTGAATCCGCTGGTCAACAGCCCACAATGGGAGGCACTCAAGGAGCACCTCAACAACCTCAAGACCTTGGACCTACAGGCACTGGTGGTGGCAACATCGGAACAGGAAATGTTCCGGTTGCAGGGGAAAATGAGTTCTCTGGTACGCCTAGAGCAGTTGGACCTACAAGTTAAAGAAGCACTAACAAGAAAGGAAGAAGAATAATGCTAGAGCAAGATAAAAAAAGATACAATTATCAAGCTGGAGGTTTGCTTGGAGACTTAGATAAAGATGGTGAGCTTTCTGGATATGAAAAAGCTAGGCAAGATGCTATTGAAAAAAATATGAGAAAGCAAAAGCAAGAAGGTGGCTCCATAGATGACCAAATGAAGCTAGCATTAGAAATGACACCTATGATTCCAGACGAAGAGATGGAAGATAATTATACAGATTTTATTATAGGAGAGGCATTAACAGAAGAGGAAGAGTCAATGTTAATGTCTAAATTACAAGGAGATGAAGAACTTCAAACTTTGTTTGATAAAGTAATAGAAGTTGCACAAGAATTCGCTGGTTCTGGTCCTGTTGATGGACCGGGTTCAGGAATCTCTGACAGTATACCTGCAAGGTTATCTGATGGAGAGTTTGTCTTTACTGCTAAAGCTGTAGAAGAAATCGGAGAAGATAATTTATTATCTATGATGAAAGAAGCTGAAGCAAAAGCAGATGAAAGACAACAAGTTAATGTTGGAGGAATGCTCATTGACGACAGAAAACAAGAAGTAGACCGTAGAGGTATGCCTGTTGATGAAGACGATGTAGTAGAAGGAGAGATAAGAAAAGGAATGCTCTCTGCGAATCCAAGATTAAACATGAGGTAGAGCCACCCTTTTAGGCACTCTACATTTAATACACCCGAAAAGCTACCTTTACAACAAGCCCTCTAGTCGACATAGAGCTACCTTGTAAAAAAAGCCCTGATTAGGAGAAGAGAAAATGACTGAAGCAACACAACAAGAAGGAGCCAACCCTTATAACGCAAAAAAAACATGGCACAATGTAGAAGAAAAACCTTTTACTTCATCAAGTAGTTTATATTTTGAAGACCCTTCTGAAAGGAATAAACTTTTTGATAGTGACAATATCCATGAAATAACAGACGAAACTAATGTTAATTCAAGTGAGTTGCAATCTAAAAAGAACGAACCTTATAAGAAGCCTGATTATAAAAAACGATACGATGATTTAAAAAAACATTACGATAATAAGTTAAATCAATTCAAGGCTAGAGAAGAAGAGTTACTAACTCAAGTTAAGCAACCTGAATATGTAGCTCCTAAAACCGAGGAAGAACTTGAAAAATTTAAAACTGAATATCCTGATGTTTATGAGGTTGTCGAAACAGTTGCTCATTTGCAAAGTGAATCTAAGGCAAAGATATTAGAAGAACGTCTTAGTAAACTTCAAGAAAGAGAAAACGAGTTGATTCGACAAGACGCAGAAAAAAGGTTGTTGGAGAGACATCCTGATTTTGAAGACATTAGAAACAGCGATGATTTTCACGATTGGGCAAAACAACAACATTCATCTATTCAAGCTTGGATATATGAAAACAATAATGATGCGGATTTAGCTTCTCGTGCTCTTGATTTGTTTAAAAGGGATATTGGAATTGAACCTTCTAAAGCAAAGTCATCTTCTAAAAGACAGACTAGAAAATCTGCGGCAGATATGGTTTCTACAAAAACAACTAGTGTAGAACCCTCCAAAGAAAAAATCTGGTCAGAAAAGGAGATTGCATCCATGAGCATGGAAGAATTTGATAAATACGAAAGTGAAATATCAGAAGCCATGCAACAAGGGAGAATCGTAAAATAAACTATTATGAGGAGTAAACAACATGGCTCAATTTTTTGAACCTAGCACAGATACTGATGCTAACTTTGCCAACTCCGTAAGTGGACAAACTAATAGTTTCTTCCTTCCCTCGGTCTTCTCTAAAAAGGTATTAAACTTCTTTAGAAAAGCCGCAGTTGTAGAAGCTATTACTAACACCGACTATGCTCCGTAAAGATTATTAAAGAACCAGTAATTTCTGTATCTGATTATACAAGAAATACTGACACAACAGAAACCAGACTAACAGACCAAGAAATATCTTTGGTAGTTGATAGTGCAAAAGCTTTCAAGTTCATCGTAGATGACATTGAAACAAACATGTCACATGTTAACTTCAAAGAAGTTGCTTCTAGCTCTGCGGCATATGCGTTGAAAGATTCATATGATGCGGCAGTTTTAGCAACTATGTTTTCTGGTGTATCTTCATCATCCCCTGACCATGTAATTGGTTCTGACAGTTCAACTGCTGATGCAACTATGACTCACGCAACAAACTCTGTCGACCTTCTTGGTTCAGATGGAACTGGTGTAGATGCTATTGACCTTATGGCAAGAATGGCAAGATTGCTTGATGACCAAAGTGTTCCAGAAGAGGGACGTTGGTTTGTAGCACCTCCATCTTTCTATGAGGAGTTAGCACAATCTGGTTCTAAGTTATTGTCTGTAGACTTTAACGCTGGACAAGGCTCAATCAGGAATGGTTTAGTCTCTAGCGGAAAGCTACGTGGATTTGATATGTATAAGTCAAATAACATTGCCTCAACATCTAATGCTACAGGTAAAATTATGGCTGGACATATTAGTTCTACAGCTACAGCTAATACTATATTGTCAACTGAAGTGCTACGTGACCCAACATCGTTTGGTGACATCGTAAGAGGTCTTCATGTCTATGGTGCGAAAGTACTAAGACCAGAAGCTCTTGTAAGTGCGTTTTATGTAATTGACTAAACTAATATGGGGAGGTCGCAAGACCTCTCCTATTTTCACAAGGAGTTTATTATGCCGGGACATTACGGAAAAATGATGAAAAATGAAGAAATGAAAAGAAAGAAAAAAGGTGCAGGTGGAAAAATGCGTTATGGAATGACGGCTGGTGGAAATGCTTTAGCCCGAAGAGATAACGATAAAAAAAGAAATGGAATGATGATGGGCGGTGGTATGAAAACATCTGGCTCTCAACCTTCCTACGCTCATGGAGCAAACGGTGGAATGGGCGGTCCATTATAATATAGGTAAAAAATGGCAACTACATATTTAGAAATAACAAATGAAGTTCTTAGAGAGTTAAACGAAGTAATTTTAACATCTGCAAATTTTAGCTCTGCTATAGGTATTCAATCTTTTGTTAAAGATTCAATAAATACTTCTATCTTTGATATTGCTAATGAAGAACCACAGTTACCGTTTTTTTCTGTAGGGGTTAGTGGTAGTACTGACCCCTTTTATGGAAACGTAACTGTTGCTACAGTCGCAGGTCAAAGATGGTATTTATTAAAATCAGGTAGTTCTAGTATAACTACAGATTATTCATCATTAGATTGGGATGATTTTTATATAACAACTATAAATGTTAGTGGAGAAACTGCTCCATTTGTATCTAAAGGTTTAAAGTTTTTAACTTTGACTGATTGGAGAAGATATTACCGAGATGGAGAAAACGCTGACGATGCTGATTCTCAAAACTATGGTGAACCTAGATATGTTTATAGAAGTCCAGACCACAGAAAATTTGGATTAAGTCCAATACCTGACAAAGTTTATAATGTTCATTTTTATGCTTTTGAAAAGCCAACAGCATTATCAGCTTTTGACGATACTATTGTATTACCTGACCAGTATAAAAATGTTATAACTGCTAAAACTAGGTATTATGTTCATCAGTTTAAAAATAATTTACAACAAGCGGCTTTTGCTTTAGATGATTATAAAAAAGCAATGAGACAAATGAAAAGTAACTTAATAAATCCACAGCCAAAATATATGACTGACGATAGGAGATACTTTTAATGGCAACCTCTCAACCGTTTTCTGTATCGTTTAGTGGTGGATTAAATAAATCTACAAACTCTTTAGCTCTTTTAGGGACTCCGGGAGTTGCTACTAAACTTAGAAATTTTGAAGTATCTATTGAGGGTGGTTATAGAAGAATAAATGGTTTTTCAGTATTTGGAGGAGAAAGTGCTGTAAGACCTAATAGTTCAAATGATATAGAAGGATTACAGGTTTATGCAGATGGTGCAGTAGCAGTTGCTGGTGATGATATATTTTTTAGTCAAGACGGAACTAGTTACTTACAAATAAATAAAGATAGTGTATCAGCTTCTGGAGATAATTTTAGTACGTTTTCTGGTCGAAGTGAATTATCTTTAACAAGTGTAGACCAATGTGAATTTGCTATTTATGAAGGAACTTCTGATTACGGTGATTTAATTATCACTGATAAAAGTGGTAACAATAAACCATTTTTATTTAAAAGAGTTTGTAGTTTCTGAAAGACTATAATATCTTCCTTAATATGTTCCATGACAGAATTAGAAATTATTAAATCAAATTTTTTACTATTGCAGTTGTCCCTGTAACTAAAAACGTAGGATGTATAGATGGACAAACAATTCAAGAAATTGCAGGTGACTTAATATTTTTAGCACCTGATGGCTTCAGAACAGTTGCAGGTACGTCAAGAATTGGTGACGTTGAATTAGGAACTATAAGTCAAAACATACAGCCTATAATAAATGATATTGTTCAAAATAAATCACAGTTTCAATTTAGTAGTGTTGTTATTAGAACAAAATCTCAGTACAGAATGTTTTATAGTAAAAGTACAGATTCAACAGCAACATCAAAAGGAATAATAGGAACATTAAGACCTCAAGGATTTGAATGGTCAGAAACATTAGGAATACAAGCACCTGCTATAGTTTCAGGATTTGACAGTAATGGAGAGGAAAAGTTTTATCATGGTGATAGAGATGGGTATATTTATAATCACAACATAGGAAATACTTTCAATCCAGCAGGAGTAGAGACAGCTATAGATGCTGAATATCAATCACCTGATTATGATTATGGAGATTTAGGAACTTTAAAAACATTAGATTATGTTAAATTATCAATAACACCAGAATCTTTAGCTCAACCAACTTTAAGAGTTAGATATGACTATGATAGTTTAGATACACCACAACCAACAGATATACCTTTGACAGCAGTGCCAGAACCAGCAATTTTTGGTGCGGCTCGTTTTAATCAACAAACTTTTGGAGCTTCTGAGCAACCTTTAGTTAGACAAGCTTTAACAGGTAGTGGACATAGTAACTTTTTTAAAATTTTTAGTGCTGACACAAGAGCACCTTACACTATAAATGGTATTTATATAAATTATCGCCCTGCTGGTAGACAATAACGGAGAATAATAATGGCACAAGCATATACAAGACAAAGTTCATTTGCTGATGGTGATACGATAACAGCATCGTTATTTAATAACGAATATAATCAATTAGTAAATGTATTTGCTTATAGCTCAAGCAACGCTACAACAACTGGTCACAGACACGATGGAACTGCTGGTCAAGGCGGTAACATTCCGCAAATAGGAGATTTAGACTTTCTAAATAAAATAGTTGTTGATAGCACTAACAATCGTTGGGGTCTTTTTGTAGAAGTTAGTGGTTCTGCTGTAGAACAAGTACGTTTTCAAGATGGTGCTTTCCTGCCTGTCACAGATAGCGATGTTGATTTGGGTACTAGTTCTTTATATTTTAAAGATGCATTTATAGACAGCATTACAACTACAGGCAATGTAGCTGTAGGCGGTAATCTTACTGTAACAGGTACAACAACATTTAATGGTGGGACATTAACTCTTGGAGATTCAGCTTCTGATAATGTTGTATTTGGTGCAGATGTAAATAGTTCTATTATTCCTAATACAGATGATGCATATGACTTAGGAAGTTCTTCACAGCAATGGCGTAATTTATTCCTTGATGGTACTGCTGAAATAGATACTTTAGCAATCAATGGAACTACAGTTACATCAACTGCGGCAGAGTTAAATATTGTAGACGGTGGCACTTCAGCTACTAGCACTACACTTGCAGATGCAGATAGAGTTGTAGTTAATGACAATGGAACTATGGTTCAAGTTGCATTAACAGACTTTGAAACTTACTTTGAGTCAGCCCTAGATACATTAAGCAATGTTACAACTGTAGGTGCATTAAATGCAGGTAGTATTACATCAGGCTTTGGTGCAATCGATAATGGCTCATCTGCTATTACAACTACAGGTACTATAACTTATGGTAGTCTTTCAGATGGCTCTATAACTATCACAGCTTTTGTAGACGAAGATGATATGTCTTCAAACTCTGCAACACTAGTTCCAACACAGCAATCTGT
>LULJ01000582.1_pt1 | contig 15371 bp, 4 predicted proteins | sample 728171 | NCBI WGS metagenome assembly LULJ01 (sample SAMN03860292, study PRJNA289734) | marine metagenome | biome: seawater column; feature: ocean; material: water; isolation source: Red Sea water column Station 169 - depth 25m | place: Saudi Arabia: Red Sea | collected 2011-10-15 | depth 25 m
GGTTTATCACTCCTGCTGTGTTCAACGACTTCGCGTCTATTGCTCAGCGTAATGTGTTTACAAGGCTGTTCAATTCATTCAAGAAGTACAAGACTCTCGCTGCGTCAGGATTGGACGAGGGTAGGGATAAGTCAAAGAGAAAGCAAATCCAAGAGGACCTCGCGTACTTTGCTCACAGAGAGACTCTCACGGCAAACACAACTACAGGCTTGTATGAGAAGCCAGACGATCTGTACAGGATCATTGCTGCCACTACTTTCGGCAGCATACTGCTCGGACAAAGCACTAGAACGAACATAGAGATCCTCTATGACGAAGAGAAGATAGACAGAATCCTCCGTAGCACACTGAGTGCGCCAACGACGGCATTCCCAGTAGCGCTGGTGTCAAATGACATAGAGGTGTTCCCTCAGTCGATCAAGAAGATTAGCCTAAGGTACTACAGACAGCCTCGGTCTATCGAAGCTAGTGGGGACAACGACCGCACGTCACAATACCCCTACTTCGACTTCACTGTAGCTAACGGGGTAGAGACCTATGACGCTGCAAACAGTAGAGACTTTGAGCTCCCTGAGCACTACACAAATGATTTGATTATAGAGATCGCTTCTATGGTTGGGTTGAGCATCAAGGATCAAAACATACAGTCATTCTTCGCTACTGAAGAAGCGCAGAAGATGCAAGAATAAGAAATCTAATGGCGAGAAACTATACACAACTTAGCGAGGTAATCAATGACTTCATAATCACTTTGGATGGTGATGACTATGTAAGCAATGTCCCTGACACAACGATCAGGGCTTTTGCTTTGAGAGGAGTTAGGGAGTTGGGGTTTGATATCGCTAACAGGATAAGGTCCATCAAGATCCCAGTGAATACCACTACGGACACCGCTGTGCTGCCTGACGACTACGTTGATTGGAGTAAGGTCGGTGTTGTCGGAGCAGATGGACTGATCTATGTTCTTAACGAGAACAAGAACTTGAACTACTCTCAGAAGTACTCTGAAGACTCTGCTGGCAATAACTACGATACAGATGGAGATGGATTGTTTGACAGAGAGGACTCAAAGGGTGCTACTTCAGGATCTTCTAGAAATACATCAAACACCATATCAAGTGGATTTGACTCTAGAATTTTCAGAAACTACGTGTACGAAAATGTAGCTGGCAGACTGTACGGTTTGGGTGGAGGATTCCAGAACGGTGAGTTTCGAATCAACTTGGATCAAAACAGAATAGAGTTGTCTGACGCAAACAACGTATCTGAGATCGTAATGGAGTACATAGCTGATGAAGCTAGGTCTACGAACCCTCAGGTTCACGTATACACGGAGGAAGCTCTTCGCGCTTACATGTACTACAAGATTATCGAGCGCAAGAAAAACGTACCAGCCAACGAAAAGGCTAGGGCAAGAGCAGAGTACTACAACGAGCGTAGACTGGCTAACTCTCGCATGAAGACCTTCACTAAGGAGGAGGCTTTGAAGACAATCAGAAAGAACTACAAGCAAGCACCTAAGGGCTAATGGCTACAAGTAAGAACATACCTAGACGTCTTGTTTCTGACACAGACGAAAAGATGCTGCAACCATCCGATATGGTTGATGCGTTCAACGTAACTGTTTCCGACGATGGAGAAGGAACTGGCGGTGTTATTAAAAACGTAAGGGGTACGGTCAAGGTTCCTTTCGGAAATACCGATGGAGACCATGATGATGCGTGGGGTTTTTACGGAGACGGAACAAGAATTATTGGTACAGTAGAAGATCACTCTAGGGGTCACATATACTTTTTTGTTGCGAAGGACGACTCTGACGCTGGGTATGCAACTGAAAACGAAGATGCTATATACAGGTACTCTAAGGACGATGAGTACTTTGTCGAGGTCATAAAAACAGACATGGGATTTGGTGATGAAACGAACATCACCGCAAATGTTGTTAATGGATACTTTTCTCAGACGACCAATCTAGAGACCATCATATATTTCACAGGAGACAGCCTCTTGCACCCTCCTAGGAAGATTAATGCTGACAGAGCTATCGCTGGCGATTACGATATAAGAGAAGATCTTACTGACGAAGCGAAAAACATATTGTTGTCTGCAGCTAAACCTCCTATAACGATATGCCCAAAGGCCCTCTTTGATACTGACGAAACTATTGGGGCTAACAACTTCAAGAAGGAGACATTTCAGTTTGCGACCCAACTTATTTACAAGGACGGGGAGGTGTCATCAATATCTCCATATTCAAAGCTGGTCTTTTCATCTTCTATGGTCAATACTGGTATAGACAGTAACGCAAACACACCTAGAGAAAATGAAGACAATGTGTGTTTGATAACTACAAATTATTCAAACAGTACTGGATTTTCTAGGTTCCGACCAGATGTTAAACTTATACGAATTATAGGTAGAAACGGCAACAACTCTGAGATGTTTGTCATTGACGAGTTTGATCCAAACAAGAGCATCACCAGAAAGGTGTTTGGTGCTAGTAGAGAAATATACAATCATCACTCAGGAGTTTACAGGTTCTACAATGACTCTGCATATAGAGCCGTTGATCAAGACACTGTACTCAAACCCTATGACAATGTGCCTAAATATGCCATGGGTCAAACTATCTCTGGTAATAGGCTGACGTACTCATATTACAAGGAGGGGTATGACAACGGGGATGTGAATGGCGATGCTGTTCAGGGTAATCTAACTGAGAGAATAGGTGAGCGACCAAAAAGACTTTCTCTTACTGATACGAGCGCAAACGCTCAACTCATAATCACTCCTCAGAATGGCTGTGCTCGAATCGACTTGGAGGCTTCAAGTAGTATCGACTCCACGACTGAATTCCTTTATGAGGATCATATAATCATGGAGTTTGACTTAGAGTTGCCTACTCAGATTGACGCATACAGAGTGTCCAACAACAGCGCACTTCTTTATGGTTTTGTAAAAGACAGCAGTGGCAATAAGTACGGAGGCAAAATAGGGTATGGTTCAGACTCGGCTGATAACGAAAAGCTGATTCTCAGCGACGGAGGTGCAGCAAATACTATAAAGTTTGAACTTGCTCATAAGTTTGTCTCCTTTCATAGGGAGCAAGGCACTTCTGACCTTATAGACGAGCTTCGTGACGTTATCAACGAAAATCCTATAACGGCCACTTTTACTTACACCTTGTCTGGGGATGACGCAAAGATGAACATTGACTACGTTCCCACTGGAGCTACTACTTTTTCTGCAGGAGATAGAGTTGATTTTGTAGGTACTGTAAATGTGGATTTTGAACTGGTTGCATCAGAGTTTTCTACAACTAAACTCAACATAACTCCTACCGTGAAAAGAGTGTGGGGTGCGGATATGCAGCCAGACTCTGATGAATCAGATGCTGCTTCAGGTGAAGTTTTTAACGCTACAAACAAAAGATCTAGCAGAAAATTTATCTACGGAGCCGAGGATGATGGAGCTTTTGTCGATTACACCCTTATACCTGCAACCCCGCAGATACAGACGAACTTGAGCTCTCAGGCCCCGACGATTCCTACAGGCAGCAGAAGAGTTAAGATAAGAAGAAAGAACGCTGTAAACACATTTAAATCTGGGTCTTCTCACGACATAGGCATTGTCTACTTTGATGAGTTTAACAGACCAGGCTTTGTAAACAAAATAGGCTCTTTTTACGCTAGCGGAAATTTTGAAAGATCTAATTCAGGAGATCAGCTGGCTCCATCTTTGTGTCAGGTTCAGATGACGTCGTCACCCCCTTCGTGGGCAAAGTCGTTTCAATTCGTGTACCCTGGTATGGGTTCTTTTTCTCGTATGTATACGACTAGTGTAGGTGAGACAAAGATAGGATTTGATAGAGGCCATTGGTCCAAAAAGGCTAGTCCTGAGGTCAACGACGACGATTCCGATGGCGTGGCCAACCCTAGAGGTGGCGCCAACATAAGTCGATGGAAGAGAGAAAGAATAAACTACCTTCAACCAGATCTCAGCACAAAGCTTGTGTACATAAACATCAATGCTATTGACGAGCTAAAAAGTAGGAAGGGAACAGAGATAGAATACAGCTTCCAAAAAGGAGATATAGTTAGAGTTCTTTGTGAAGCATTTAGAAGTTCTCAAGGTAACGGAGATATCGGTACCACTTACAATAAAAAGGTAGCCAGGTCTGGAGGTCCAATGGAGTTTCGAGTCGTCGACCAAGTAACTTTGTATGACGACGAAAACAATCCGCTATATCCAGTACACAAGAATGCTTCCAATAAAACAAAAATGGAGGATGAGTTTCTTGGTAGATTCTTGGTTTGTGAGGCTGTCAATGTAGATAAGACCTACACTGGCGGAGGATTAAACGTAGAGAAATACGGATTCACTAATGATTATACAACTTGGTTCAACTACTACGCATCTAACACGGGGGCCAGTGACGGGAGAGGTCAAAATGGTCATGACTGGTTTGTAGCTCTTTATAGAGGGTGGTTTTTTGTTGACTCAGACCTCTATCCTTACAACAGTGAAAGCGGTCAGGACAAGTATTTTGTTAACTACCCTGAAATTGAGGATATAGCCAATACCAACGCCCCAGTGGTAGGGCTCCCCCCCAGGTATTCTGACGGTTCAGTCCCCGACAAACCAGACTGGCCAAGGTGTATAATAGAAATACTGACGCCAAGCGAAGAGTCGTCGAATAGGGTTTGGTATGAAATTGGTGAATGCCACGATATCTCTAAGCATGGTGACGCCATAACCATAACTGGTGACGCTCATCTCAGGATGGCTCAACTCAATCAAGCTTACAAAGGATACTTCAATCCTACCACGCCTGAGAACTTGGTGTTTAACACAGGCATTTCCTCTCCTAAATCATGGGGGTTCAATACTGGTGTTGTGGAGTCATCTTACGTATCTGATTACTTTGCGAACAGCTTGGTGTGGTCTAAGGGCAGAACTCACCTTGAAGTAAAGAACGACGGTGAAAGGTTTTACAAGAGCTCTATTGTTCACAGTGATGAGTATCAGTCGGACATTAACATCCTTACTCTGGCTAGCTTTAATCCAGCTAAATCCAACTTCTTCAACTTTGACAAGAAGTATGGAAGTCTGTACTACATCGGGGATTACAATGATCGTCTTATAGGGCTTCAGCAGCAGAAGGTTTCCTTGACCACTGTAAACAAAAACATCCTCTCTTACGCCGAGGGTGGTGGTGCCGTCAGCGTCTCCGAGAATCCTTTTGGATCTACCGTATACGCCTCTGCGGACTTTGGACTGTCAGATCCGTATGTTGGTTCTGTAGTTAATACAGGCTCTGCTGTGTACTTTATTGATTACGACAGGGAAGAGATAGGTATGGTTCAGGGGAACAGTGTTGTATCTATATCAGACATCGGTATGCGGAGCGCATTCGAGGACAGATTCGGGGATTACAAATCAAGAACCTCAACTGTCAACATAGTTTCTGGTTACGATCCAAGAGATCAAGTGGTGTTCTTTACCTTTGGGTTTATACCCCAAAGGTATGCGACAGTAGACAACAGGCTGTATTCTTTTAAACTGCTTAACGGATCTAAATCGGGTGGTGGGTACTATAACGACTACACTGACCTTATGCATGAGCACACCGACTCAGCTGATAGATGTAATTTTTACAACACGAGCAATTCGAGCTTTTTAACGTTTGTTGTTAACGCAGCCCCAGGAAAGGTAAAGGTTTTTGATGCACTCTCTTTAGAGACAGACTCTAACTTATGGAAAGTGCAAGAGGGGGGAGTCACTACTGATTTAGGTAGTTCTGGTAGGATAAGAAGCTTTGAAGTGAAAGAAGGTGTTAGATACGCTGCTTTTGGCAGGGACGAAGCCGACAACGTGGCAACGTTGATTCCTCTAGGCAGAAACGTTGATGTGATTCCAGGCACTATAAATTCAAGTACAGGGTCTATAACCTTTAACAACAAGCTCGATAGACTTCCTATAAAGAAAGGGATGGGAATTGCTAATGCGTCTCTAACTACCATTTCTGGCCTTACGATTAAAAGTGTGAACGGGAAGGAGGTCACTTTCAATGACTATGGGGGTAGCGCTGTTACACCTACAGAGCTATATGCCATCCAAGACACCAATGAAATTAACGGTGATCCTATCCGTGGAGCTTGGGCCAAAGTTAAGATACTGAATAACTCTAGCTCTCAGTACGAGCTATACGCCATAAACACTCACATCTCCGATTCACCCAACCACTACGGGTAATCGCATAATAACTATATTTGTAAAATGTTGGAACTACTGCAAACAATCTGGGATACAATTATCTGGGACATATTGTTCAGGACTCCAGACCCTAACCTTACATACGCCATAGATCCAGTACTTACCCCTATGCTTATCTCTGCAGGTATCTCTGCACTGGGGGGTATTGCAAAGGGTATTGGTGCTAGAAGAAAAGCCAAGAGGGAGAAAGAGCGTCAAGAAGGTCTAGAGGCTCAAGCTGCAGAGCAGAAAGCAGCAGCAGAGAAGCAGTTCCAGCAGGCGCAGGCAGCTCGCTTCAAGCAGAAGCTTAAGGTTGGTCCAGAGCAGCAAGTGGGTGCTTCATTTAAGAAGTATCTCGACGAGTCTAAGAGAGATCCTGTGGCTGCTATGCGTCGCAGACAGGCCGCAGAGCAAGAGGCTACAAACATAGCTGCTCTCAGGTCTGGAGGGGCTAGGGCTTTGATCGGTGGTTTGGGTAGGGTCACTAGAGCTGCTGCAGAGAATAGAGGCAAGATTGAAGCGGAGTCGCAAAAAAGAAAGCAAGCGGCTTTGGAGAAGTTTGCTAGGGAAGAGCAGAGAGTTGGTGAGGCGAATGTCAGAAGAAAACAAACTGTCGCTGACGCCAACGTGAGAGATATGCAACGCTTGCTCGGAGCTCAAATGGGCAGGGCTCAGAGTGCGGGCGATGCCGCTTCAATGGCAGAGCAGAAAGCACAGGCTGGACAGTTTGCTGCTGACGAACAGAAGAGAGCAGCTAACATGGGCTTCCTTGACACAGCTCTTGGGGCTGCTCAAGCTGGTGTAAACATGGCTTCTGCAGCGGGTAAGTTTGGTGGTGGAGCTAGTAACGCCGCTACACAGTCCTCATTGGCCGATAGTGGATTCTTCAGGCCAATGGCAGGTAGTGCTGCAGCTCAATCATCATCTGACGTGCTTGACAGTAGCGGGAACTTGGTTGGCATACAGGAGTTCGGCCCTGAAGAAGAAGCTGATATTCCGCTCGACTTCAATGATGGAGGTAGAGGACCGCTCTCTAAGACCCCAGGTCCGTTTAGTCACGCTACCAACCCGATCCACATCATGCGTAATGGTCGCAAGATCGGAGAGATGACAGGAGGTGAAGTTATCCTAAATCCAGATCAAGAGAAAAAAGTAGCATCACAAAGCCCTTACTTTAGACAGCTTCTCCGTAAATTTAACCGCGAGAACAACAAGTGATGGCCGAAGGACAGATGTTATATACGAAGTTCTACAACCCTGGGGTTGCTGAGAACGAGTATCTCAAGAGCCAGAAGGAGTACAACGACGAGCTCAAGAAGATAGGTGAAGAGGAGGCTAAGCTCGTTGAAGAGAAGCGCAGAGCCGACGAAGAGAGGCAGCAGAAGTTTATAGACGAGTCATCTGCTGAGGTGGTAGTGCCTAGTACAACAGGCATGTTTGACTCAGACTTCGCTGTAGCGGATGCTTGGTCTAACTACTTGCAAGATGAAGCCACTATCAATCAGTTCGCCGAAACGAAAGAGGGTATGGCTAAGTACAATCAAATGGTACAGCAGCTGAACACTTTCATCTCTGAGTCTCAACAGTACTACACAACGAACTACGGTACAGCTAATGACCCTGGAGCTTCTAGCACTTGGGGCGGAGCGTACAACAGAGCCAAGCTTGCGGATCAAGGACAGAATCCGTGGGCTAAGAACTTTATGCAAGACAGCAACGACTTGGCGTTCTACGAAGGCGTTCTTCAGCAGCTTGACGATCCAAATGCTCACTCTTTTTCAGTGGTCGATGGGCAAGTAATGATTGATGGTAAGCCGTTTAATCAGTACGCTAGACAAGAGGCTCCATTTGTAGCCAACCTTGTTGAAACAGACTACGTTACTGGATACGATGTGTACATGGGGAAAGCTGCAAACCTTACGTTCGACACTGAAGAGAAGGCTAGGGCGTTTATGGAGAACGAGCTTAGCAAAGACAACATGGAGCGTCAAGCTATCAGAATGTACATAGATCAGAATAACCTTGATCTTAGCATTGCTGATGTGCTTGACAGGCCAGAGCACTTGGAGAAGGCTAGGCAGGAGTTTGTTGACGACGCACTTAGAGCGTGGAGCAAGCCAGATACGTCTACGACAATGTCTGCTGGAGAGAGAACACTGGCTGCTAAGAAAGAGGAGGAGGCAAAAGAATTTGAGGACAGAGTCGACACTATGCTCAACGCGTCATTCAAAACAGAAGATACTGTTGATATACCTACTGGAGAGGGGACGTTTACAACAGTGCCTGCCAGACAGATATTCCCTGTCCCAGCAATTCAAGACCTTATTCCTGTAGAGGCTGATGGTGAGCTGGCTCAGTTTAAGGTTCAAAGAATTGAATTCGACAACGTACGTGGAGTTGTGGTGCTTAGCGGTGTGGAATTCACCAACGATAAAGACACTATCACTCGTGAAGTAGAGCTAGACCCGTCCTCAGCAGAAGGTCAGGCGTCGTTGTCTCAACTTGATGTTGCGCTTGACGTTTATGGATTGACGCTAGAAGATTTGAGAACAGAAGCGTTTGGTACTGATCTTAGGGAAGTGCCTTCGTCCCAGATGAACGCAGAGAAAAACAGACTTAACGGAGGTCAGCAATCAGCTGATTCGTCAGGAAAACTTAACGGATAAAATGAACGAACAGTTTCAACAACTCTATGACTACGTCAATGGTCAGGGAATGACCGACCTTGATGCTCAGTCTTTTCACGATGCGTACTCAGATCCAGAGAAGTTTGGTGATTTGTATGCCTACGTGAAGGGCCAGGAGATGACCGATCTTGATGAAGATGAATTCTACAATGCTTACTTCGGGGATGTAAAAAAAAAAGATTCTCAGTCCGACTCTTCGGGTGGGAGCTGGTTCTCAGGTCAAACGGCTGAAGAGGTTGCTGTTACGGCTGCTTCTGGTTTCTTCCCTGGAATGCAGGGAGCCACAACCGTTGTAAGAAGTCTGTGGGGAGATGAGATTGCTGAAACACTTGGTCAGTACACAGAGGATTTTGTAAAGCAAAGAGAGGAGAAAAAAGTAGAGGAGTGGAAGAACGGAGCTAAAAAGCTCGATGATGAATACGGGTTTGATCCACTTCCCTATGTGAATTCTTACTTCAACTCTCAAGAATTTGACAGGCCTAAAGACAAGGAGGCTGTCAACAAAGAGATTGAAGAAGAGGTTCAGGCTTTTATTGACACCAATCAGGTTGGTGATATGCGTCGCACAACCTCCGCTGAGCGTAGATCAGGCGAGTACAGAGGCAAGGGGCAGGTTGCTATAACCGAGGATTACATAGCCGAAGGTATAAGGGGGATTAAATCCCAGTACGGAGACAAGGCTAGGAAAGCAAAGAACGAGGCCTTCCGTGCTCAGATCTTAGAACAACTTCCAGAAGAGATCGCAAACGATCCAGAAAAGGTCAAGGAGATTACTGACTACTTATGGTTTAACTTCGGCATTAACTCTGACCTCGATGGAAACGGCATGTACGGTGAGGCCGACACTCAGGTAGGAAAGCTTTTGCAAACCGTGTTGGGGGTACCAAGTGCTGCGATCAATACAGGGATTGATTTGACGCTTGATCCAGCGATGTACTTGGCGGCGTCTGCAATGGGCACAGCTATAGGCGGTGTAGAGGGAGGGAGAAATCTTTCAGAGCTTTACAGAGAAAGCTCAAAGGGAACTAAGGAGGCGCTGAGAGCCTTGGAGGTGAAGGTACCAGAAGGATTTTCAGAAAACGTTTTGAAGGGTAATGCTTGGGCTGCTGCGAATTCATTTTCACAGGGCCTTGGGGCTAGTATACCTTCGGTTGCTCTAGCAGCAGCTGGACCAGTAGGATGGGGCGCTCTTGGCGCAGGCAGTGGCACCTCCGCTTACATGGAGGCGAAGGATGATCCAGCATTTGAAAACGACTGGCAGCGTCTCGGTTGGGGTGCTGTAAATGGAAGTGCTGACGCGCTTTTTGCTTGGACAACAAGCGGAATTGGCTCTAGAGTTTTGCTAAAGGCAGCTCAGAAAGGATTTAAAGAAAAAGGATTTAAGTCTGCTTTCGATGCGGCTAAGAATCTTGCTGTAGGCAACGCATATAGATACGGTATTGCCATGCCTCTTGAAGCGGCAGAGGAGATGGGCGTGGCTGCCATACAAGGCGTGGCTAGAGCTGGCTTGACTGGAGAGGACTTGCCTTCAAACTATTGGAATCAGATTGTTGATGCTGGTGTTATGGGTGCCGTTATTGGTGGGTTTATTGGCGGAAACACTGGACAAAAGATGTTCGGTGGTCCTAGTGCAGACCTCGTCGCCTTGGAAGCTGCAACAAAGGCTGCTACTTTGGCTAAAGCGGACATAGATAATTCATCGTCAAAGTCTAAGACTGTTATTGAGGGTCTTATGGGAGAGCTCAAGGCTACGTCTGACCCTCAAAAGCAGAAACTAATCAAGGCTCAAATAAAGGCTATCGAGACGGAAGAGAGAGCTAGGCAAGACAGGAAGCGTCCGTTCTACACAATGATGTCATTGCGTCATCCAGAGGTGTTTGATCAGATGCGTAGACTGGACTTGGCTATAGCTCAGAGATCTATTGCCTTTGAAAGTGTGGCAGACGAAAAGTCAAGAGAGAATATCCGTGAGGAAATGGAAAGCCTTGTGGCCAAGCGTATGGAACTTGAAGGAAACTTCAAAGAAGAAAGCTTGGATTTGACCTTGGACGAAAGAAGAAGGTACAACGAGCACTCTGTTGCGGCAAAGCTTGTGTCTATGCAAAGAGAGATTGAATCTCTGGAAGCTGGCATTGAGGCTGAATACGAAGCTGAAGGTACCGAGCTCTTTAACGAAAACAACATCAGGGAAATGGCTCGTCGCAGAGGCGAGGTCGTGAAGAGACTTAGAGAGGCCCAATCCTTGGTCAGTGAAGCCAACGCTGCTATTGAAGCAATGGAGAACACAGAGGGTACCGAGCTTGGAAACGTAGACGATACGGAATCCGCCCTTGCTGGTATAAGAGATATCGAGGCTAGACTGGCGGACGCTCTAGGTATGGACTTCGATGCTGTTTCTAGAACTCAGGCAATGACTGAGAGTCAGTCTCAGAAGGCTGCAGAGGCAGAGAGAAGACAGTCTGACACATGGGTAAATGAAGCCCTTACAGATCAAGAAGCAACAGAGCTCACAAGAGAAGGCCTTGAGGCTATACTCGCGTCATCCGATTACGCTATACTCACGGCAGAGAATCCAAATAATTCTACCCTTAGTGAAGAAGCTAACCTGCAGCGCCTACAACAGGCACGTAACTACTTGAGAAGCAAGGGTCTGAAGTTCTACGAGGTAAAGGGTAGATACGACAAGAAAGGAGAGAACAGCCTCATAGTAGAAGGCATGACCGTAGATCAAGCTAAAGAGTTTGCTCGTGAGTTTGCTCAGCATAGCGTGGTTACTCCTGGAGGATTGGTTAAGGCTGATGGAAGCGTAGCTGCTCTAGGTGAAGTCGAGTTTAGAGATCAGGTTAGAGATGGTGACGACATGTTCACCGCAGTAAAGCTTGAGGACGGAAGTACCGTAGCGTTCGCTAGATCGGTACAGGGAGAATACAAGGACGTAGATGGAAAGAAGATTAAAGAGGATGCTTTCTGGGCTAGCCCAGAGGTGACTCAAGAGGCTCCTACTAGAGAGGACGGAGAAACCGTTGTTGGAGAGCCATCAAACAATTTGGGAATTGAAGGTGAATTCCAAGACCTCAAACCAAATAAAGATGGGACATTCGGGGTAAGAGAAGGTGACTTTGGATTGTCATCTAAGGACGCTGCTTCAATGAACAGGGTCCTTAAGGCCTTGTCTCTTATTAACCCTGGATTTAATTTTAGAGTCCACACTACTGCTAAGTCTGGCGACGCCGCTGGCGGCGCAGGCATGGGCGGGTTTGTTGACTTTGAGGGAAATCTCGTTCACATCTCCCCAGAGGGAATCAAGAGAAACATGACCGCCGAAGCAGAGGCTGGGTTCGACAGAACAAAAAGCTTTCAGGAGACTATCCTTGAGGAAGTGCTTCATGCAAACCTATCCCCTCTATTCGCTAAGATCTATGCAGAAAAACCTCAAAAGCTCAGGGATCTAAAGAACAATCTAATAGGATTGGTTAAGTCGGATAAGGCGTTGATGGACAGAATCAAAGCCAAGGCCGAGCAGTATGAGAGAAAAAGTTCTGATGGTAATGTAAAAAACGAGCTTGAGGTTCTCGACGAAGTCATAGTCGAGATTGTTAGCGCGATTAGTGGCGATCAAAAAGTAAAGATGGACATGGGCGCTAAGCTCAAGCTGTTCATCAACAGAACGATTGATGCGGCCATGGGTAGAGCAGGAAGAGAGTTGAAGATCACTAGCGACTCAAGCGCTTTGTCTATCCTTAGCAAGTATGTGGACCTCGTAAAGAGTGGACAAACCTTTACAGTAGAAAGCGCAGAGGGTGACATCAAAACCAGAAAGTCTGCGAAGCTATACCCCAGTAAGCTGCCTGATGACGAGCCATTTGTGATGGAGTTTAACAAAACTTACTTCGATAAGAAGTTTGGGGCTCCTTTGCCTTCTCGTATTGGGCAGCAAGAGTTCAACGGTAAGTGGCACTTTATCAACTGGTTTAACTTCATGGAATCCAAGGGGGTTCGGATTGAAAATGCAGATATGATAAAGGGTGGGGTGAGAACCCCAGTAAACATTGATGCTATCAGAAAGTGGAAGTTCCCAGAGAAGCCACCTACTGATGAACAGGTGGCAGCTACGGAAGCGAGAAAGTTGGATGCTGCTAAGCATGCTCTCTTGAATAGAGTCAAGAACTACATCTCTCCAAAAGAGGCAGTCACTATGGAGAAGATTTCCAATGCTGCATCCGAGCTCATCGGTGAGGGTAAGCAAGGATTCAGATGGTGGAGGAACCTGTCTATAGATGACGTCAACAAAATCAATGACGCCCTTAGCGACAAGGGCTTTGACGACGGAAAGATGGAGGCGTCATCTAGAGGTTCGTTTGTGCTGCGTCAGCTGGCACAGTCGTCTAACGCCATGGACTTCGAGGACTTTAAAAGCGTAAAGAGACAGATTCTTTGCGGATACTATGCAGATAAGTGCGCTTTGGATAGCAAGGTTACAGACCTTGAGTTCTTGGCTATGCAGGCCTCTGAGATCCTAGGCCCTAACCCTACCGAGCAAGACGTAGCTAGACTCATGGCTAGAGAGTTTGAGGTTGCCATCAACGATGGACCAGAGGGTATTCTGGATCTTCTCGGAAACTACAGAACCTCTAGGCAGGGCTTCTTGTCAAACCTGGCAAGCGATCCCAACATGCCTGACAATGTAGCAGACTTTGCTCCGCTCTTTGACATGGTTGTCGCATTTACTTCAAACGGCTTGCCAGCCGAGACAAACTTGCAGATCGCTACTAAGTTGTTCTATCACATGATGGGAAACATAAAGAGTGATGGCAAGCTATTCCTTGACGGTGAGCTTGACAGGCTTGGAACTAGAGACGACGAAATGTTTGGTGACATCTACAACAAGATGTCAGGACGTAGAGCTTCTATGCTTATGCACCTAAAGGATATATCTGAGGTCGCCTTGAGATACTACGATCCAGCCACAGGGGAATTTAGAGGTAACAACTTCAAGGAGAAGATGCGCTCTAAGTCTGGGGACATGAAGTTTGCTCAGAATAAGTTTGGAGGAGGAGAGACCTTCAAGCTCGGAGCTTGGGCTATCAACCTCATGGGTGACGAGTCTGTGTTGACACAGGACTTGCACGTCATGGATCAGATGGCTCTTCTCTCTGGTGAGATTCAGTTTGACTTCAACTACATGACCACCGATCAAATCTATAAGGTCGCTGAGTTCCTTGACGTCAACCCAAATACCCCTCCAAAAATCCTTGCTCTGAAGCTTATTCAGGAGAAGAAAAACGCACCAGTTCCAAACGATCGTGAGGCAGCTTCTAGAATCTTCAACGAGATCTTTAAGCCTATGCCTCAGAGAAAGAACTCTAGCAAGGGAAAGAAGAGAAAGCAGTTTGCAGCTAGACAAAGGGTACTCGAAGACGCTGTCGGTATATACAACGAGTTCAACCCACAGCGCAAGATCACTGTCGCTCAGGCTGGACAGATCCTCTATGCCGCAGGACAGACCCTTAACACGAGAGCTCCTGGCCTGACATTGGAGACTTCGTACACGCCTTACGACCCTATCCTCGACAGGATTGCTAGTGACGGCTCATACATGGCTCTTAGCAGAATGGATGAGATTGCCATCGAAAGAGCTATGCAAGCCGAAGCCGATCTGGAGATGCAGATGGTCGAAGCAATGGATAAGCCTGATCCTACAGGCATGAAGCGTAGTTCTATGCAGTTGTCTATGCTCGACCCAGAAGTCAAGAATGCCGACGAATCACCTCTGTTTGTATACAGAAGTGCAGGTGACGGTGTGTTGGAGGTGAGAGCTAAAGGCAAGGCGTTTAGCTTGGGTACAGTAGAGGAGACTAGAGAACCAAACAAATCATTTGATAGTGGCAAGTTTGGATTTGACGTTACAGAGGAGTACAAGTCTAGAGAAAAGGTTACTCGTAAAGTCATTGAAAACAAGCAGGTTGGGAAGCTGCTCCGTGAGGACGGTCAGTCTAGAGCAGTTATGGCCAAGGGTATAGAAGTACAGCCTAACCAAAAGGTTGGTGTACGCCTGAACCTCAATGTCATGAAGTCTTCTGGCGTGCCAGTTCAGACCATCCACGACAAGACGGCTACAGGAGAGGCATTGTCTTACGCCCCTGCTGTCTTGCTTAGAAACGTGCAGTTCAACGTCAATCAAAACGAAAGACAAAAGATTGCTACGTTCCAAGAGAGCAAGTCTCCTATGGCTAGCGTAGACGGAAGCTTCGTCACTACAGATCTGAGCGCCATCGACGCGGTAAATGGATTCTCTGGTGTGCGTGTACGCTTTAACCCACTGACGTCTAACCTGTTTACAGATATGAGCGGCAGACCAATTAAGTCTGCTGAGGAGGTGACTGTCATCGGCAATGATGTCTTTGTCCGTGGTGACGTGCAGTACTACAG
>LULJ01000989.1_pt1 | contig 15347 bp, 12 predicted proteins | sample 728171 | NCBI WGS metagenome assembly LULJ01 (sample SAMN03860292, study PRJNA289734) | marine metagenome | biome: seawater column; feature: ocean; material: water; isolation source: Red Sea water column Station 169 - depth 25m | place: Saudi Arabia: Red Sea | collected 2011-10-15 | depth 25 m
CAAATCAGCAATTAAGGGTGGTAAGAGTTTAGAGGCAGACGGTGTGCTTAAATCTCCATACAAGGCCGTCATTTCATGTTTAATGTTAACCTGGCTAAACCCTCACGTTTATCTTGATACAGTAGTACTTCTGGGCGCTATAGCCAATCAAAGTAAGGATCCGTTGCTATTTTCAGTAGGGGCTGTTGTTGCCAGTTTTGTTTTCTTTTTTAGCTTAGGTTTTGGGGCTAGGTTACTTAGACCACTTTTTAGTAATGAGAAATCATGGCGTGTATTAGATGTTTTTATCGCTCTAGTTATGTGGTCTATTGCTTTGTCGCTACTACTCGGAAACTATTAAGCTATGGCGGGTCAAAAAAATATGGTTACTAGAGTTAATCAGCCAGAAATTCTTGGAATACTCTGGATGGTATTGACGGGACTACTTTTCCTAGGAGTAACTGTTCTTGTAAAAATTTTAGGACCCAGAGTGCCGGCTCCTGAGGCGGCATTTTTGCGTTACTTGCTGGGTCTAGTATTGCTGATCCCAATGTTAAAAATATCGCTGAAGGATAAATTAGACCCTGTTTTATGGGCCAATTTCATAGCTAGAGGGATCTTCCATACTTTGGCTGTTGTGCTTTGGTTTTTTGCTATGACGCAAATTCCTATAGCGGAAGTTACCGCGATGAACTACTTATCACCGGTTTATGTAGCGCTGGGTGCCGTACTGTTTTTAAAAGAAAAAATGGCAATTCGCAGAGTTCTTGCTGTTATTTTTGCATTAGTCGGTGCTTTGGTCATCCTGAGGCCTGGGTTTCGAGAAGTCAGTGTGGGGCATGTTGCAATGATGGGTACTGCGATATTCTTTGCAGGTTCATATCTTTTTGCTAAGCACCTAACAAATCGGGTAAGCGCCGAGACCGTAGTAATCATGCTATCTATACTAGTCACAATAGGTTTATTTCCACTTGCATACATCGTTTGGGTGCCACCGAGAGTAGATGAACTAATAATCCTTTTTGGGGTCGCAGTTCTGGCTACTTTGGGTCACTACACCATGACCAAAGCCTTTATGGCAGCACCAGTTACGGTGACACAACCAGTCACATTTTTACAGCTAATTTGGGCGATTTCCGTTGGTGCTCTGTTTTTCAACGAAAATATAGATCCTTTTGTTATCGCAGGCGGCATTATAATAGTTTCCTCGGTAAGTTTTATGACTTGGAGGGAAGCGGTGTCAAAAAAGAAACAAGTCACACCTGTGACCCATGAGACGAAGTTGTAACAATTGTCTTATATCAAAGTGTATGTTTAATCTGGCGGTCAGGAGTGATTAATCATTATGGAAGCAGACTATATAATAGTTGGTGCCGGTAGCGCCGGTTGTGCAACTGCTTTCAGATTGTGTGAAGCGGGTCATCGGGTAATAGTTCTGGAATATGGAGGCAGTGACAGAAGCCCTCTAATTCAAATGCCAGGAGCATTAAGTTATCCAATGAATATGCCTAAATATGATTGGGGCTTTTTTTCAGAACCGGAACCCTATTTGAATGGTAGGAGGCTAGCTTGTCCTCGTGGCAAAGTTGTTGGTGGTTCCTCAAGTATTAATGGAATGGTGTATGTTCGGGGGCATGCTTTGGATTATGATACGTGGTCCGAGATGGGTGCGTCAGGATGGGCCTATGCTGACATTTTACCATATTTTAAAAAGCTAGAGAGTTGGAATTCAGCCGGTCACGGTGGTGACCCAGCATGGCGAGGAAAATCGGGACCACTACATGTAACTCGAGGGTCACGATCAAATAAATTAGTAAAAGCATTTGTAAATGCCGGCTGTGAGGCAGGTTATGAGGTGACTGATGATTATAACGGGAGAAAACAGGAAGGTTTTGGCCCAATGGATCACACCATCTTTCAGGGCCAACGTTGGTCAGCTGCCAAAGCGTATTTGCGACCAGCAATTAAAACGGGCTTATGTCGGCTGATTTCAGGTTTTGCACGAAAAATTATAATTGAGAATGGTATAGCCACGGGAGTCGAATACGATGGCATTAGTCAGGCAAAAGCCATCTTGAATGCTAGTAAAGAAGTGATTTTATCTGCTTCCTCTATAAATTCTCCAAAATTGTTAATGTTATCGGGTATTGGGCCTGCTAGACATTTAAAAGAGAACGGAATTGAAGTCCTAGCTGACCGTCCTGGTGTTGGCCAGAATTTGCAAGATCATCTGGAATTATACATACAAATGGCAGCCAATGAACCTGTAAGTTTATATAAGTATTGGAATTTATTAGGTAAAGCCTACGTTGGGCTAAGATGGATGATAAGCAAAACAGGACCAGGAGCGTCTAATCAGTTTGAAAGCGCCGCTTTCATTAGAACGAAAGCTGGTGTTAAGTATCCTGATATTCAGTATCATTTTCTTCCGATTGCTGTACGGTATGACGGAAAGGCTGCAGTAAGTGGGCATGGTTTTCAAGCGCATGTTGGCCCAATGCGAAGTCCATCTCGTGGGTCGGTTACTCTCAGGTCAAATGACCCTTATGATCACCCCGCAATATTATTTAATTATATGTCCACTGAGAAGGACTGGGATGATTTTCGAATATGTATTCGCCTAACTCGAGAAATTTTTGAGCAGCCATCTATTAAAAAATTTATAAAGTATGAGATTCAGCCCGGTGATAGTCTGCAAACGGATGATGAACTTGATGAATTTATTTCGCAAAATGTAGAAAGTGCTTACCACCCATGTGGCACATGCAAGATGGGTGACATAAGTGACCCTATGGCAGTAGTTGACAAATTCACAAGAGTTATCGGTGTTGAAAAATTGAGAGTTGTTGATAGCAGTATATTCCCACAAATAACCAATGGTAACCTAAATGGTCCAACTATAATGGTAGGCGAAAAAGCAAGTGACCATATTTTAGGTAAAGATCCAATGCCTCGTGCTAATGAAAATGTTTGGGTGCATTCCAATTGGGAAGATCAGCAGCGGTAATAGTATGAACCGTGTCAAGCACTAAGCCGACTGTTACGTCTTATCACGTAGAAAGTGCATAAGAGGCCGAGGAAGGCGGATATCAACATTAAGCTAATCAGCGGTATTTCAGTACTACTACCCGTCAGCAAAATTCCAGCCATAGCTGATAGGATGGAGCCAAGACCTATCATTATTGACCCTCCCAAACCAGAAGCTGTTCCCGCCAATTTAGGGTTGATTGATAATAATCCTGCATTAGCGTTTGGAAGAGAAATTCCATTGCCTAATCCTACTAACGTCATTGTGCCAAAAAAACTCCATTCCGAGCCGAATCCCAGAATACTTACAGCAAGTGATAACACCATGCCTGATACGTTTATGAGCATACCGATCGATATCATGGGGTCTATTCCAACCTGAGTCGAAAACCGACCCGCGAGATAATTACCAACAAAATAACCTATCGCAGGGGCTCCAAAGAAAACTCCTAATTTTTCTGGTGGTAGGTAAAAAACTTCAGAAGCTACATATGGAGCACCTCCAAGATATGCGAAAAAGGCACCAGCACCTAGGCCTGAAGCTACGGAATAAGCCCAAAAGCGACGCGACTTCAGCAATGTGGGATAATCATTAAATTGTTCAAAGATGGAAGAGCTACGGTCTAGGGCAGTTTCGCCAAGATCGAAGTAAACTAGTACAAAAGTTATGAGGCCCGCGAGAGTTAAAGCCCAAAAATTATACTCCCAGCTGAGGTATGCGTCGATAAACCCACCAATGCCAGGGGCCACCATAGGCACGAGTGCCATGCCCATCGTTACATAACCAATTTTAGAACCAGCTAAATTTGCTTCGGTCGTATCCCGTATAACTGCTCTAGATAAAACAATAGTTACAGCTCCGCAGGCTTGAAATACCCTTGCTGTTAGTAGCCAGAAAACTGTGGGTGCGTAAATACACCAAATTGAAGAAACAATAAAAACTGCCAGCGAAGTGAGAATGACTGGCCTTCGTCCGTATAAATCTGAGATCGGCCCAACAAATATACCAATCACACCACTTGCAGCGAGATATATGCCTACGGTTAGTCCCAAAGTTGCCGTCGACGTGTTAAAATGATCAGCCATCGATGGAAGGCTTGGTAAAAATATATTCATAGCCATAGCAGAGATGCTAGCTAGTACTACGAGAGTAAACGTGTGTGGCTGTGATTTTTTATCTAAAAACCGAGCAGGTTCGAACATTGTCATTCAAACCCGATATACGCGATGTTGGTAATTGTCCAGTTATCATAAAACAATAAATGCCTTACAGATTTCCATTAACTATTGATACTTCGAACAACTAACGTTGCGGAAATAAATCTTCCATTTATGTTTAGTTATGTCTACAAACTAGCGAGTTGAATTTTGAGGTTTCGGATGAAAGACGTCTTGCAAGAATTAAAAAAGAGAAGAGAAAATGCGCGTCTGGGTGGAGGTATAGATCGCATAGAAGCCCAACATTCGAAAGGAAAGTTAACGGCTCGCGAACGAATTGAAATTCTTATGGATCAGGATAGTTTCGAAGAGTTTGACATGTTTGTTACGCATCGTTGTACTGATTTTGACATGGAAAAATCTAAAACTGCCGGTGATGGTGTTGTGACAGGCTGGGGTACTATAAATGGTAGAATGGTGTACGTTTTTAGCCAAGATTTTACAGTTTTTGGCGGGTCGTTGTCTGAAACGCATGCGCAAAAAATCTGTAAAATAATGGATATGGCAATCCAAAATGGAGCACCGGTCATTGGGCTTAACGATTCTGGCGGCGCTCGAATTCAAGAAGGTGTTGCGTCTCTTGCTGGCTATGCAGAAGTTTTCCAACGCAATGTAATGGCCTCAGGAGTAATCCCTCAGATATCAGTGATCATGGGGCCGTGTGCTGGCGGTGCTGTCTACTCACCCGCGATGACCGACTTTATATTTATGGTAAAAGATAGCTCTTACATGTTTGTGACTGGCCCAGATGTTGTTAAAACAGTTACTAATGAGGTAGTAACTGCTGAAGAACTTGGTGGTGCATCAACCCATACAAAGAGATCATCTGTTGCAGATGCGGCATTTGAAAATGATATCGAAGCTTTGTTTGAAGTACGCAGGCTCGTCGACTTCTTACCTTTAAATAATCGCGGAAAAGCACCCGTGCGGCCATTTTTTGATGACCCAAATCGGATAGAGTCTTCTTTAGACACATTAATACCGGATAATCCAAATACGCCGTATGATATGGAGGAGTTAATTGAAAAGTTAGCTGATGAAGGTGATTTCTATGAAATACAAGGTGAATTTGCAAAAAATATAATTACAGGTTTCGTTCGCTTGGAAGGTCAGACAGTTGGTGTCGTTGCAAATCAACCAATGGTGCTAGCTGGATGTCTGGATATTGATAGTTCGAGAAAAGCGGCTCGATTTGTTAGGTTTTGTGATGCATTTGAAATCCCAATCCTAACTTTAGTAGATGTTCCAGGATTTCTACCAGGTACGTCACAGGAATATGGCGGCGTTATTAAGCATGGTGCGAAATTGCTATTTGCTTACGGTGAAGCAACAGTTCCAAAAGTTACTGTTATTACGCGAAAAGCCTACGGGGGAGCATATGACGTTATGTCATCGAAGCATCTAAGAGGAGACTTTAATTATGCATGGCCTACGGCTGAAATCGCAGTGATGGGGGCAAAAGGAGCAACAGAGATAATCCATCGCGCGGATTTAGGTGATACGGAAAAGATTTCAAAGCACGCTCAAGAATATGAGGATCGCTTCGCCAACCCATTTATAGCTGCGGAAAGAGGCTTTATAGATGAAGTAATTCAACCACGCTCCACTAGAAAACGGGTGTCCCGTGCGTTTGCAGCTTTGAGGAATAAAAAATTAAAAAATCCGTGGAAAAAACACGATAATATTCCTCTCTAACTGAAAGACCTATATGCATATTAAATTGTTTGTCTCGGATTTTTTAACGCTATGATGAAACACAGAGGATTTCCATCACGCTTGCCCGGAACAGACTATCAATTTACTATCCGAAGGCCTAATCCTAAGGGAGTCACACCGATTGTAGAGCGTGAACGTTACAGAGATCGTAAGCCCGCTGACAAAAGAGCGGATAATGGTTTTGTTAGAGCTTTGATGGAACAGTTTTGGGATCAGCCCTTTGAAAGAGGTAACTTGGATGCCGGTCGTTTAAGTTGGCTGTTTGGGCGAGAAGTTAAAGCATATGAGGACGAATTTGATGCCAAATCATATGAGGCAAAGCTTATTTTAGATCTTAACTTGATAAAAATTAATTTTCCTGAAACCTTTGATTCCGATCAGAGAGGATGAACAATGTTTAATAAAATATTGATAGCCAATCGAGGTGAAATCGCTTGCCGCGTAATAAAAACAGCAAAACAAATGGGAATTAAAACTGTCGCTGTTTTTTCGGACGCGGACAGGAACGCTTTGCATGTGCAAATGGCGGATGAGGCAGTCAATATTGGACCACCTCCAGCTAATCAATCGTACATCGATATAGAAAAGGTAATTTCTGCAGTTAAAAAAAGTAATGCTCAAGCTGTTCATCCTGGCTATGGCTTCTTATCTGAGAATGCAAAGTTTGCGAAGTCATTATCTGATATCGGCGTAACGTTTATTGGGCCACCGGAGAATGCTATCGAAAGTATGGGTGACAAAATTACATCAAAAAAGATTGCACAGGAAGCTGGAGTGAATACCGTTCCAGGTTACATGGGTGTAATAAAAGACGAAGATCAGGCACTAAGTATAAGTGAGAAGATCGGTTATCCTGTAATGATCAAAGCTTCTGCAGGCGGCGGCGGCAAAGGGATGAGGATAGCCTGGAACGATAGTGAGGTGAAAGAGGGTTTTCAGTCCTCAAAAAATGAAGCTGCCAGCAGTTTTGGAGATGATAGGATCTTCATAGAAAAATTCGTAACCCAACCTCGACATATAGAAATCCAAGTGCTGGCAGACACTAAGGGTAACTGTATTTATTTAGGAGAGCGGGAATGTTCTATACAGCGAAGAAATCAAAAAGTAGTTGAAGAAGCACCAAGTTCTTTTCTAGATGAAAAGACCCGTAGAAAAATGGGTGAACAAGCTTGCAACCTAGCAAAAGCAGTTGGGTATTCCAGTGCAGGAACTGTGGAATTTATAGTAGATAAAGACAAAAACTTCTATTTTCTGGAGATGAACACTCGGTTGCAGGTTGAACACCCTGTAACTGAGCTAATAACTGGCATAGATTTAGTCGAGCAGATGATATTAGTGGCTACTGGCAAACCTCTATCAATCACCCAAAAGGATATAAAACTGACAGGCTGGGCAATAGAGAGCCGCCTCTATGCAGAGGATCCTTATCGGAATTTTCTACCATCAATTGGAAGATTAACTCGCTATCGACCTCCTGCCGAAATAAAGGATAAACATGCTCCTGATAGAGCGAAAGCTATTGAGCAAATGCGGATTGCTCTTGACCGATTTGAAGTAGAGGGCATTGGGCATAATTTACCGTTTTTATCTGCTGTCATGGATCATAAAAAGTTTATTTCTGGTAAGATCACTACTGCATTTATTGCTGAGGAGTATTCAGAAGGTTTTAATGGTGTTGATTTAAATGATGATGAGATAACAGATCTTGCAGCATGTGCTGCGGCTATGAATCGTGTAGCAGAAATTCGCAGGACAAAAATCTCTGGTAGGATGGATAATCACGAAAGACGTGTTGGTGATGACTGGGTGGTCCAAATTGCTGGGAAAGTGTTTTTGGTGAATGTACTTGCTGATACTGCTGGAGCAAACGTAATTTTTGAGGATGAAACATCCATTCGTATTTCTGGAGACTGGTTGCCAGGAAAAAAATTAGCAAATATGACTGCTGGTGATAAAAATTTAGTTATTAAAATCAACAAGACAACGGGCGGTTTCAGAATGCGCACCAGAGGAGCGGATTTAAAGGTTCTCGTTAGGACGCCTAGACAAGCGGAACTTTCGAAACATATGCAAGAAAAGCTCCCGCCTGACACTTCCAAAATGTTGCTGTGCCCAATGCCAGGATTACTTGTTAAGATTGATGTTGAGTTGGGGCAGGAGGTCCAAGCGGGTCAGCCATTATGTACCGTTGAGGCGATGAAAATGGAAAATATTTTAAGGGCAGAACGTAAAGGCGTTGTAGCTAAAATTAATTCTAGTGTTGGAGACAGCTTGGCCGTTGATGATATCATACTTGAGTTCGGTTGAGAAACCTATGTTCATTGCAAAATATAGATTTAGGAGCTTGTAGTGGATAAAAGCAAGATAGACTGGCAAAGACTGGCAGAAAAAGAACTTCGCGGTAAATCAGTAGAAGAGCTAGATTGGACAACACTCGAAGGTATAAAGGTAAAGCCAGTTTATTCTGAAGAAGACCTCAAAGAGATTGAGCACCTTGGCAACTTGCCAGGATTTGAGCCCTATGTACGAGGTGTGAAGGCTACTATGTACGCTGGCAGGCCTTGGACAATTCGGCAATACGCCGGATATTCTACCGCGGAAGAGTCTAATGCTTTTTACAAACGTGGATTAGCCGCTGGACAGCAGGGTGTTTCAGTTGCTTTCGATTTAGCAACACACAGAGGGTATGATAGCGACCATGAGCGTGTCATAGGTGATGTGGGAAAGGCTGGGGTTGCGATCGATACTGTCGAAGACATGAAAATTCTTTTTGATGGGATACCGTTAAACGAAATTTCTGTGTCTATGACAATGAATGGTGCAGTGATTCCAGTTTTAGCTAATTTTATCGTTGCAGGCGAAGAGCAAGGGCATAAGAAATCTGATCTCTCCGGTACCATTCAAAATGATATTCTTAAGGAGTTTATGGTAAGAAATACCTATATTTATCCCCCTGAACCGTCAATGAGAATAGTTGCTGATATTATTGAATACACATCTGGTGAAATGCCAAAATTTAACTCCATATCTATTTCTGGATATCATATGCAAGAAGCTGGTGCGAGCCTTGTTCAGGAGTTAGCCTACACTTTGGCTGACGGGAAGGAATATGCTAAAAAAGCTATTGAGAAAGGTCTCGACATAGATGCTTTTGCAGGAAGGTTATCATTCTTTTTTGCAATTGGGATGAACTTTTTTATGGAGGCAGCGAAATTGCGTGCTGCCCGTTTGCTCTGGCACAGAATTATGACAGACCTCGGCGCAAAAAATCCTAGATCTAAAATGCTTAGAACGCATTGTCAGACATCAGGAGTGTCATTACAAGAGCAGGACCCTTATAATAATGTTATCCGTACTGCCTATGAGGCAATGTCTGCTGTTTTGGGAGGCACTCAATCTCTTCACACAAATGCGCTGGACGAAGCAATGGCGCTACCTACAGATTTCAGTGCCCGTATTGCTCGAAACACTCAGTTAATTCTGCAAGAAGAAACAGGTGTGTCCAATGTTGTTGATCCATTAGCGGGTTCATATTACGTGGAAAAATTGACTGCTGATCTAGCCGATGCCGCTTGGCGGTTAATAGAAGAAGTGGACGATATGGGTGGCATGACAAAAGCTGTAGCCGCTGGAATGCCGAAGCTAAGAATAGAAGAAACCGCAGCTAAGCGACAAGCTGATATAGATCGCGGTGATCAAGTTATAGTTGGTGTGAACAAATACCGGCTTACTCAGGAAGATGAATTAGACATTCGTGACATAGATAATGATGCAGTCCGCGCCGCACAAGTAAAACGACTAGAAAATATAAAGAAAGAGCGTGATGAAAAGACCTGCTCGGCGGCCCTTCTTAATTTAGAAAAAGCAGCTGAAGGTGGTGATAACTTGTTGGCGGCCGCGGTTGAGGCATCGCGGGTTCGCGCAACTGTGGGAGAAATTTCAATGGCAATGGAAAAGGTGTTTGGGCGTCATCGTGCTGAAGTTAAAACCTTAGCAGGAGTTTACGGGGCTGCATATGAAGGAGATGAAGACTTCATTGCTATACAGCATGAGTTAGAAAAGTTTACTAAAGACGAGGGAAGGCGTCCTCGAATGTTGGTTGTGAAAATGGGCCAGGATGGCCATGACCGCGGAGCAAAAGTAATTGCTACTGCGTTTGCAGATATAGGTTTTGATGTTGACGTCGGCCCTTTATTTCAGACCCCTGAAGAGGCAGCACAGGATGCAATTGACAATGATGTTCATGTAATAGGTATTTCCTCTCAAGCTGCGGGACACAAAACACTCGCACCAAAGCTTATTGAGGCTCTCAAAAGTCGTGATGCTGGCGATATTTTAGTGATTTGTGGTGGCGTAATCCCTCAGCAAGATTATGAGTTTCTTTACGAAAAGGGCGTTAAAGCAATCTTTGGTCCTGGAACCAATATTCCTGCGGCGGCATCTAAAATACTAGATTTAATTAGGCAAACTAAAGTCTAGATTAATAACTGAAGCTACTCCTCAGTTGGCGCTTATGTTGAATTTAGATCATATTGTGATTTCTGCAGAAAGTTTATTGGTTGGTCAGGAATTTATCGAAGATAAGCTTGGTGTAAAAGCTGATCCTGGAGGTGATCATCCAGTATTTGGTACCCACAACAAATTAATCTCTTTTGGTGACACATACCTTGAAATTATTGCCGTATCGCCAGAATTAGTTCCTGAGCGGGTTCCTAGATGGTTTAATTTGGATAATTTCACTGGTGAGCCAAGAATAACAAATTGGGTCTGCAGCACTAGTTTTAGTAAATTTGCTCCAAATGATTTAATGCACGGAATGGGTGAGATAATAAATCTTTCGCGCGGATCCCTTACGTGGAATATAACCGTACCGGATGACGGCCAACTTCCATATGAGGGATTTGCGCCTGCACTAATTGATTGGGGGATATCAGTGCACCCCACGCAGACGCTAAAAGATAACGGGATTCGTTTAAAAAAATTTATTATCAAACATAAATCTGCTACCAACTTGCGTTCATCTTTCAGTGGATTATTATCTGATCAGCGGATCGAATTCCTTTCTACTTCTGGAGCAGGATCTTACGAACTATGGATAGAAACTCCACAGAACAATTCAGTAGCAATCAAATAATCGTCCGCGATGCCTCTGCCGAGGATGCTCAGGCTATTATGCACATTTGGAATGCTAACATCAGCAGCACCTTAAATACGTTCAATAGCCGCATAAAAACTGAGTTAGAAATTAAAGATACAATTCTCGAAACAAATAAAAAAAACTATGGTTTTTTTGTAAGTGAATGCGAAGGTATCATAATCGGATTTGCCACATATTTTCAATTTCGTACCGGTGTTGGCTATGCAAAAACGTTAGAGCATACGATAGTTATTTCGGAAACCATGCAAAGGTGCGGTGTGGGTAAAGCACTAATGACTAGTCTTTTAGAGGACGCAAAAAGAAAAAGTTTTCAATCAATTTTTGCTGGCGTTAGTGGTTCTAATAAACGAGCTGTTAAGTTTCATGAATCTTTAGGATTCCAAGTTGTGGCAGAACTTCCTCAAGTTGGATACAAATTTGACAAATGGCTTGATTTAATTTTGATGCAAAAATTTTTACAAACTGATCTCAGAGATGATTTTTGAATGTCTATTTGGACAAAAATAACTACTGCCATTTCTATGCTAGCCAAGGGCGAACCTTTAGCTAAGATTTTTTCAAAATTAAAAACTCCACCTGAGAAATCTGTTGCATTCACAATTGCCGTAATTGCACTGGGTGCAAAAATGGCTAAATCAGACGGAAGCGTTAAAAAAGAAGAAGTTAAAGTATTCCGGCGAATTTTCCATATCCCTGAGTCGGAGGTTGCGGCAGCCGGAAAAGTATTTGACTTAGCTAGACAGGATGTTGCTGGGTATGAAGTGTATGCTCGCAGAATTAGAAAGATGTTTGGAGAGCGGCATCAGACTTTATCTGATCTTATGGAGAGTTTGTTTCATATTTCACTTGCTGATGGGGAGTATCATCCCAAAGAAAATGAATTTTTGCGTAATGTAAGTGAAATATTTGGATTTTCCCAAAGTGATTTTTCGAAATTAAAAGCTCGTTTCGTGGAATTTGAGGATCTGGATCCGCATGAAATTTTGGGTGTCTTGCCAAATTCTGAAATGCAGGAAATCAAAAGGGCTTACAAAGAAAAAGTGCGAGACTATCACCCTGATCGAGTTATTGCCAGGGGTATGCCAGAGGAAGCCATTAAGTTAGCTCAAACCAAACTGGCTCAGATTAATAATGCTTATGAGAAAATTGTGGAAAATATGTAACTAAACATCAGAAATTTCGACTTTTGCTTTAAGTGTTTCAGCTAGTGAGTCAAGCCTAATAAGTGAAACCTCACCCAATCGCTTCTTCTCGAGCTCGCCAAGTTTTAGTGATAATTTGTTCTTCTTTTTAGCGTATTTTAAGTATGCTTCTGAATGTGCGGAAGTAACCCAGAGATTTGCCCCTAATCGCATGGCCTTACCGAGTATTTCAGCGTCTTTAATTTAGCTTAGCAAGCGCAGTAAAGGATCAAAAGAAGTTCTGGAGTGACTGTTTTTATACCTAAACAAAAGAGCAAGACCTAGAAACACGCGTTCTGAGTGTTTCAAGCCACCGAGATTAGCCCTTGTTATGTAGTCAAAACAGGCTTCGTGTCTATAATCAGGATGAGCACGCCATGATACATCGTGCAGGCAGCATGCTGCCTGAATTAGCCTTGTTTGACTCTCTTTACCACTTGAGAATAGAGGTTTTACAAAGTTAAAAAGCGCTTTTCCTGCGCCCGGAACCCGCGAGTCCTTTGCTTCTGCAAATCTACAAGCTTCAATTAGAGGGTCCCTATCTTTTAGCATCTGAGGCATTTTTTCGTATAGCATGCCCTCTCTAATTCCGTAGCTTGATATGGCGATATCCTTAATTTTGAAGACACTAGATAGCTTTTCAAGAATCTCTAGTGCATATGGGATAAACATTATTCTATTTGCTGAAATTGAGCATTGTTTTGCTATGTTTTCGAGACCGTGATCTTTTATAAAGTATTTCAGTTCTTTAATAGATTTTTTTTCCATGCGATATTCGTGTAAAACCCTTAACGGGTGATCGCATCTTTCCATATCTATTCGTGCGAGTGCACGCCAAGACCCACCGACTAAGAATAATCGATTATTGTGGGGAACAAACAACTTAGCAAGGTGAGATAATTGGGAGCTAATATATTCAAGACGTTCCTTCTTTTTATCTATATCCATTAATTTTAATGGACCAAGTTCAACACTTGCGCAGGTTCCAACTTTTCCATTGCTAATTTCCGCTAATTCGAGTGATGTCCCGCCCAAGTCGCATACCAAGCCATATGCTCCCGGCCAACCCGTCAGTACGCCTTGGGCTGCTAGTTTAGCCTCCTCCTCTCCCGAAATTATAGCAATAAACTGACCAGTTTTTTCCGTAACTTCTTGACAGAAATCCTGTCCATCAGAGGCAGTTCTAACCGCTGCGGTAGCCACTGCTGTGAGTTCATGAATGCCCATAGATTTTGCCAACTGCTTAAATCTAGCTATTGCCGAGATTGCCCTGTTTCGTCCCTCTGGATTCAGCCGGCCGTTTAAAGATAGCCCTACACCGAGACCACACATTATTTTTTCATTGAAGAAATATGCTGGTGAGCGGGCGGCTCCATCAAATACTACTAAACGTACTGAGTTAGAGCCAATATCGATAACTCCCACTCTGGATAGGTCTCGAACAGATGGATCATCGAATACCGTTTCTTTGAAAAGAGGTGGTGTTACGGCAAGGTCTTGCATTTACGATCGTTACCTTTGCGCATTTTTATCTTACCTTATTTCGCATTCAATTATTATTGGGTCAACATTCAATTTATGATTGTAAATCATTAAATTTGTGCAGCTGTGAGGCAGTAAATTTTAGACTTATATTTTTTCCCTCACTAAGCGCTGCTTTGTCTAAAAAGTCTACCAATCTACTGGCTGTTCTAAAACTTCTCTCGCCGTGGCGTGCGATGTATTGCAAGACTTCTGGCTTCGGGTAAATTTGTCGGTCGGCAAAAAGTTTAGCGATCAAGGCTAAAAACAATTTATCGTCAGGTGGAAGTAGACGTGCATTTCTCATACCCAAAATTCGTGAGCGCAAATCTGGCAGGTTTACTGTCCAAAACTTAGGATCTTTTTTGCTTGTAAGAAGTAGGTAACAATTGTTTGCGAGAAGCATATTGAATAAATGAAAAAGATTATTTTCTAATTCTGGGCTTCCTGGTTGCTCATCAATATCTTCTATTACAAGGGAAGCTGAGGTTACCTTTGGTAGATTGATATCAAAAAAATCCGACATATTTATTACGTTTGCTGATAACGACTTGGCCCATACTAGTGCTAAATGAGTTTTGCCAGAGCCTGCCGGTCCTGATAATATATGCTGACGATTGGGCCAGCTAGACCAATCTTCCATTAACTTTACGGCGATCGAATTGCAGTCAGAAATGAAAAAGTCACTTCTCCCGAGAGCGGGACGAGAGGGTAGATCAAATGCTAACTGCTTAGGTATCTGGTTTGCTTCCATTTTCACCCAAAAATAGCCTGCTCAGTTTATATTTTTTGATTAAAAATCTTAAAATTACGGCTGCGCTTGCTGCAAGAGGTACCGCCAACAGCAAACCGATAAAACCAAAAAAGGCTCCAAACAAAGAAAGTGCGAGGATTAACGATACAGGATGTAAACCTACAGAATTACCCACTAATTTCGGAGTTAGAATATTACCCTCAAATATTTGACCAACAGTGAATACACCAAAAACTAACGCTACGAGTTCGAAATCCCCCCAGAATTGAATTAGAGCTAATCCAATTGCCAAAACACCGCCTAACAGAGCGCCTACGTAGGGTATGAAACTAACCAAACCGGCTATTAATCCAATTATGAGACCAAATTCTAGCCCGATTAGGCTTAGAGCAGTTGCATAGTAAATCCCCAAAATCAAACAAACTGCAATCATGCCACGCACGAATGCTGACAAAGTGGTATCTATTTCTGCAGCTAAACTTCTAATGACTACAGCGTGATCAAGGGGAAGTAGTTCATTAATTTTTAGTAATATACGGTCCCAGTCTAACAGAAGATATACGGCTACGACTGGAGTAATTACCAAAAGCGTTATTATATCGATAAGAGAAATAGCAGAGGCCATCACACTTCCAACTATATTTCCCAATTGTTCCTGAGCAATTGTTGTAAACTTAGATAAAGTTAAGTTTACAGCTCCAGATTCAGGAGCTATCGAGGCTATTTTACTTATTATAACCTCTTGTACTGTACTAATTAGATCTGGCGCGGCTTTGGCAAACAGTCTTAATTG
>LULJ01000512.1_pt1 | contig 15302 bp, 16 predicted proteins | sample 728171 | NCBI WGS metagenome assembly LULJ01 (sample SAMN03860292, study PRJNA289734) | marine metagenome | biome: seawater column; feature: ocean; material: water; isolation source: Red Sea water column Station 169 - depth 25m | place: Saudi Arabia: Red Sea | collected 2011-10-15 | depth 25 m
CCATAATTTATGAAGTTAGCTCTTGAAGCTTTCCCATGTATTCTTCCTTTGTGAGCTTTTCTCCATTTAGTTCTTACTGGCTGCAACATTTTACTCTTTTTCCTCTTTGCTTGCTATTTTATTTGTTTCTTGACTAAATTCTTTTGCAAAAACCTCTCCTTTATAAATCCAAACTTTTATCCCTATAATTCCATAAGTAGTTAAAGCCTCAGCTTCAGCATAATCTATGTCTGCTCTTAAAGTATGTGAGGGTATGCTTCCGTCTCTTAACCACTCAGTTCTTGCAATTTCATTTCCACCTAATCTACCACTTACTGAAACCTTTATTCCTTTAGCCCCAAGCCTTAAACAAGATTGCATTGCTCTTTTCATCGCACGTCTATAAGAAATTCTTTTCACTAATTGTTGTGCTATATTTTCTGCCACTAAATACGAATTTGTCTCTGGTTTTTTTACCTCTTTGATATTTAAGGTTACTTCGTTTTGTGTAAATTTTGAAAGATTGTTTTTAATCTTATCAATATCACTTCCTTTTTTTCCAATTACAAATCCAGGTCTAGAAGTATAAATAGTTACATAACATTTATTAGATGTTCTTTCGATCATAACTTTAGATACACCAGAATTAATTACATTTTTTTTTACATATTCTCTTATTTTAAAATCCTCAATAAGATAATTTCCAAAATCTTTCTTTTTTGCATACCAAACAGAGTCCCACCCTCTGTTAACACCTAATCTAAAACCAACTGGATTAACTTTTTGCCCCATGACCCTCCGTTTTTTTTAACTCAGATAATATTATTGTTACACTTGAATAAGGTTTTAATATTGGTGCAGCCCTTCCTTTAGCTCTTGGCCTAAATCTTTTCATCATAATTTTCTTTCCACAATAAGCTTCTTTAACAAATAATTTTTTCTTATATCTCTTGTTATTCTTTTTTCTGAAAATTCTAAATCTCTTATAGCAACATCTACTTTTTTACCTACAATTCCTCTAAGAATCGGATTAAGCTTTCTTACACTTGATCTAATATTATTGTTTATTGATCGAACAAGCTTATCTTTATTACTTTGTGTTTTCTTTTTTTTGCTCATAATTTACTTTTTAACCTCAGCTTCTGCAGGTTTTGCCTTTTTATCTGCTGGTGTGTGTCCAAAAAAAGTTCTTGTAGGTGCAAACTCACCTAATTTGTGACCAACCATGTCTTCTGAAACTGTTATTGGAATAAATTTTTTACCGTTATAAATTAAAAAACTCACCCCAACAAAATCTGGAAGTATTGTAGATTTTCTTGACCAAGTTTTAATTGGAATTTTTTTAGGATCTGTTTTGTATTTATCCACTTTTTTCATTAAACTTTCTTCAACAAAAGGACCTTTCCAAACCGCTCTAGCCATTATTTGGTATCCTTTCTTTTATTTCCACCCCCATGTGGGTGATCAACGGGATTTTTGACTACCCCTCTTGTGTGTGGTCTTCTACCTAACCATCTTGATCTTCCAGCTTTTCCTATTTTTATATTTTTTTGATCTGGATTACTTAAGACACCAATTGTTGCTAAAGATCTTGAATCAATTTTTCTTACCTCACCAGATGCTAATTTTATAAGACTATAGTTACCATCTAGTCCACTAATAGTAACAGATGTTCCTGCTGATCTAGCTATTTTACCGCCACCACCTGGCTGTATTTCAACATTATGAATATTTATGCCAACAGGGATATCTTGTAGCGGCATACAATTGCCAACTTTTATTTCTTTTTTTGAACCATTTTCGACTTTGTCACCAATTTTAATTTTTTGTGGGGCTAGATAATAAGCGTGAGAATTATCCTCAAATTTAACTAGCATGATGTGACAAGATCGATTTGGATCATATTCTATTCTCTCGACTGTAGCAGGTGTATCAAATTTTTTTCTATAAAAATCTACATGTCTATACATTTTTTTGTGGCCACCAGCTCGGTTTACAGAAGTTATGTGACCATTATTATTTCTTCCTTTCATTGAATTTTTAGGTGAAACCAATGACTTAAAAGGTTTTCCTTTCCAAATACCAGTTCTATCAACGAGAATTGTTCCCCTCGTAGATTTTGTATAAGGTTTAAAAGTTTTTAATGCCATTTAAATTCCTGTTGTTAGATCTATACTTTGACCTTTTTTAAGTGTGATTATTGCTTTTTTAAAACCTGAGACTTTTACTTTCTTTCCTCTTGTTAATTTTGTTCTATTTTGTTTATTTATGATATTAATCTTTGTTACATTTACTTTAAAAATCTTTTCAATGTTATTCTTAAGATTTTTTTTATTAGCACTTTTAAGCACTTTAAAGACTATTTTGTTTTCTCCAGATAAATTAGTAGATTTTTCTGTAAGTAAAGGCGATAAAATTTTATCATACAGATGAAGTTTTTCCATTTTAGGCATATCTCTTCTCCAGCTCTTTTACAGAACTTTCTGTAAAAACTATCTTTTTAAATTTAATTACATCAAAAGCACTAAAGTGGTTTATGTCTGTAACTTTAACGTTTGGAATATTTCTGATTGATTTTTCTACTTTTTCCTTTGAGGATTTATCAAGAATAATTAAAGAGTCTGTAATTTCAAACTTTTTAAGAATTAAACTCATTTCTTTTGTTTTTTTAATTTGATTATTGAAATCATTAAGAATTAATAAGTCTTTATTTTTAGTTTTTTCACTAATCAAAGACGCTATACTTTGTTTTTTTTCACTCTTATTTAATTTTCTTTTTTTATATGATAGCTCTCCTTTAGGACCATGAGCTAAGTCTTCGCATGTCTACCCTTATAATTAGCATTAGTTTTATATAGAACACTACTTACTAATTTATGGTTTATCTTAGCCGAAAAAATTTTATCCAAAACTTCTATTGAGCTTTTTTTTCCATCTAAGTTTAATTTATCTATTTTCATTATTTTTTCTTTTTATCTGGTGTTTTTTTTGCTTGCTCAGCAGCTTTAATTTTTTCATCAATTGTTAATTTATTTATATTTTTAACAGAACCTTTGACAATAACTTCTGAATTTTTTGAACCTGGTATTGAGCCTTTAAGATAAAGTAATTCATTTTCTAAATCTGTTTTAATAATTTCGATGTTTTGCATAGTTCTTAATTTGTCCCCCATGTGTCCAGCCATTTTTTTTCCTTTAAAAACCTTTCCAGGATCTTGTCTTTGTCCAGTAGAACCATGAGATCTATGTGAAATTGAAACACCGTGAGTGGCTCTTAAACCACCAAAATTATGTCTTTTCATAGCTCCAGCAAAACCTTTACCAATAGTCTTTGATTTTGTGTCTACAAATTTTATATCCTTAAATATTTCGAGACCAAACTCATTTCCCTCTTTAAAATTGTCAATATTTTCAACTCTGAATTCTTTTAATCTTTTTTTTGCTTCAGTATTTTTTTTGGCAAAGTAACCTTTCATTGCTTTTGTTAGTTTTGAATTTTTAATTTTTCCATATCCCAATTGAACAGCCTTATAACCTCTTTTTTCACTATCAATTACTTGGATAACTCTTGCTTTTTCCATCTTAAGAACGGTCACAGGCACTGACTGGCCAGTTTTATAAAACTCCCTGGTCATTCCAATTTTTTTTCCTATTAAAGCTATATCTCTCATATTTAAATTTTAATCTCCACATCCACACCTGAAGCTAAATCTAGTTTCATAAGTGCTTCCACAGTTTGTGGTGTTGGTTCAACTATATCTATTAGTCTTTTATGTGTTCTTGACTCAAATTGCTCTCTACTTTTCTTATCAATATGTGGTGATCTTAAAACTGTATATCTCTCAATTTTAGTCGGTAGAGGTATTGGACCTTTAATAGTTGCTCCTGTTCTTTTGACAGTGTTGACTATTTCTTCAGTTGATGCATCTAGAACTTTATTATCATAAGCTCTAAGTTTAATTCTTATATTTTGTTTTTCCATATTAGCCCGCAATCTTTTTGGTTACTTCATCCTGAACATTTTGAGGAACTTTTGAATAATGATCAAAAAACATTGAGTATTGTGCTCTACCTTGAGACATTGATCTTAAATTATTGATATATCCAAACATATTAGCTAATGGGACCATAGCAGTAATGACTGTAGCATTACCTCTTTGCTCTTGAGTACTTATCTGACCTCTTCTACTATTTAAATCACCAATTACATCTCCCATGTAATCCTCAGGTGTTACAACTTCAACTCTCATGACTGGCTCTAAAAGCTTTAATCCACCTTTCGTACATGCTTCCTTAAAACAAGCTCTACTTGCTAGCTCAAATGCTAATACACTAGAGTCAACATCATGGTGTAATCCATCTAAAATGGTTACTTTGTAATCTATCATTGGAAATCCAGCAAGAATTCCACCATCTGATACCGTTTCAATTCCTTTTTCAACACCTGGAATGAATTCTTTAGGAATAGCACCACCTTTAATTTTACTTTCAACTTCTCTTCCTTTACCAGGTTCTTGTGGCTCTACTAACAATTTAACCTTGGCAAATTGTCCAGCACCTCCACTTTGTTTTTTATGTGTGTACTCAACCTCTGAAGAATTTTCTATTGTTTCTCTGTATGCTACTTGTGGGGCTCCTACATTCGCCTCTACCTTAAACTCTCGTTTCATTCTATCCACAATGATATCTAAATGTAATTCACCCATACCTTTAATAATTGTTTGACCTGACTCCTCATCTGAAGTCACTCTGAAAGAAGGGTCTTCTTTGGCTAATCTTCCTAAAGCCTCACCCATTTTCTCTTGATCGGCTTTAGTTTTTGGTTCTACTGCAATTTCTATTACAGGATCTGGGAATTCCATTGGTTCTAAAAGAACACCATTTTCTTTATCACATAAAGTATGTCCAGTAATCGTGTTCTTTAAACCTGCCAAAGCCACAATATCTCCAGCGTTAGCTTCTTTAATATCCTCTCTTGAATTAGCATGCATCAATAACATCCTCCCAACTCTTTCCTCTTTCTCTTTTGATGAGTTGTAAACCGCAGTTCCAGTTTTAATAGTGCCGGAATAAATTCTTATAAAAGTTAATGACCCTACAAATGGGTCATTTGCAACCTTGAAAGCTAAAGCTGAAAATGGTGCACTATCTTCAAATTTCATATCCATTTCATCTTCGCTACCCAATTTAGTTCCTTTAATTGAACCAATATCAACTGGGCTCGGTAAATAATTGACAACAGCATCTAATAAAGGTTGTACACCTTTATTTTTAAAAGCTGATCCAGTCATAACCGGCACAAAATCAAAGTTTAATGTACCTTTTCTTATACATTTTACTAAATCTTCCTCTTTTATTTCATCTCCATTTAAATATGACTCCATTAATTTTTCGTCCTGTTCAACAGCTGCTTCAACTAGCTCTGTTCTATATTTTTCAGAAATTTCTTTTAAATCGGCAGGTATATCTTTGTATTCCCATTCAGCGCCTAAGGCTTCATTTTTCCAAACTTGAGCTTTCATTTTTACTAAGTCTACAACACCTGTTAGAGACGCTTCTATACCTATAGGGACTTGAATAACCAATGGTTTTGCACCCAATCTATCTCTTATCATATCTACACATCTAAAAAAATCAGCTCCTGTTCTGTCTAGTTTGTTCACAAAACAAATTCTTGGAACTTTATATTTATCTGCCTGTCTCCAAACAGTTTCGGACTGAGGTTCAACACCTGCAACACCATCAAAAACTGCTACAGCGCCATCTAAAACTTTAAGGGATCTCTCAACTTCGATAGTAAAATCAACGTGACCAGGCGTGTCAATAATATTAATTCTATGGTCTTGCCAAAAACAAGTTGTTGCAGCTGATGTAATTGTAATTCCTCTTTCTTGCTCTTGCTCCATCCAGTCCATTGTTGCAGCACCATCATGGACTTCTCCAATTTTATGACTCTTTCCTGTGTAATATAAAATTCTTTCTGTTGTAGTTGTTTTACCAGCATCAATATGAGCCATGATACCAATGTTTCTATATTTATCTAAAGTATGAGTTCTAGACATAATTTTTTACCACCTAAAATGTGCAAATGCTTTATTTGACTCAGCCATTTTATGAACATCTTCCTTTTTTTTAACTGCAGCTCCTTTTTTTTCATAGGCATCATAAAGCTCATTGAAAATCTTATCAGACATATTTTTATCTTTTCTTTTTCTTGCAGAGTCTATTAACCATCTGATCGCTAAAGCTTGTGCTCTTTTGTTTTTTACTTCAACTGGAACTTGATAAGTCGCTCCACCAACTCTTCTAGATCTAACTTCAACAGTTGGTTTAATATTATTAATCGCTTCATTAAAAATATTTATAGGCTCATCTTTTGATTTAGTTTTAATTTTTTCAATGGCATCGTAAACAATTTTCGAAGCTATACCTCTTTTACCATCGTACATTAAGTTGTTTATTAATTTAGGAATAATAGTTGAATTAAATTTTGGGTCTGGAACTATCTCTTTTTTAGGTTGTGATTTTTTTCTAGACATTTTTATTTACCCTTTTTGGTTCCGTATAAAGATCTTCTTTTTTTTCTATTTGCAACTCCTTGGGTATCTAGATTTCCTCTTAATATGTGATACCTTACACCTGGCAGATCCTTAACCCTTCCGCCTCTTATTAAAACAACTGAGTGTTCTTGTAAATTATGACCTTCCCCTGGTATATACGCTGTTACCTCAAAACCATTTGACAATCTTACTCTTGCAACTTTTCTTAGTGCCGAGTTAGGTTTCTTTGGGGTAGTTGTATAGACTTTAACACAAACACCTCTTTTCAAAGGTTGCTTCTGTAGAGCTGGAACTTTATTCCTTTTAACTTGTTTAACTCTCTTTTTTTTTAACAACTGATTAATTGTTGGCATAAAATTTTTAATTAATTATATTTTTGATGAAATAACTGACAGATCAATTATGGCAGCGTTTAGTACGTTCAATTAGCACTACATTCCAACCAAAAATATCGCCAAAATACTTATAAATTGAATTTTGTCAAACAAAACCTGTGATTTAAGTTAGTTTTTTCTATTGATTTGCTTGGGATTCTGAAGCTTCTATCTTTTCTTGCTCAGATAAGAATTTGTTATCATCATCCAGTGCCTTTTTATTCCATCTATTTTTGATATTTCCAGTACCAGCAGGTACCAATCTACCAACGATAACATTCTCTTTTAGTCCATTTAACGGGTCAATTTTACCTTTAATTGCAGCGTCAGTTAAAACTCTTGTAGTTTCTTGGAATGAAGCAGCGGAGATAAATGACTCTGTCTGTAAAGAAGCTTTTGTAATACCCATTAAAACTCTTTCACCTATTGCTGGCGTTTTATTCTCTGATTTGAGTTTTTCATTCATATTTTCAAATTTTATTCTGTCAACTATTTCACCTGGTAAATAGGATGAGTCCCCTGAAGATTTCACTTCTACTTTTTTCAACATTTGTCTTAAAATAGTTTCGATATGTTTATCATTTATAATAACACCTTGTAGTCTGTAAACTTCCTGAACCTGGTTAACAAAATATTCAGTTAAGTCTTTTATGCCCATTATTCTTAAGATGTCATGAGGTAAAGGTTGACCATCAAGAAGATATTCACCTTTTTTAATTTTTTCACCTTGGTTAAAGTTAATATGTTTTCCTTTGGGAATTAAATAATTTGATGGTTCACTTCCGTCTTGAGGAACAATTGAGATTCTTTGTTTACCTCTAACCTCTTTTCCAAAGATAACTTGTCCATCATTTTCAGCAATTATTGCACTATCTTTTGCTTTTCTTGCTTCAAATAACTCAGCAACTCTTGGCAGTCCTCCCGTAATATCTTTTGTTTTTGTTGTTTCTTTTGGAAGTCTAGCAATTACATCACCCGCTGAAACTTTTTGTCCATCTTTAACTGATAAAATTGAGTCTGGAACAAGATAATATCTTGCTTCATTATCATCTGCTTTTTTAATTACATTACCTTTTTCATCTCTAAGAGTAATTCTTGGTTTTAAATCAGTACTTTTTGATTGTGCTCTCCAATCAATCACAGACTTAGATGATATACCTGTAGCATCATCAGTAGTTTCTTGAATTGAAACTCCATCAATTAAATCAACATAACTTGAAATACCACTCTTCTCAGCTATAACGGGTGTAGTATAAGGATCCCATTCGCAAATTTTTGTGTTTGCTTTTACTTTGTCGCCATTTTTAAAAAATAGTTTTGATCCATAAGCAACTTTATAAACTGCAATTTGTACACCATTGTCATCTTCAATAGAAAGTTGAGTATTACGTCCCATTACAATCAAATTCTTTTTAGAGTCCTCTAAAATATTTGAGTTTAAGATCTTTAAAGTTCCCTCACTTTTAGTTACTATTTGTGAATCTTGTTTTACTGAAGCTGTTCCACCGACGTGGAAAGTTCTCATAGTAAGCTGAGTACCAGGTTCACCAATCGACTGAGCAGAAATCATTCCAATAGCTTCACCAACATGAACCATTTTTCCCCTAGATAAATCTCTACCATAAGAGGTTGCACAAACTCCCTCTTTAGATCCACAGGTCATTACTGAGTAAACTTTTACAGATTTAATTCCAGCAGCGTCGATCTTATCACATCCAGCTTCATCAATCATTGTCAGTTTTTTAATTATTACTTCACCGGTGATAGGATGTTTTACATCATCAAAAGTTACTCTTCCTAAAGCTCTCTCAGATAAACTTACTACAACATTTCCTCCCTCTAAAATTTCAGAAAGTTCAATAAAACCTGGCTTCTTACAATCGCACTCTTTTTTAGTCACTGTTAAATCTTGTGCTACGTCACACAGTCTTCTGGTTAAATATCCTGAGCTCGCTGTTTTTAATGCTGTGTCAGCTAAACCTTTTCTAGCTCCGTGTGTAGAATTAAAGTATTCTAGCGCAGTTAATCCCTCTTTAAAATTTGACGTAATTGGACTTTCAATAATTTCACCAGAAGGTTTTGCAATAAGACCTCTCATACCAGCCAATTGTTTCATTTGTGCGGCTGAACCTCTGGCTCCACTATCAGCCATCATAAATACTGAGTTAATTTTTAAACCTTCAGAAGTTTTTTGAGTTGCTGAAATACCTTTCATCATTTCAGATGCTACTTGATCAGTGCATTTTGACCAGGCATCAACAACTTTATTATACTTTTCTCCTCTAGTAATAAGTCCTTCAGCGTATTGAGTTTCATAATCTGCTATTTGTTTTTTGGTGTCATCAATAAGTTTATTTTTACTTTCAGGAATAACTAGATCATCTTTACCAAAAGAAATTCCAGCTTTAAAAGCATGTTTGAAACCTAAATCCTTTAATTTGTCACAAAAAATAACGGTTGTTTTTTGACCACAGAACCTAAAGACAATATCAATTACTTCAGAAACAACTTTTTTTGGCAATAATCTATCAACCAATGAAAATTTAATGTCTTTGTTTTTTGGTAATAAGTTAGCTAATAAAAATCTACCAGCTGTTGATGTATATTTTTCAAATTTCTTATTTCCTTTTTCATCAACAGTTTCAAATCTTGATATAATTGTACTATGAACTTTTAGTTGACCTGAAGACAAGGCGAATTCTATTTGATCAGCATTTAAAAAGTATCCTGCTGGTTTATCAGTTAAAGGTTCTTGTGATAAATAATAAATTCCTAAGATCATATCCTGACTTGGAACAATAATAGGTTTACCGTTTGATGGTGATAAAATATTGTTTGTTGAGAGCATCAATATTCTTGCCTCTAGTTGAGCTTCTAAACTTAAAGGAACGTGCACTGCCATTTGATCTCCATCAAAATCAGCATTAAATGCTGCACATGTTAATGGGTGTAACTCAATAGCATCTCCCTCAATTAATTTTGGTTCAAAAGCTTGTACACCTAATCTATGAAGTGTAGGAGCTCTATTCAATAAAACTGGATGTTCTCTTACAATTAATTCTAAAGCATCCCATACAGCATTAGTTTCTTTTTCAACAAGTTTTTTTGCTTGTTTAATTGTTGAGGCTAACCCCAGCTTATTTAACCTAGCGTATAAAAATGGTTTAAATAGTTCTAATGCCATTTTTTTTGGTAGTCCACACTCGTGTAATTTTAAATCTGGTCCAACAACAATGACAGATCTTCCAGAATAATCTACACGCTTACCTAAAAGATTTTGTCTAAATCTACCTTGTTTACCTTTTAACATTTCTGCTAAAGATTTTAATGGTCTTTTACCAGTTCCAGTGATTACTCTTCCTCTTCGACCATTATCAAATAATGCATCAACAGACTCTTGGAGCATTCTTTTTTCATTTCTCACGATTATGTCTGGAGCTTTTAGATCCATTAATCTTTTTAAACGATTATTTCTGTTAATTACTCTTCTATATAAATCGTTTAAATCAGAAGTCGCAAATCTTCCACCATCTAAAGGGACTAAAGGTCTTAGTTCAGGTGGAATTACTGGAACAACTGTCATGATCATCCACTCAGGTTTTTGACCTGTATCAATAAATGACTCTATTAGTTTTAGCCTTTTAATTGCTCTTTCTTCATTAACTTTTGATTTTGTTTCTTTAATGTAACTAACTAAATTTTTCTTTTCTAATTCTAAATCAAGGTTCTTTAGCATTTCTAAAACTGCCTCAGCTCCTATACCAGCAGAGAATGCTTCTTCACCAAACTCATCTTGATATTTCGCTAATTCTTCCTCATTTAAAAGTTGATTTTTTTTTAAGCCAGTTAAGCCAGGTTCAACTACAATAAAATTTTCAAAGTAAAGTACTCTTTCAATTTCCTTCAACTTCATATCAACTGCTAAAGCTATTCGACTTGGTAATGACTTTAAAAACCATATATGGGCAACTGGAGTAGCTAGATTAATATGACCCATTCTTTCTCTACGAACATTTGATTTTGTAACCTCAACACCGCATTTTTCACAAATTATTCCTCTGAATTTCATTCTTTTATATTTGCCACACAGACATTCATAATCCTTGATAGGACCAAATATTCTGGCACAAAATAATCCATCTTTTTCTGGTCTGAAAGTTCTATAGTTAATTGTTTCGGGTTTTTTTATTTCACCATATGTCCAAGACTTTATTTTCTCCGGGCTAGCTAATGAAATTTTTATACTATTAAAATTTTGAGCTTCAGATATCTCAGAATTTTTAAACAAGTCTGTTAATTCTTTTTTCATAATTAATTTAATTCCACATTTAATGCCAAAGATTTTATTTCTTTAACTAATACGTTAAAGGATTCTGGTATACCTGACTCGAAGTTTTCTTCGCCTTTGACGATTGTCTCATAAACTTTAACTCTACCTGCTACATCATCTGATTTTACAGTTAATATTTCCTGTAAAGTGTATGATGCACCATATGCCTCAAGAGCCCAAACTTCCATTTCACCAAATCTTTGACCACCTAATTGAGCTTTGCCACCTAGTGGTTGTTGTGTAACTAAACTGTAAGGTCCAGTGGATCTTGCGTGAATTTTATCTTCTACTAAATGATGAAGTTTAAGCATATAGATAATCCCAACTGTTACAGGTCTATCAAATTTTTCACCTGTTCTTCCATCCCACAAATAAGTTTGTCCAGAGCCTGGTAGTTTTGCAAGTTCTAACATCTCTGTTACATCTTTTTCTTTTGCCCCATCAAATACTGGTGTCGATATAGCAATTCCATTTTGAAGATTTTCACATAAATCTTCAAACTCTGTTTTATTTAACTTATCAACTTTTTGATTATAGATTTCCTCACCATAAACAGATTTTAAGAAATTTGATATCTTTTCAGTTTTTTCTAGCTTTTTATGGTTTTCGTTCACTAAATTTTTAACTTGTTCTCCAAATTCTTTACATGCCCAACCTAAATGTGTCTCTAAGATCTGACCCACGTTCATACGACTTGGAACTCCCAAAGGATTTAAAACTATATCAACTGGTCTTCCATCTTCTCTATAAGGCATATCTTCAACAGGAACAATTTTACTAACAACTCCTTTATTACCATGTCTTCCAGACATTTTATCACCTGGTCTTAATCTTCTTTTAATTGCAACAAAAACTTTAACCATTTTCATCACGCTTGGCAAAAGGTCATCACCACTTCGAATTTTTAGAACTTTGTCTTCAAACCTTTCAATAATATCTTGTTCAGCTTTATTATATTGATCTTTTAATTGAGCTATTGCAGCATCATTTTTTGAATTTCCATCTGTAATTTTAAAAACATCAGTAATTGTTAAATCATTAATAGTTTCAAAATCAAGTTTTGTTCCTTCATCAATATTTTTAATTTTTTTGGTTAGTGATGAGCCAGAGAAAATTTGAGAAGCCCGTTGCTTAATACTTCTCTCTAAGATTTCCTCTTCAACAATTTTATCTTGTTGGACTTGTTCAATCTCAGCTCGTTCGATTGTTATAGACCTTTCATCTTTTTCAATACCATGTCTATTGAAAACTTTTACGTCAACCACTGTTCCACTGCTGCCTCTAGACATTCTTAAAGATGTATCAGTTACGTCTATCGCTTTTTCACCAAAAATTGATCTTAATAATTTTTCCTCAGGTCCAGAAGCTGAGTCACCTTTTGGTGTAACTTTACCAACTAAAATATCTCCAGCGTTAACTTCTGCCCCAATATAAACTATACCTGACTCATCAAGATTTTTTAAAGCCTCTTCATTAACATTTGGAATATCTCTTGTAATTTCTTCTTCACCAAGTTTAGTATCCCTTGCCATTATCTCATATTCAACGATATGGACAGATGTAAATACATCATCAGTCACACATCTTTCTGAGATCAATATTGAGTCCTCAAAATTATATCCTTGCCAAGGCATAAATGCTACGGTAACATTTTTTCCTAAAGCTAATTCTCCTAATCTAGTAGATGGACCATCAGCAATAATATCACCTGTTTTGACTTTGTCCCCAACTCTGACTAATGGTCTTTGGTTAATACATGTATTTTGGTTTGATCTTTTAAATTTTTGAAGGTTATATATGTCAACACTAGATTTAGTGAAATCTGTTTCCTCAGTAACCTTAACAACAATTCTTTTTCCATCAATTTTGTCAACTATTCCATCTCTCTTTGCTACGATTGTAACACCTGAGTCTAAAGCAACGTCACTCTCAATTCCAGTTCCTACCAAAGGCGCCTCAGGTTTTAATAATGGAACAGCTTGCCTCATCATATTTGATCCCATCAAGGCTCTATTGGCATCATCATTTTCTAAAAAAGGGATTAAAGAAGCTGCAACTGATACTAATTGTTTAGGTGAAACGTCTATGTAGTCGATAGTTTCAGGTTTTGATAATAGAAAATTTAAATTTTGTCTACAAGATACAAGCTCTTCAACAATTTTATTGTTCTTATCTAATTTGGTATTAGCTTGAGCAATTGTGTATTTCGTCTCTTCCATTGCAGATAGATACTCGACTTTGTCTTGGACAACTCCATCTTTAACTCTTTTATATGGACTTTCAATAAATCCATATTTGTTAATTTTTGCGTATGTAGACAAACTATTTATCAAACCAATGTTTGGGCCCTCTGGTGTTTCAATTGGGCATATTCTTCCATAATGAGTCCACCAGGACCTAATGCTGATACTCTTCTCTTGTGAGTAATTTCCGATAAAGGATTTGTCTGATCCATAAACTGAGATAACTGTGAACTAGCAAAAAAATCTTTTAATGAAACAGTTAGAGGTTTAGCATTGATCAAATCCTGTGGCATTGCGGACTCAATATCAAGAGTGGTCATTTTCTCTTTGATTGCTCTTTCCATTCTATATACACCGATCCTAGCCTGATTTTCAACAAGCTCTCCTACTGATCTTACTCGTCTATTTCCTAAATGATCAATATCATCTACTTCGTCCTTGCCATCTCTAAGATCAAGCATTTTATGAATTATTGCAATAATGTCATCATTTCTTAAAATTGTGATTTTATCAGAGCACTCTAAGTTCAATCTTGAGTTCATTTTTACTCTACCTACATCAGACAAATCGTACCTATCAGAACTAAAGAACAAATTATTAAAAATTTGAGTTGCTATTTCGATTGTTGGTGGTTCACCTGGTCTTAGCATTTTATAAATTTCGGTTATTGCTTCGTCTTTAGAATTATTTTTATCATTAAATATTGTTGTTAATAAATAACCACCTTTATTAATTGAATTGGTAACCGAGATATCTAAAGTGTAAATTTTTGCATCTATGATTTGTTGAATAATGGTTTCGTTTAATTCAGTTCCAATTTTGAAAGTGCCACCTTCTTCATCGCTTATCTTAACATCGTTTTGTAAAAATTTTCCATATAGAGAGTCTTTTGATACTAAAATATTTTTTAAACCATCATTTGATAATTTTTTTGCATTTAAATAATTTATCTTATCACCTAATTTTATTACAACTTTTCCAGTGTTTGCATCGACAACTTCCTCTGAAAAATTTTTGGCTTTATAATTTTCTGGATTAAATTTTGTTTTCCATTTTTGAGAGTTGGTATCATAACTAAATTTTTCATGATCATAAAATTCGTTTGCGATATCTGATTTAGTAAAACCTAAGGCAAGTAATAAAGTAGAAGCGAGGATCTTTTTTTTTCTATCGATCTTAAAATATAGAAAATCCTTTACATCATATTCAAAATCTAACCATGAGCCTCTATTTGGGATTACACGACAGTTAAATAATAATTTACCACTGGCGTGAGTTTTCCCTTTATCATGATCAAAAAATACACCTGGACTTCTGTGCATTTGGTTTACAACAACTCTCTGCACGCCATTAGTTATAAAAGTTCCACTGTTGGTCATCATTGGAACTTCTCCCATGTAAACTTCTTGTTCTTTTGCAGATAAAATATCTTTAGTGTTATTCTCTTGATCTATTTCATAAACAACTAATCTAAGTGTACATTTTAAAGCAGATGAGTAAGTTAATCCCCTTGCTATACACTCTTCCACATCAAATTTTGGTTTTTCTAATCTATATGAAACATATTCTAGGGTTGCCTTATCATTAAGGTCGTCAATTGGAAAAATACTTTTAAAAACTCTATCAAAACCTTTGGTTAATTCTAAATTTTCAGTATTAAAATCTGTTAATTCTTTGTAAGAATTTTTTTGGACTTCAATCAAGTTTGGGATTGATAAACTTTCTTTAAGTTTACCAAAACTTTTTCTAATATTCTTTTTTTCAGTAAAAGATATTTGCATCAATGTTTAACACTGATTAATAAAATTAATCAGAGC
>LULJ01000426.1_pt1 | contig 15297 bp, 21 predicted proteins | sample 728171 | NCBI WGS metagenome assembly LULJ01 (sample SAMN03860292, study PRJNA289734) | marine metagenome | biome: seawater column; feature: ocean; material: water; isolation source: Red Sea water column Station 169 - depth 25m | place: Saudi Arabia: Red Sea | collected 2011-10-15 | depth 25 m
GTAGAAGATATTACAAGTATTGAGCCTACAACTGCCATCAAACCTGGACCTATAGCAAATAGTTCAAGACCAATTAATGCAAAACCTAGAACAAAAAACATATATGTGAATATCGGGTTAGAAATTGCAATATAGAAGCGCTCAAACAATGAGGGTTTAAAAAATTCAATTGATTGATCGGATATTACGAAATCTATATTCTCGATAAATGACCCAAGTGTTCCAACAATTAAATAGTTATCATAAATACCTTCGTTTGTAGAAACGATAATTTTTCTTTCTTCAAAATTACAAATATTAATCGTACAATATTTTTTTTCTACTGATTCATCAAAACTAACATTGTTAATTTCCAGTCCTGGAGAAAAGCCTATGTAATCAAAATTGTTAAGTTGTTTAAAATCTATTGATATCTTATATGGACCAAACCAAACTCCTATCGGGAAATCATATCCTGATAATAAGCTATTTAATTCTGCAATACTCTCTGCACTTCCTTCTTGAGAGCTATATTGAAGAATCAATAAATCGTCATCTGTATATTCATATTCTTCAATGTGGCCTTCAAGAGCATTTATATGGGCATTAGAAAAAATACCTTCGATTTCAAATATGTTTAATTGCGCGGTTCCAACCACTGCAAAAATTAAGGTAGAAATTAAATATGTCATTATTATTTAAAATTACAGAATAGTATGCTTTTAAAACTGTGAAAATTTTAATTTATAGCGATAACAAATGGGTTATAGAATCTATTGAAAAATACATTGATTTTGATTATGAACTGCTGGAAAATGTTGATTTAGAAAGTTTGAATCAACGCATTGATTATATATTTGTAGATATGCAAGTTAAAAATAATGGTGGACCGTCAATAATAAGAGAGTTGAAAAGAGACAAAATTACCAAGAATACTCCAATAGCCTTAATTGCAGACCGGGAAGCGGATGAGTTTCAAGCAAAAAGAGTAGGTGCTGATTTTTTTGCGGTAAAACCCGTTTCAAAAACTAAATTAAATAAATTCTTTAATTTAAATTAAAATCCTCTAGAATCATATATACAAATTGAGTATTAATTTCGACTTCGTTTTATATGTAGTATTTTTTATCTGTCTTGTTCTATCTGGTATGCTATCTGGATCTGAAACAGCAATTTCCTCTATACCTAAACAGAAAGTTCATCAGTTAGATGACACCAAAAAAAATAATAGAATTAAAAAAGCCAAAGAAAATTTAGAAAAAACAATTGGCGGAATTCTGGTTGGTAACAATTTTGTAAACATATTAATGGCTTCCGTTGCAACGTTAATTTTTGTAAGAAGATTTGGGGAAAGCGCTGGAAGTGCAATTGCCACAATATTTACCACAATAATTGTATTGATATTTGGTGACATTACTCCAAAAACATTAGCTACAAAACTACCAATAGCATTTTTATCAAGAACAACATTTTTAGTTGAAATACTATCTAAAATTTTCGCACCCTTTACAGAAGGAATAACTAAATTAATTATGAGATTTGCAAAAACATCAGAAGAAGATGATGCTGAGGTTACTGAAGCAGATATCCAAGCATTAACAGCACTAGGAGAAATAGAAGGACAAATTTTGCCAGCTGAAAGAGAAATAATAAATGCTCTTCTAGATTTTTCAGATAGGCCTATAAAAGAAATAATGACACCTAGAGTAGATGTTTTATTTCTTTCATTACCTATAAATATTGCTGATGTTAAATCATTAGTTGAAGACAAGAGAATTTCAAGAATGCCTGTTTCAAAGTCAGAATCCCTTGATGATACTTTTGGAATTGTATACGTTAAAGACTTATTTAACATGAGAGCAAACTCAGATTCAGTTGAAATAGAAAATTTAGTGAAAGATGTAATCTACCTGCCGGAGTACACCACCGTTTTGTCTGCATTAAATATTTTACGAGAAAATAAATCAAGTTTTGCATGTGTTATTGATGAGAACGGTGGTATTGAGGGTGTGATCACCATTAAAGATGTATTGTCTGAATTTGTAGGTGAACTTCCTGACGAACATGATCAAAGATTCTTGGGTATTAGAAGACTTGGACCAGGCCAGTGGACTATAGAGGGTAAGACGGATATAGATGACTTTGAAGAATTTTTTGGTTTAGAGCCTTATGATAAAGATATTGCAACTGTTGGTGGACTGTTCTTAAGTCACTCAGAACAACTTCCTTCTATTGGTGAAAAAATTACACTTGATGGATTAGAAATCACTGTTATGGAGATTGACAACAGAAGAATAGATACAGTTGTTGTTAAAAAAATTGCTAAAAAATAATTTAATTATTTTGATTAAAATATAATTATGGGTGCAATTTGGGCAGTTATTTCTTTGTTGGCAGTTTGGCTTATTTATGGATTGATTGCATCAATATTTGTAAAAGGTGTCACAAGTAGAGATGGATTAAAATTAATTTTTGCAGGAATGTTGGGTGGATATTTAGGTGGTCAAATTGGAATTTTTATGGATGTTCCTGAAAATTTATGGTGGATGAGAGAAGTAACAAAATTATTACTAACAATAGGAAGCTTGAATGTTATTCATCGACTTGGATTTATTAAAAAAAGAGGAGAGCAAGCTTAATTTTTTGGAATCCTTGCTGCTTTTAGCAAGTTTCCATTTTCATCAATAACACCACATCGTTTTGATAAAAGTTTTGTATTAAACAAGAAAAGATTTTTTTTCCAGATAGCTAAGTATCCGTAGCCTCCAACAGCATCTAATTTCTCAAGTGCTTGACCTAATGAAGCAGCGTCTTCTGCAATAACTACAGGTAACTCGTCATATGTTGCATCCCATTCTTCTGAAGTTTTGACTTTTCCAGAATTGAGTAATTGATCTTTTAAGTTACTCATCGTCAACTGTTTCAAATACTTTTAATTCTTCTTCTTCAATATTTTCGTTATCAAAGTCATCTTTACTACTGTAGGCTTCTGTTTTCCAATTTATTAAATTTTCCATAAGTTCTTCCTCGTCACTACCAGTTATATGTAGATCAATGATTGAGAATTGTTTAGGTTCTATCTTGAATAAACTTAGTAAACTTTTACCATTTGCTGTTTTATCGCCAACTTTTATTTCAACATCACTATCGAATTGTTGACAATATTTAACAAATTCACTACCAGGTCTTGCGTGAAGACCAGGATAAATTAATATTTTTAGTTTTTGTGAAACAGAAATTTTAATCTCCAAGCATATTCAAATATTTTTCATAATTTTTAATACTTCTTTTTTAAAGTCGTCGAAACCTTCAATATCCGGAAATGAAAGATTAAAAATAATATTTAAAACTTTCTTGAATCCAGCAACACTTTTATCATTATTTATCAAAATATCTAATGGTTCTTGGAATCTCTCATTGTAAGAGAATTTAATTGCTGGATTTCTTGCAACTCTAAATAGTTGATCTTTAATCTCTGGATTTGAGAATCGGTCGTTGATTGTATTTTTAAATTTAGTTAATTCTTCTATTTCTTCTTTACCAAGCAAAAATAGGCTTTCTAAAATTTCCAAAGATATTTGATCTATAAATGCTTTTGAAGCATCATTTTGATACAACTCGTGCATATATTGATATTTTTCTGATAGTCCATAGTAAGCAAGACACAAATGAAGGCCATTTAACATCCATAGCTTTTTTTTAAATTCATAATCATATTCACCTTGCTTTATAACATCTGATGGTTTCAAAGGTAGTGGACCCTCTTTATCAAATACAATTGAACCGTATTCTTCAACGTAAACATCTAAACTATCTTTTGATTGTAAAGGAACAATTTTATCGATTACTACATCAATGAAAGTAATATTTTTGTTATTAATATCTAACTCATTTTTTGCAGTGGTAGAAGCTCTATATTTATTTTCAAATGCAACAAAATTTATACTTTTAAGGAGATCTAAATTAGATATCAAGTCTAAAACACTATTTACATACTGTGGTCCAACCGATGTAGATACAAAATCACAGTTGCTAATTAATGATTGAATTTCACTGGAGTCTGATAGATTCAGTGCTTTTATATTTGAGACCCTGGTGCTTTCTTTACTAGATCCAATAAAATTTACACTATATTTTTCCTCTGTGTTTAATTTATTTATTAGATCAGAATCTACATCAACTAGAGCTACTTCGTATCCATTTTCCTGAAGTATGGGTGTTATAAAGCCTCTTCCTATGTTGCCAGCACCGAAATGTAATGCGGTTTTAGGCATTATTCACTGCTAAGTATCGAAAATAGCTCATCTACTGAATTTGTTCTCCAAAGTTTTTGTGCATCTTCTTCTGATTCAAGGGCATCACTTAGTGATGCTAGTACATTCATATGTTCATCACTATTTGCTGCAATTGCTATGACTATGTAAACTTTTTCATCAAGCCAATCTACTCCGTTAGGTATTTGTAATACACTAATACCGGTGTTTTTGATATGTTTAAACCCATCTGACATTCCATGAGGTATTGCAACTCCTGCTCCTGGAAGATAAGTTGTATATGGATGTTCTAAGACTTTTTCTTTCATTGATTCGATGTATTCTTGTTCAATGTACCCATTATCCAACAACAATTTTCCAGCTACATCAATACTTTCATTTAGATCATTAAAATTTTGATCTACCAATATGGATTCTTTAATTAATACTGGTTTAGATGTCATGTAGAAGTTATAGTATTTCCTTCTGCCAAATCTTTAATTAATTTATTCAAAGATGGATCATTCATAAACATTATGTATTGAATTAATACTGCATTATCAGGTGCAGACTGTTTAGCAACTCCAGCCAATCCTTGATGTGTCACAACAATATCTGCATCGCTTGGTATTTGTGTGGCTGGAGAGTGAACGATTTCAACTTCCAAACCAGCTTTCTTTGCTTTCTTAATAAGACTGTTCTTTACCATTAAACTTGATCCGGCTCCTGCTTCACAGGCTAAACATATTTTCTTTACATCCGCGGCTTCGATTGAACTCATAGTATTCCTTTCAAAAAAAATTGGCTTGGGAGTTTCCTCCCAAGCCAATTATAACTAATTTTTTTTAGTTCTTATACATCAACTCCTGGAATTGAAGTATCGATAGCTTCGTCGACTCCAGCGTCTGTTTCTTGAATTGGTCGAACTCTCAATAAGATCGTTCCAACTACTGCAGCTGCAACAGCTCCAATAGCAACACCAATCAGAACATTTGCACCACCACTTCTAGGTAACATTGCTAAATATGCAAAAATACTACCTGGTGATGGAGGTCCAACAAGACCAGCGTCTGTGGCTACCCACCATAGATCGGCAGAAATTCCACCAGCCCACATTGCAACGATCATAATTGGATGACCTAATACATATGGGAAGTAAATTTCATGAATTCCACCGAAGAAATGAATAATTATAGAACCCGGTGCTGATTGTTTCCACATTCCAGTTCCTGCAATGTAGTATGCAATAAGCAATCCTAGACCTGGTCCAGGATTTGATTCAAGCATGTAATATATTGACTTTCCTTCTTCTGCAGCTTGTGCAGCTCCAAGAGGTGTCAACACACCGTGGTTCACAGCATTGTTTAAGAACAACACTTTTGCAACTTCAATAGGTATGTCAGCTAAAGGAACTAGACCAGCATCAACGATACCAGCAGCAAAGTTTCCTAAGCCGTCTGCAACTGCTTGGAGAATGTTTGCAAGAAATGAATAAACAAATACTGCAAGTCCCCAACCAAGGATACCTGATGAGAAGTTGTCATATAACATCTCAAAACCTTCCGGTACATTATCACGGAGTCTTGCATCAAGTTCTTTAAGAACTTTTGCTGCTCCAGGTCCAACTAACATAGCCCCCAAGAATTGTGGACTGTCTGTTCCGACAATAGCTGCCATTGTGACAACTGCGCCGATAACTCCACCTCTGTGGCCATATATCATTTTTCCACCGGTATAACCGATTAATAATGGGAGAAGGTTCACAATCATTGGTCCGACCATTGAGCTCAAATCTTCATTTGGTGCCCAGCCAGGTCCAATGTACAGGGATGTGATTAATCCCCAAGCGATGAAGGCACCAATGTTAGGAATAACCATTCCTGACGCAGCACCACCAACGCGTTGTATGAATTCTTTCATATTTTTTCAATCCCCCTTTAGATTGATCAATCTGTCACTCTTTGTAACAAATATGTGATATTGGTAATATCACATACTCTAATTATAAAAAATAAAACTTTGCCTTTCATGCGTCTTCAAAAATTTTTTATTTATAAGTTGTAACTTTGGATTAAGTTGGCAGTCATTTAAACCTAATTTTCGCTTATAATTCAATAAAATAGGAGGTTTAAATGGATGTTGAATCAACAATGTTACCGTTAGGAACGAAAATGCCAAGCTTTAATTTACTAGGCATTGACGGTGAAGTGTATACAAATGAAATATTCGATGGAAAAAAAGGTTCTCTTGTGATGTTTATATGTAATCATTGTCCTTTTGTTAAGCACGTTAATGAAGAGATAGTAAATTTAAGCAATGAAATAATGGGAAACGATATCGGTGTAATAGGAATTAATTCAAATGACAGTACTCAAGAAAAATATGCAGAAGATAGCATTGATAAAATGAGAGAGTATGCAGATAACTTAGGATACAATTTTCCATATGTCGTTGATGAAGATCAATCTGTTGCAAAAAATTTTACGGCGCAATGTACACCTGATTTTTTTCTTTTTGACAGTGATCAAAATCTTGTTTATAGAGGTCAACTTGATGGCTCTAGGCCTGGCAACGATGTCCCAACTAATGGAGAAAGCCTAAGAAGTGCTATTCAAGCCTTGTTAAATAATGAAGATCCAATCTCTGAGCAATTTCCAAGTATGGGGTGCAACATTAAATGGCGAGTGGGAGAAGAGCCGGATTATTTTTTGAATGTAAAAGGTTAATCTAAATCTTGAATCTGAATAAACAGTCTTCTTGGGCGGGCACAATCTAACTCAACAAAAAAGAGACGTTGCCATCTTCCTAAAATAATTTCAGAATCTACGACAGGTAAAGTGACTGAAGTTGAACCAACGATAGAACCTCTTACATGAGATCTTCCATTAACATTTTCATCTTCTTGCATATTTTCTGTTCTTAAATCCCAATCATCATGCTCGTAGTATGAATCTGAAGGTATGAGTTCTTCTAGTTTTCTTTTAAAGTCATTGATGTACCCTGTTTCGGATTCGTTGATAATTATTGCTGTAGTCGTATGTGGGGTTGATATTGTTACTGAACCATGTGCAACGTTTGAAGCTGAAATTAAGTTTTGAATATTTTCAGTAAAGTCACAGAACTGATTTGTTTCTTCTGTATCAAAATGTAAAGCGTAAGTTGCAGATTTGTTCGATGTTGATTTGTGAAGTTCTACCAAATCAGATTTAACAACATCTGCACCGATTCTTTGATTAGGTTTTTTCATAGTAAACTCAAATTTTATAATAACAATTTGATAATTTATTCAATATTTATTCAAGTATTTTGTGATAACCAATACTTATAAAGTTGATTGTCAGTTATATCAATATTCTCAATCTCAATTGGTTCACCTTTTTTAACTTCAGAGTTCAAGATATTGTTCTCGGCTATACCTAGTGGAGCAAGATTTTTCGAATTTTCTACTCTCATGGCCTTTCCATATATATTTTCTCCACCGATTGAACCAAGATTTGTGCCGGCTTCTAGATCTTTTTTTGAATGTGCAACTACTTCAACGTTCAATTTTTTTGCACTTAGTTGTGTTTCTTTCTCAACCATTAACTTCATGATTGTTCTTGGAATCTCTAAGCTTGTTAAGTGATAAGGTCTATATAAAGTCCAGTATGGACCTTTTCCCATTTTTAAATACTCCATTTCATAATTTACATAATCATCTTCTGAATAAACTATTGCAAAAACACCTGGTGCTACCCCAAACGCAAAATCAACAACATTTGTATTTTCTAGTATCCCTCCAGATGTTTTAGGAATAAAAATAGAATTTAGTTCATCATAAGTAGAGTTAGGTCCGTGCATTCCATCAATATCAATATCAAAATCAAGATAATTTGCTAACGCTGCCATCTCAATCATTGTTTTACTGCCATCAACAAAGCTTGTTAGCATATAGGGGTTCATTTTCTTTTCTTTAGCTTCTTTTTCAAGATCCATTGGAGTTTTAAAGACATCAAAAGGATTATTCTTACCTTTACCAATTGCAATTACATCGAGGGAAATTTCCCTTGCAAAATTAAATAACTCAACTGCTGCAACTGGTTCATCTCCATCTCCAACAGTCACAATGGTATTGTTTTTCTCTGCCTCTCTATTTAAAGCTAAACCGATCGTAGCTTCTGTCTCGACATTTAATAAAATCAAATTAATGTTTCTATTTAAAACCTTAAATGCAACTTCAGCTCCTGAGGAAGGTGTTCCTGTTGCCTCTATGACTATATCTAAGTCCTTATCATCGAGTGAATCAAGATTAGTTGAAATTGTAATATCATTATTCTGGTTGTATTTGCTTCGAGCCATATCTAATTTATCTTCGTTTTTGTCAACGATTAACACAAGATCTGTATCTGGCATTTTGTTGATTTGAGTGACAATACCCTGACCCATTTGTCCAGCACCAACTAAAGCAACTTTTGTTTTTTTACCTCTTTCTTGAACAAAATCTGAATATCTATCTAATAAACTCATTTATTTCCATACTCTTCTAGTTTTAATTTAATAGTTTCTAAATCTTCTTTATATGTTATTTTCAGATTGAGGTCAGAGCCTAAAATAACTTTTGATTCAATATTCAAATTTTTTGAAACTTGTTGAGTTGTATCATGTGAAATCATTTCATCTTCAACATTAATAAGGTAGGCCTTTTCTAAAATTTCATATTCAAATATTTGGGGAGTTTGAATTTCAACAAGATTATTTTTTAAAAGCTTTTGCGATGTTTTACTGTAAAGGCTGGTCTCTATGTAAGGAGAGCAAGATCCATGTGTTTTTGCTTCTGTAATTAGTTCCTTCAATAAGTCTTCTGGTAGAAAAGATCTTGCACAATCATGAATTGCAACTAAATCATTATTATCTACGTCCATTAATTTTAAAGTATTTAGAGCAAAAATCTCACTTTCTTGTCTTGTTTTGCCTCCCAGAATTAATTCAAATTTCTTATCAATTACATATGAATTTAGAATTTCTTTTGTTTTTTCTATATTGGTTTCATTACAAACAATAACTATTGAGTCAATATCGTCACAGTTTAAAAAAGTTTCGAGTGGGTATCTAATAAGCTCTTTATCTTTGTAAAAAGCAAATAGTTTATCTGACTCAAATCTTTCACTTAAGCCAGCTGCAAGCAGTATTCCAAAAACTTTCAATATATTTTTATGATATGAGTTTTCTTAAACTTTGAGAATCTGTTGAAGAAAGAATTTCTTCTTTTTCTATATGGGATAAATTTTCTTTTGCATGAATAAGTGAACTGATTATATTTGGTCCTTGAGATGGAGCAATACTAAATACTCTAAGTCCAAGTAAGTATAAAATAATTGATGAGTCTTTATCCGAAGCCATATCTCCACATACAGAGACTTCGATATCATTCTTAAGTCCAGTATCGATTACATTACTAATTAATCTAAGTACAGACACATCAAGAGGGTCTTGATATTTGTTTAGTGTGGAAAGACCCCGATCAGCTGCATATGTGTATTGAATTAAGTCATTAGTTCCTATTGAAAAGAAATCAACATGTTGAATGTATTGATCAGTATTTAATGCAACAGAGGGTGTTTCAACCATTATCCCTAAAGGAGGTGGGTTAAGATTTAATTTTTTAGATTCATCTGTGACTATTTTTTTAGCATCCAAAAAATCATCAAGAATAGAAACCATTGGAAACATTATTTTTACTTTTTCTATCAGATCTGAACTAAGAATTGAAATTATTTGTTCTCTAAAAAGATCTTTTTCATCTAAAGAATATCTTATTCCTCTTACCCCAAGAAATGGGTTTTCTTCTTTAGGTAAATTTAAATATGGAACTTGTTTGTCGCCACCTATGTCTAAAGTTCTAAAAACAATAGTGTTAGAAAATTTTGTATTTAATTCATTATTAATTTCTATTTGTTCTTTTAATGTAGGTTTTGAGGATCTATCAATATAGACAAATTCAGATCTAAATAGGCCGACTGATTTAATATGGTCATCATTAAAAGCATTTATCTCTTCACTGCTACCTATATTTGCTCTAAGTTCAATACCTAAGTCTTTGATTGAATCTTGATTATATGACTCTCTTAATTTATTTTTTTTATTCAAACCTTCTTCGACTTTTTTGAGAACATCCGATGTTGGATCTAAGAAAATTTCTCCTGTATCTCCATCTAATACAACACTTTTATCAAAGTCCGTATCGATTTTTGTAATATCAAAATTTATCACACAGGGTATTCCTAAATTTTTAGCAACAATTACAGCATGAGATGTAGGTCCTGCATTTGATACAACGAAACCCTTTACTTTTGTAAGGTCTATGGATGAAGTATCATTTGGTGTTAAATCATCAGCAAAAATGATTACATCCTCAGTTAAATTTTTATCTATAAAAATATCCTGCATTGTAAAAATAATTTCTTTACCTATAGAAATTATGTCTTCGGCTCTTTGTTTAAAATACTCATCTTCAAAACTAAGCATTTGATCTGATGTGTCTTTAAAAACTTGAAAAATCTCTGTAAGATTTTGGTCTTCATCGACCATTTCAACTATCTCAGGGTCATTTATAAGAAGACGATATGCATCTAAAACTTTTGATTCATCTTCTCTGTTTTCTTTTTCTAGTTCACTAATTAGCTGTTCATATCGCATATCTAATTTGCTTTGACTTTCTTTAAAACTCAGCTTTTTAGGAATTGAAAAATCTATTTCATTATTTATAACGTAAAATTTACCAAGACCAATACCGGGAGAAACTCCTGATCCTTTGTAAGTGTCCATAGAGTAAAGTTAGTGAAATATTTTTATATTGCAATACTTCTTAGTTGTTAAAGATTGTATCTTTGTATTAATGGAAATATTAGAAATTATTGTTGATAAAAAATTGTTTTCTTCTAAAGATATTGAGGAACTTGGAATAGTTGAAAATCAATGCTTAAAGCTTGTTAACTTTAAAAACAGTACCGATTTAACAGTTGATGATGAGGTTCTTGAAAATTTTGATTGTGTCGTAACTGCAAATGAATTAGGCAGTGCAATCAAAAAAATTTCAGATGGAAAAATTGTTGAACATCTGAATAGAGAAAACTATAAAAAACTTACCTATCCATTGTTTCTAAAAAGTGAGACTTTTTTACAGTTCTTGAAGGAAAATAATTCAGAATGGAATCTAATTAAATTCTTAGAAAATCACACTTTTATGATTAATCAGATTTAATCCTTGAATCATAAATCACTTGTGATATCCCGACAAAAATAATAAGAACAAAACCTATTAACTGGCTTAGAGATATTATTTCATCTAATAAAATAATCCCTAAAATAACTCCAGAAGTTGGCTCTAAATAAGTAATGGTGCTTACGGATAAAGGTTTGATAATTTTTACTACATACCAATATGTTGTTAAACCTATGGCTGTTAAAAAAATTCCAAGAAAAAGACTTATGCCTATATTCTCTATCATCCATCCAAAGCCTTGAGTAGTAAAATAAAGCATTACGAATCCTGCAGAAATCAATTGTGCAAATGCAATATTTAAACCACCAAATTCAGATGTATAATATTCGCCAATAGTTATCAAAAAAGATAAACTTATTGCACTTAAAATCCCAAAAATTAATCCACTTATCGAATTGATAGATCTAACCTCTAGCAAAATTATCAAGCCACTAAATCCAATTAAAATAATTAAAATTTGAATTATTGTTAATTTTTTTCCACGAATTCTTTCAATAATTAGAACAAAAATAGGATAAGAAAAAACTAAACCTATTCCAACGGCTACGCTATTTCTATCTATAGATTCAAACATTGTTGCCCAGTGGATCGCTAACAAAGGTCCTAAAATTAATCCCGGCTTAATTAAAGCTTTAAAGTTTACTTTTTTATTGATAAAGAATAATGAAAGAAAAATAGAGCCGATAAATGTTCTTATTCCCACAAGACTTAATGGACTTATATCAGTGGTTTTGATAATTATGGGTATGGTTCCCCAGGAAATAGCTAAAACTGTTATTGCAGCGTAAGCTCCAAAAGTTTTATTCACTAATCTTGTTGTCTTGAATAATTAGAAAACTGTGTATATTCCTTACTAAAGTAAAGGTCTACTTTTCCTGTTGATCCAGATCTATGCTTTACAATATTAACTTCGGCGACACCTGGGGTTTCTGTAGCTGGATTGTAATAATCATCTCTATAAAGCATCATCACAATATCAGCATCTTGTTCAATAGCTCCTGATTCTCGAAGATCACCTAATCGTGGTCTTTTATCTTCTCTTGCTTCCGCGGCACGATTTAACTGTGATAAAGCAATGATTGGAACTTTTAACTCACGGGCTAGATTCTTTAAGTTTCTACTTATTTCCGCAATTTCTTGTTGTCTGTTGTCTCCAGACATACCCTGCATTAATTGAAGATAGTCTACAACAATAAGATCCAGACCTTTTGAGGATTTAAGCCTTCTAGATTTTGCTCTAATGTCTGTGACTGTGATTACAGAAGCATCATCGAAATATAGAGGCATATTGTTTACTTTTGAAGCTGCTTCAACAACACGAGACCACTTTTCAGGACCAAGTTGACCTTTTCTTGCATCTCCTGAAGTAACCTTTGCTTCAGAAAATAATACTCTTTGAACTAATTCTTCTTTTGTCATTTCAAGTGAAAAGAAAGCTGTGACTTTGTCTTCTTTAGAAACATTTGTCGCAATATTTAATGCAAGCGATGATTTACCCATACTTGGTCTTGCAGCGATTACAACAAGGTTTCCTTCTTGAAGCCCAGCAAGTACTGAGTCAAGATCTGCAAAATTTGTTGCTAAACCTGAAAGACCAGTACCCCTATTTTCAATTTCTTCAATTCTCTCAATTGCATCATTTAATACATCTGATACCCCAATAAGTCCCTCTCCAATAGCATCATCTGAGGCAGTAAATATTGACTGCTCAGCCTCATCCATAACATTCGATATATCCTTATCAAGGGCATAAGCTAAAAGCTCGATCCTTCCACTAGCTTTGAGTAGTTTTCTTCTGTTTGAATGTTCGAGAACAATTTCAATGTATCTCTCAAAGTTTGCTGAACTAGGTACATTTTCTATCAATCTTGCAATAGATGAAGTTTTTAAACTTGTAGTATTTTTATTATCTTTAAAAACAGTCTCTGAAACAGTAACGCTATCAATTGGTTTTCCTGAATCAAACAAGTCTTTCATTGCCTCAAAAATTGTTTGATTTGTAGGACTATAAAAATCTGATGATTTAACTGATTCCATCAATCTATTTGCAGCATCTCGAGATAAAAGTGCACTTCCCAATAGTGCCTCTTCAGCCTCAATACTATTTGGAGGTGCTTTTTGAAGACCGTCTAAATCTCTATTTGATACTGCTTCCGGTCCAGCCATATTTATGTCTCCGGAACAATTTCTAGAGTTACTTCAAATGAAACATCTCCACTTAGATTGATAGCAATGTTGTGTAAACCTATTTCTTTAATTGAGTTTTCAGCTATTTGATCATCTTCAATTTTATACCCAGAAAATTTTTCTATTGCTTCGATTATTGAATCATTTGAAATTGCAGCATAAAGTGTGCCTTCGTCAGTTGAATTTGCAGCAATTACAATTTTTGCATCGGCAAGTCCTTCTTTGATAGAATTTGCTAACTCAATATTTTCTTCAATAGAGGCTTGTCTCTTTTCTTGCATTTTTTCCGCAAGTAAAATATTTTTTGGAGTAGCTTTTATACCTAAGTTCTTAGGAAGTAGATAATTTCTTGCATAACCTTTAGCAACCTCGACAACGTCTCCTTTTTTACCAAGTTTCTTGATATCTTGATTTAAAATTACTTTCATCTTCTGTTGTAGGATTGTTTATAAGAACTTGTCGTTACATAAGGCAAAAGAGCTAACTCTCTTCCAATTTTTACAAGTCTGGCAATTTTTGCTTGTTCTTGTTTAGTTATCCCTGTAATTAAGCTGGATCTGATTTTTCCTCTATCAGATAGAAATTTTTCTAAAAGTTTTACATCTTTATATGTTGCATTTTCTATCTGCTCTTTTGTAATTCTCCTTTGTTTTGGAGCTTCATATTTTGATAACTTTGGCTTACTTGATCTGTTGTTTGATTTACCCATGATATACCTTAAAACGGAGCTTCGTTCTCTTCGAAATCATCTCTTGCTTTAGGTGCTTCTGATACGCTCCCTCCACCTGATGTTCTCTCAACATTTGCTCTTGCCCATCTCAAACTAGGTGCAATTTCATCGATAGCTATATCCACCACTGATCTGTTTTGTCCGTCTTGTGTCTCCCAAGATCTGTAATTTAATCTACCAACAACGATTACTCTCATTCCTTTTTGTAATGTTGAAGATGCATTTTCTGCCATATCGTTCCAAACTGTTCCCTGGAAGAACATTGGCTCACCTTCGTCCCAAGATCCGTCATTGTTTCTTTTTCTTTTGTTTTGTGCAATTCTTATCTCAGCTAATGTTGCACCAGAGTCTGTGACTCTTACTTCTGGATCAGCTGTTAAATTTCCAATTATTGTTACTGTGTTATCTACCATTTCTCTACCTCTAGCTTTCCATCTTTAACACTTTGTGTCTAATAACATCATCAGATATTTTTAGCACTCTATCTAACTCTCCAGGAATATTTCCAGGACCTTCAAATGAAGTAATTGTGTAAATCCCTTCATTGAAAGTATCAATTTGATAAGCAAGTTTTCTTTTTTGCCAAACTCCTTGATCTGATACGTTACCACCATTAGTGGTAATTAAATCAGTTATAGTTTTGTGTAGTTCTTCAACAACGCTGTCTTCAGCGGTCGGTCTCACAATTGAGACTAAATCATATTTACTCATATATCTCCTATGGACACTTGTACGTGGCTTCTTACGAAGCAGGTACTTATTAATTTAATACTAGATATGGGTTATGACAGAATTTTTTTAACTTCTTTTTTCCACTCTTCAAGGTTTTCTAATAAAGAATCACCCGAATCATAGGAGTGATCATCAGTAGGAAACTCTTTATTTTC
>LULJ01000479.1_pt1 | contig 15289 bp, 15 predicted proteins | sample 728171 | NCBI WGS metagenome assembly LULJ01 (sample SAMN03860292, study PRJNA289734) | marine metagenome | biome: seawater column; feature: ocean; material: water; isolation source: Red Sea water column Station 169 - depth 25m | place: Saudi Arabia: Red Sea | collected 2011-10-15 | depth 25 m
CAAGAACCTAATCCGGCCCCTATGCAAATGAAAGCAAGCTTAATATCAGATTCACTGAGTCCAACTGCAAATAATAAAAGAATCACACTAGGCCATACTGCACCTGAAATAAAAAAAGATTCAAGAAAACCTATAATAAACATCGCAAGGCCAGCATACTCTGGATTGCTTATAATCCAATTTAAGAACTGTTCTGAATTCATTTGAGTTAGGATAATTATTAAGAAAATTTTAAATTTAAGGTAGATACATGATAAAGAAATGGGAAAAAAATTCTTCTAAATATTTATTAGAAAATAAAATCTTTAAAATGAGGGAAGATCTAGTCACTTCTCCAAAACTTGGCACAGAACATAGTGTTTGGGTAATGGAAGTACCCACTTGGGTAAATATTATCCCTATTACCTCTTCAGGAGAGGTAATTTTGGTAAATCAATATAGATTTGGTTTAGAAAAGACGTCCTTAGAAATACCTGGAGGAATGGCTGATCATGGGGAAGATCCAAAACAAGCAGCTATTCGAGAATTGAAAGAAGAAACAGGTTTTGAAGGAAGTGAAGTTGTTGAAATAGGAAGGATTATCAGTAAAAATATTGACGAGATACCTTCTTTGATAAAAAATCGGGAGATTGAACATGCGTTGGTTATAAGTGCCTTTTATTTTTATAACTTGTATATGCAGAGTGAAAATATGTAATGTGGACTGAAGAAGACAAAATAAAAGGAAAAATTCTTTTCTTTTCTCCGAGTGAAGAAGGAACATCTTATTTTACAGACTCATTAATATACATTTGCGATCATAATGAACAAGGTTCACTTGGCTTAATTTTTAATAGACCTTTAGAGCTCGATTTAGAGGAGCTACTAAGAGGCTTAAAGATCAGTGAAGTTGATAATGCTAAAGGGAATGTATTTTTAGGTGGGCCCGTTAATCCCGGAGCAATATTTATACTTCATAGTTCAGATAAATGCTGGAAAGGAACCTTTAAAGTGAGTGAAAATGTTTACATGAGTACAGATTTTGAGGCTATAGAGGATATTGCTAGAGGAAATGGTCCAAAAAATTTTAGGCTAACACTGGGTTATACAGGATGGGGTCCAGGACAGCTTAATACTGAAATCGCAGATAATGCTTGGATTGCATTTGAAGAAAATAGTAATTTAATATTTAAAATAAATCCGAGTGACCAAATCAATGAAATGTCAAAAATAGTTGGTTATGATATTCGAATGATAAGTCCCAATTTTGGTAACGCATGAAAATAAGCAGATTAGTATCAATATTAATAGCACTTACCTTTTTTGGGTGCTCTGATGATATTCAAATTTTGGAAGAGAGAATTAAAACTCAAGCAGAATTAAATAATACAGAAATTTCTTCTGCAGAGATAAAAAGGACTGCACTCTATCTCAATACTTGGAGTAAAAAAGATTTTTATAAGGATGCAATAAATGAGTTCTTAGAAGAAGATAAGTTAGATTTTCCTAAAGAAATTGAAGTTCTTTTTACAGGTAGTTCTAGTATAAGATTTTGGAATTCTTTGGAAGATGATATGCAACCTCTCAAAGTTTTAAACAGAGGTTTTGGTGGTGCCCATATCTCCCATGTCAATCATCATTTTGAAGATGTAATTCAACGTTACTCTCCTAAAGCTATTGTTTTCTTTTGTGGCACAAATGACTTAACTGCTTTGAAAACACCTGAGGAAACTATTCAAGATTTCGAAATCCTAAAAGACAAGATTCATCAAGCTTTACCTGGGGTTCATTTATTCGTAATAGGTATAAAACCGTCTCCAGCTAGAGTTTATTTAGAAAAAGAAGAGATAGCTTATAACGAGATGATTGCAGAAATAGCTTCCAGAGATGATTTGGTAACTTTTATTGATATCTGGGATGCTATGTTATCGGCTGAGGGAGAACGGATTCCTGACCTTTTTATTGAAGATGGTCTCCATATAAATGCTAAGGGGTATGAGATTTGGACGAAACTAGTTAGAGAGCACTTAAAAACAATGTTTACTCTTTAGGTAATAATCCAAACATCTTATAACCAATAAAATCATCTGAAATACCATTTTTTGGTCTCTCAGGGAGGGTAGTAATCGGAAAAGCAATAGGAGTTACGTCACTATCAATTTTTTCTCCTACCTTTATCTTAGATCTATCGACACTAAAATGAAATTTATCATCGCCTCTAGTGCATCCATCAGCAAAAAAGATCGCGGTATGAACTATTCTGTCATAATTTGAAATATTTGATTTAGCTCTGTGAAATGTCAAACCATGGTGAAAGGAAACATCACCCTCTTTCATAGTTTGATAATTTATTTGATCTGGATTTACGTTAGCAGTTTCCAAAAAATCATTTTCATCAACCTTGCCTGAAAAAATATTGATAAATTTTTTGTCCTTAATCTTATGAGAGCCTGAATAAAATCCTAATTGACCATTGGTCTCATCGACATCGCATAAGGGAATCCAGGCTGTTATTGTTTTGGTTTCCTTTATAGGCCAATAAGGCTGATCATGATGAGGGTCCGTTTCTCTGCCGCCCGATTCCTTCACTAAAGCTTGATCATGCCATAATCTAATTACCTCAGTATCTAAAAGCTTTGATGCTATTTTGCAGACCCTTTGATCGAAAGTAAGCTTTCTAATATCTGGGTAATCTTCCCATAAATTTTGACATTGAGTAAATGACTGCTCATATTCTGATCGGTCTTTTAAAATCCTTTCATCAAAGTGTTTTCTCTCTTTAATAGCTTCTTTTATTACTTCTCTGTAAAATTTAATTTCAGAGCTATCAAATAAGTCTTTTACGACTACAAAACCGTCTTCGTTAAAACTTTTTTTTAAATCTTCAAACATGCTTAAAGAGATTAATTACAAACTTAATAAGAATATCATAAAGTGCTTAATTTTTTGTGGAGTTATCTTTACGAATCACAATGTATTTTCAGAGGCAAAGTACTACGAAAGCGACTCAAGCATCGAACTAATTTCAGAAACATACTCCATTCAACCTGGAGACAATTTTATGTTGGGTATGAAATTTAAACTTGCAAAAGATTGGCATACCTATTGGGAAAATCCAGGTGATGCCGGTGAAGGAGCTACTATAGATTGGATATTGCCAAAAGGTTTAGAAGCTTCATCAATTCTTTGGCCAGGACCAGAAAGGATTCCCGTTGAACCCTTGATGACTTTTGGTTACAACGATGAAGTGGTTTTGTTAACAAAGATATCTTCTTCAAAAGATATTGAGTTTCCTCTTAATATTGAAGCAAAAGTTGGTTGGTTTACATGCAAAGATATATGCATTCCCCAAGAAGGTATCGTAGCCATTCAAATAACTGAAGGTTTATTCATACCTTCATCCAATCGAGAAGAAATAAATAATTATTTAGAAACAGTACCTAGTGACTTTAATCAGGAATACAGAATTGAAAAATTAGATGATAGTTTCTTCCTTCAAAATGATATAAAAGATGGAGAACATTTCGATGACGTCTATTTCTTTCCAAAAGAATATGGCTTAACCAGTTATGCTGAAGAACAAATTTATGAAAAGAATCAAAATAGTTTCATTTTAGAAATTAAAGCTTCTGAAGCTGATCTTAATTTCAGTAAATTTGAAGGTGTAATAGAGACATCAAACAAAGAAGGTAAATCCTATTATCAAATATCATTCCCTCTGACTGCAGATTTACCAAAAAACGAACAAGGAATATTGCTATTAATCGTGTTTGCTTTCCTCGGCGGGTTGATCCTAAACATCATGCCATGCGTATTTCCCATACTCAGTATCAAAATATTGAGATTTATGGAACATGGAGAAAATTCATCCTCGCAAGCCTATAAATTCGGCTTATTTTATACCTTAGGGGTAATCTTGAGTTTCTTGTTAATTGCCCTACTCTTAATCTTATTAAAATCAAGCGGTGAAAATATAGGTTGGGGATTTCAGCTGCAGTACCCCTTAGTAATAAGTATTCTCTTTTATTTATTTGTTGCATTAGGCTTCATGTTTATGAGTAATTTAGTATTTGGCAGTCAAATGGGGCAATTGAGTTCTATTGCCCAAGTAAAGAATGAATCTCTTGAATCTTTCCTTACAGGCATCTTAGCGGTAGTAGTAGCCTCGCCTTGCACAGCTCCTTTCATGGGATCTGCAATTGGTTTTGCATTGCTACAGCCCAGTGGAAATTCATTTCTTATTTTTCTTAGCTTAGGACTTGGATTCGCACTTCCTTACTTAGTGCTCAGTGTAAAGCCTTCATTATTATCTTTCTTACCAAAACCTGGTGCCTGGATGGAGACGTTCAAACAATTTATGGCATTTCCTATGTGGGCATCCGCACTCTGGCTTTTGTGGGTATTAAGCGGTCAGGTTGATAGCAATACAGTGTTATTGGTCTTAGTAGGAGGTCTAGTTATCAGCCTTTCATTATGGATATTAGAAAAGAATACTTCACCTCAAAAGTGGATAAGATGGTTGGTAAGATTTGTTGTTTTGATTTTAGTTCTAGCTTCAATATCAATTATTCCTACTGAATACAGCACTAAAGATACTCAAGATGAAATAGTTTATAGCGAAGAAATATTAGATGAATATAGAGAAGCTAAAGAACTTATCTTTTTAAATTTCACAGCTGACTGGTGTATTACTTGTAAGGTAAATGAAAGAGTTGCTTTGAGTTCAAAGAAAGTGAATGAATTAATGAGTAAACGAAATATTATCTATCTAGAGGCGGATTGGACCAGGAAAGACGGAGTCATTGCCAAAAAGTTAGAACAATTTGGTAGAACTGGTGTACCTCTATATGTACTTTATCCTTCAGAGGGTGAACCAATTATATTGCCAGAAATTCTTACAGAAGATATTCTATTGAGATATCTAAACGAGCTTAGCTGATGAAAAAATTTATTACTCTTACTTTTTTGATTTTCTATTTTTCACAATTCTTATCGAGTTTTGTGGAAAATGAGGATAGCGCACCCGAATTCAAATTATCTGACAGCTATGGAAATGAAATATCCCTTAGTTCATTCATAGGTAAAAAAGTTGTACTGGAGTGGACAAATCATGGGTGTCCTTATGTTGCAAAGCATTACGAGACAGGAAATATGCAGTCTACTCAAGAATTTGCCAAAGAAGAAGAAATCATATGGTTGAGTATTATTTCCTCAGCTCCAGGTACTCAAGGATACGTTTCATCTGATGAAGCTAATAGGCTTACCATTGCAAGGAAGGCTTCTCCAACGCATATTCTCTTCGATCCAACAGGCGAAGTAGGTCGAACTTATGATGCCAAGACTACTCCTCATATGTATATAATCAACGAGGAAGGTCTGTTGAAATACCAGGGAGCTATTGATGATGCCGGTGGTAGAGGGTTCATGAGTAGAGATCTTCTCAAAGCAAAGAACTATGTAAAAGAGAGCTTGAGAGAGATGGGCACCGGCGAAGAAATTTCTTCACCAGTTACAAAGCCCTATGGGTGTTCTGTAAAATATGCCTCTTGAGAGATTTATTCCGGTGCTTTAAATACAGATCCTAGCTTTTGTCCTAATCCCATATCTCCTGAAAACTTTACTTTTCCTTGCATGAAAGCTCCCATTGCAGCTTGCTGATCTCCAGAGAATACTTTTTCCATTGTCTCTTGGCTATCAAAGGTTAAAGTTAAACCTGGATCTTCGTGCTCAGATTCTACTACAGATAAAGCTCCATCATTTATATCCACATAGAAATTGGTAAGATCTTCAATATTAATTTGAATTGTTGCTTCTATTCCTTTAGCACCATCAGCATCAAAGGCAGTTTCAAGTCCAGTTTTTAATTCTTCAAAAGTCGCCATTTTTACTCCATTTCAATTTTTTGAGAACTCATCTTCTCAAATTAAGTGAACTTAAACCACCCTATATGGAAATAAATTGATAAAATTTTTGTCATGGATAGAAAAGATATAGATCTACAAGCTAAAAAAGATTTCTCAAATAAAATTAATGAGCAAGCAGGAAGAACTTCTAGCAGAGAGTTAACTCTCACAAAGTACATGACTGATGAACAGAAAAAAAGTTGGAATGATTCCGGTTATATCTTAATACCTAATTTTGTTGATGAGAACTTCTGTAATGAGATGAATGATGAAGTAATAAGCATCATAAAATCTATTGTTCCAGAGGATAGTGCCTTTAGTCATGCCTATGCGGGTGATGGTCACATAGCGATAAGAGAAATGAAACCCAGTAAAAATGCTACTAGCATCGAGGATGAAATATCCAAGCTCTTTAGAATTCATTCAAAAGGTATTTTTAATTCATTTATCAAAAATGAGACCTTGTGTAATCTACTGGAAGATATAATTGGACCTGATATAGATTGTTTTCTAAGCCAATTTATATTCAAGAATCCAGGTGCATGGGGACAACCCTGGCATCAAGATTCTTCTTATTTTCCTTTCGACAGAGAACCGCAAGTTGCAGCTTGGTTAGCAACAAGCGAAGCTACACTAGATAATGGATGTCTGGTAGTTCTTCCTGGTTCACATCATGAACATCTTCATGAACATCTACCGGATGATAGAAAAGAATCAAATTATGGATATACCGAAATAAAGGATCATGATTTCAGCAATGAAATACCTATGACCTTAAATAAAGGGGATTTATTGTTATTTCACAGCTTCCTAATGCATAAATCCTATGACAATAAGTCAGATTCTAGAAGAACAGCAATGGTTTATCATTTTGCTGAAACCGGCACTGACTATGGAGCTATTGATAGTCCAACTAACGAATGGATCTCTATTAGAGGTCGTGGACTAAATGCTTAAAGCGTTAAAATTTATAGGATTAGTTTTAAGTCCTTTTCTTTTAATATTTATCTATGTCTTTATTTCCTCTTCTGGCCTAGTTGGCAACCTTCCTGAAGATGGAGAATTAGTCTATTCTCCTAGACCAGTTGACAATATTCCATTAAGTGAAAAGCAAATATTCTTTGGTGATTTGCATGTTCACACTACCTTTTCACAAGATGCTTTTCTTTTCAGCTTACCCATGCTTCAGGGAGAGGGAGTTCATCCTCCAGCTGATGCTTGTAATTTTGCTCGGTTTTGCTCCTCTTTGGACTTTTTTTCAATTACTGATCACGCAGAAGGTATGACTAAGAAGATGTGGCAGGATTCCTTAGAATCTATGAGGAACTGTGATTCTATTTCAGATGAAAACAATAAGGATCTGGTTGTTTTTGCCGGTTGGGAATGGACACAAATGGGGGCCAATCCAGAAACACACTATGCTCATAAAAATGTAATCCTTAGAGATTTAAATAATGTTCCTGATGTACCAATTGGGGCGGGCCTAACCGGTCTTGATTTGTTGATTGAAAATAGTCTTACCCCCTTTTTGCCCTTAGTGGCTGATTTTCCTCCTGAAGCAATTGTAATACCGCATGGGACAACATGGGGAATACACTCTCCAGCGAATTCTAGTATGAGTTCCCAACTCTATAATGGTAATCATGATCCTGATAAACAAAGACTTATGGAAGTATATTCGGGTCACGGAAATTCAGAAATCTATCAGAAATTTCTTCATGCTGAAGAAATTTCTCCAGGAGTATTCAAATGCCCTCCTCCAACAGATAACTTTGAGCCTTGTTGCTGGAGGGCAGGCTTAATAGTTAATGAGCAATGTAAAAAGGAAACTGGTGTTGCATGTACAGATAAAGCAAATGATATTAAAGAACAGTTTGCCAATAATGCCTCAGGATTATTAAGATTTGGTCTAGTTGAAAATGCAACAGAAGAAGATTGGAATCAATGTGGACAGCTTAAAGATTCTTTTCTTCCAGCCTATACCTACAGGCCTGCTATGAGCTCTCAAGCTGCCCTAGCATCTCAAATTAATACAAGTGGAGTCTTAAATTCCTTTAAATTAGGTCTTATAGGATCAACAGATAATCATAAGGCCAGGGCTGGAGCTGGATATAAAGAATTTGCAAGAAAATCGATGGGAGATTCTTGGGGAGCTAAAGATAATTTAACCTGGATACTACCTCCTGAACGAGGTGCCTCTTTTTATTCAACAGGAGGTTTGGTTGCAGTGCATGCTGATAGGCTAGATAGGAATAAAATTTATAATTCTTTGTATGAGAGAGAAGTATATGCAACATCAGGTGAAAGAATCTTACTTTGGTTTAATTTGGTTAATGGTCAGGAAGAAGTTCCTATGGGAAGTGAATTAAGTTTTTCTGAGAATCCATTTTTTGAAGTAAGAGCTGTCGGATCCTATAAACAACTTCCTGGGTGTCCTGATTATGTAAATAATTCTATGTCAAAAGAAGAAATAGAACGTCTTTGCTTAAATGAGTGCTATAACCCAACTAACGAAAGAAATTTAATAGATAGAATTGAGGTTATAAAAATAATACCTACCGAAAATTTAGATGCATTGGATAATGCTATTCAAGATCCATGGTTAGTTTTTGACTGCGATGATACCGGCCAAGGTTGTTTAGTGTCTTTCGAAGACAAACAATTTACTAAAGACAAAGTTAGTTCGGTTTACTACATAAGAGCCATTCAAGAAGAAAGCATGGCTGTAGGAGGAGATCCTCTTCGTTGTGAATATAACGAAAAAGGAGAATGTATAAAAATTAAGCCCTGTTATGCCAGTGGACCAGAATTTGAACCTTCTGATGACTGTTTAGCTCCTATTGGAGAAAGGGCTTGGTCATCCCCAATTTTCTTAAACTATCTTAATGAAAGCTAAAGATGATAAGATGCCGTCTCAAAAGTTAATAATAGATGGATTTTAGAGGTAACCACATCCTTTCTATAGATCAGTTCGATCGTAAAGGCATAGAAAAATTATTTTCTGTTGCAGACAAATTAGAACCTTTCGCTTCCAAAGAAAAAATAACACGAGTGCTTGAAGGCGCGATCCTAGGGAATATGTTCTTTGAACCTAGCACAAGAACTAGGATAAGCTTTGGTGCTTCGTTTAACTTACTTGGAGGAAATGTTAGAGAAATTACAGAAGTAGGAAGCTCTTCCCTAGCTAAAGGTGAATCTCTTGCAGATACAGCTCGAGTTCTAAGTGGATACAGCGATATTATAGTTATGCGACATCCTGAGAATGGCTCTGTAAAACGCTTTGCAGATTCAAGTAGAGTTCCAGTAATAAATGCTGGAGATGGATCAAATGAGCATCCCTCTCAAGCTCTTCTAGATCTCTATACTATTCAAAAAGAACTGTCAGAAAATAATAAAACGTTAGATGGCCTTAGAATCGCCTTAGTGGGAGATTTGAAATATGGAAGAGCCGTTCACTCATTATGTAAAATTCTCTCTTTTTACTCTAATGTAAAATTAAATCTCATTTCTCCTAAAGAACTAAAACTTCCTCCGGAGTTATTAAATCAGCTAAATGAATCTGGTCTAAGTCTATCTGAGACTGAGAATCTTGAAGAGGGAATATCTGAAGTCGATATTATTTATATAACGAGAATTCAAGAAGAAAGGTTTAAGAGCAAATCAGATGCCAATAAATACAGAGGACTACTAAGCCTTAACCAGTCTATTTATACTGCTAATTGTGAACCAAATACCGTAATTATGCATCCTTTACCCAGAGACTCTAGAAGTGATGCAAATGAATTAGATAGCGACTTATACGAAAATCCCAATCTAGCAATTTTTAGGCAGGCAGATAATGGCGTTGTAATTAGAATGGCCATGTTTGCTTTAGTTCTGGGTATATAGGACAAAATTGAGGAATCTTCAAAATTAGTAAACTGGAATGTGGGTTTGGATAATTAGGTTAAAGAACTTTCTATATCTTCCAATAAATCGTCGATAGACTCTATACCTACTGAAAGCCTCACTAGACCATCGCTTATTCCAATCTCTTCTCGAATTTCAGGTGGAACTGATGCGTGAGTCATAATTGCTGGGTGCTCAATAAGACTCTCAACTCCCCCTAGACTCTCAGCCAAAGAAAATAATTTCGTTTTTTCAAGAAAGTTAGTAGCACTTTGTAAACCGCCTTTTATTACCACCGATATCATGCCTCCGAATCCATTCATTTGCTTCTTGGCAATATTGTGCTGTGGATGACTTTCCAGACCAGGATAAATTACTTTCTCAATTGAAGAATGGGACTCTAAAAAAAAAGCAATATCCAGCGCATTTTTACAATGTCTCTCCATTCTAACTGGCAGGGTCTTTAAACTTCTCAATAGCAAAAATGAATCAAATGGATTCATAATTGAACCTACGGCATTTTGAAGATAAAGAATTTCGTTAGCTATTTTTTCTTTATCTGGCGAACAAACTACAACTCCTCCTATTAAGTCCGAATGACCATTCAAGTACTTAGTTGCAGAATGAACGACAATATCAAAACCTAGTTCTATTGGATTCTGAACAAAAGGAGAGCAGAAAGTATTGTCGCAAACTGAGATTAAGTTATGTTGTTTAGCAAAAGCGGAGATAGCAGATAAATCAGCGATTTTAAGAAGAGGATTTGTAGGGCTCTCAACCCAAATCATTCTGGTCTTATCATTAATTGATGCTTCAAGGTTATTTAGATCGCTTAAATCACAAAATGTAAAATCGAGTCCAGCAGAGCGTTTTCTTACATTCTCAAAGAGTCGATAAGTTCCCCCGTACAAATCATCCATTGCAATCACATGATCTCCGGCATTTAGTAGTTCTAATACAGTTGCACTAGCTGCCATACCGGAAGCAAAAGCATATCCGAAAGTACTACCCTCTAGATCAGCTATGCAAGATTCCAGTGCTTTACGAGTTGGATTGGTGCTTCTTGAATAATCATAGCCTTTGTGAACTCCTGGACTTTCTTGCACGTAAGTTGAGCTTGTATAAATAGGAGTCATTATGGCCCCAGTAGTTGGATCAGGTTCTTGTCCAGCATGAATGGCTCTTGTTTCAAACCCTTGTTTATTCTTTTTTAAAGACATAAAAACTATTTGAATTTATTACGATAGTAATTAATTAAATCTACTTTAGTTACGAAACCAATAAAAGTTTCACCATCAAAAATTATGGCTACTTTACCTTCAGTAAGTATTGAAAGTAATTCATCTTTCGAGGCATCAAATTTTAATGTGTCTAAATGATCCATCATGTAATCAGAAACATTATTAGAGAAAGAAGATTGATCTTTACTGACAGCAAAAAGTAAATCTTCTTCATCGAGAATACCCACTAACTTATCACCTTTCATTACCGGTATTTGAGATACGTCCGATGCTCTCATTCTATTGTATGCAACAAGTAGAGAATCGGTTTCGTTAACACTTATCATTTCTCCTTTATCAGCTCTTCTGTTGATTAAATCCCTTAAGTCTCCATAAGTTTTTAAATCAAGGAGATTGTTATCCTGCAACCAGGCCTTATTGAAAGCTTTTGACAAATATTTGTTACCTGTGTCACATATAAAGGTCACTACATTTTTATGTTCCTTTTGCTTACGACACCACTTTGCTGCAGCAGCAACCAAAGTGCCTGTGGAAGATCCACCAAGAATACCCTCTTCTTTTAAAATGATTTGTAAGACTTCAAAAGCTTCCTTATCTGAGACTGTTTCAGCATCATCCATAAGAGAGACCTCGAATGTATCTGGAATAAAATCTTCTCCTACACCTTCTACTAGCCAGCTTCCGCCATCGTAATTATATTCACCTTTGAGAACTGCATCTGAAATTATAGAACCTTCAGGATCAGCTGCAACCATGCAGATAGATGGATCTTTGGACTTAAAGAACTCTGCAAGTCCTGTAAGTGTTCCACCAGAGCCTACCCCTGCTACATATTTCAGGTGCTGTGGTTGTCCTGTGAGCAGTTGGATTAGCTGGGTTACCAAATTGATTTGCAAGAAATGCTCCTGGTGTTTCTTGGGCTAACTTTCTAGCCATATCTTGATAATATTCAGGATGACCTTCTGGAACATCAGATCTGGTTAAAATTATCTCAGCGCCAAGACCCTCGAGGTGTAAGATTTTTTCTCTACTCATCTTGTCTGGAATTACCAAAATAATTTTATAACCTTTTAACGCAGCTATTAATGCTAACCCAATTCCAGTATTACCTGCTGTTGCTTCTATAATTGTTCCACCGGGTTTAAGTTCACCCGACTTCTCTGCTTCCTCAATAATAGAAAGACCGACTCGATCTTTTATGGATCCTCCAGGATTATTCAATTCTAATTTCACATAAAGGTCGCAAGGCCCTGTATCAAGAGACTTCAATTTCATCATAGGTGTATTACCTATTAGATCTAAAAGGGAGTCATTCACGTCCATATTCATAAGGTGCAAATCTTACATTAATTCTTATAAAATGATATGCATCAATATAAGGATATGACGGATATTATGCTTAATCCATTGGGAACTAAAGCAATAGGTAAACTAGATTTAAGTGGAGTAACAAAAATAATAGATATTGGTTGTGGCTGTGGCGCTACTACTCTAGAAATTGCAAAGCAATTAGGTGAAGGAGAGATCATAGGGGTAGATATATCCGAACCTATGCTGGCTAGGGCAGCTCAAAATGCTTCTGATCAATCTTTATCTAATGCTAATTTTCAAGTTTTAGATGTGCAAGTTGACGATATGCCATCTGATTTTGATATTGCCTTTTCTAGATTTGGTGTTATGTTTTTTGAAGATCCATACCAGGCATTTTCAAACATATACAAATCCTTAAGAGAAAATGGTCAACTCAGTTTTGTATGTTGGCAAAATCCATCTTTAAATCCTTGGCAAAGTTTATCCATACAAGTTATAAAAGAGTTCCTTGATCTTCCCTCTCCTCCTCCAAAGAGTCCTGGACCCTTTGCGTTTGAAGATAAAAATTATATTTCAGATATCCTCAATCAATCTAATTTTAAAGATCTAGAGATAGAAGATAATCAAGAAGACATTGTTATGTTTTCAGGAAAATCCATTGAAGAGGCTTGTGAAGACTACTTAACTATTAATCCTGTAGTGACTGAAATGCTTAAAAATTCAAAAGAAGAACTTAAAGATGAAATCCTTAAAGCATTAGTTCTTAAGTTTTCAGAGTTTCACAATGGCGATGGGCTGTTGTTTCCAAGTGCAACTTGGATAGTTACAGCAAGAAAGTAGCAATTGTTCGCTTTTTATACAAAAGAATTTGCGCTTGCACTAAATTAGCTCGATTTGCGTTGATAAAGAAATAAAGGGTTTGGCATAGAGATTGCATATAAATTGGTATGGAAACTAAAAAAAATCTCAAACTTAAAACCCTCGGCAAGATAGGAAAAGAAATCAGCTATTTCATTCCTTTGGTAATGGGAGTATATTTCATAGCAAGCTTTGTAAGCTCGACCTAAGCTTATGTCTGCTGAAATAACGCCAAACAATACCAAAAAGAAATGGGGTATTGAAATGAGTGATTCGCTAAGAACTACACTCACAATAAGAATATTACTCGCTTATGTAATGTTCGGTATTATTGCTGATCTTCTATAAATCTAACCAAATTTACAAATCGTAAGTTTGTTGCCGTCTAAGTCTCTGACGTAACCACCATAAAAAATGGGCGCCCTTTGTCCTGGAGCACCTTCGTCTGAAGCTCCTAGAGATATAGCCTTTTCATAAAGAGCATTGACATCTTCTTCAGTTTCCATAGTAAAACCTACCATGCTTCCATTTCCAACAGTTGCCTCTTCACCATCGTAAGGTACAAATACTGCAAAATTTGTGTCGTCTCCTGGGATAGTCCAAAAAAAACTTCTTTCATTAGGTCCAAAGCTGGTTGCTCCCATGTCTTCAAACAATGCATCATAAAAGCTTTTTGCTCGTTCTAAATCATTAGTTCCAACTGTCACATATTTAGCTATTTTTCCCTTCATACCTTCTCCTTTATTTTTATCTTGTTGTATTCATCCCTAGTTAAGAATTCTAAAACTGTAGCATTAATACAGTATCTCGGTAAACCATTTGGCCCATCTGGAAATACATGACCTAAATGTATATCCGAAGTAACAGATCTTATTTCAATCCTTCTCATTCCGTAGCTATTATCTGCGAGTCTGTATACCGAACCTTCAACAGGTCTCGTAAAAGATAACCAGCCTGTTCTCGAATTAAATCTATATTTTGTATCAAATAAAGGGGCTCCACTTAATTTATCAACGAAAACTCCATCGGGCGTATTCTTAAAGATTTCGTATTCCTTACAATATCTTGCATCTGTCCCGTCATTAAATGCCACTCGGTACGCCTCAGTATTTCCTAGCTTAAATAAACCCAAGGCTTGATAAAATTCTTTTGGGGAAAGATATCCCTGATGTCCGAAAACTTCAGAACCTCTTTCCAAAAAAAGGATAGTAGGAGTAGCCCAAGTTGGAGTTTTTATCACTAAACCTTCCAAGTTGGATGCATCTCTGTAAACCAAAGGGATGCTTCCTGCGTATTCATCAGAAACATCTTCACGAAATTTTTGGCAATATGGACAGAAACCTTCAGGTTCAATTACTACTATACTCTTTCCAATCTTTAAAAGATTATTGTCTTTTTTCGGCTCATAATCGTTCCTTACAAACTTAATGCCGGTTGAATGATCTGGGCAATAACCATTCGGATTCTTCTTTATGTAGTCTTGATGATAATTTTCTGCAACAAAAAATTGTGATAAAGGCTTTACGATTGTTTGAATGTCACCGTATCCTCCATCTTTTAATAATATTTGATATTCCTCAATTAATTCCAAGATTTTGCTCTGCTGCGCCTGATCTGAATACAAAACTATTGATCTATATTGTGTTCCTATGTCATTACCTTGCCTATTCAGCTGAGTGGGATCATGAGATTCCAAATAATGAATTATCAATTCTTCAAGTGTGATCAAATTTTTGTTGTAGGTAACCTCTACAACCTCAGCATGATTATTTGGGTTAAATTTATTAGAGAACTTCGTAATATCTCTATAAGTTGGTCTTACCCCTTCTCCATCAGCGTAACCAGATACAGCATCTATGACCCCATCAAGCGCCTCATAACCTTTCTCCGCTCCCCAAAAGCAACCAGAACCTAGTACGATTTTCTCTACATGGCTGGTAGATTCATTCTCAGAAGAAAATAACAGAACACTTAAAAAGACACTATAAACAGTAAGAAATTTTTTCATCTTAAATTATAGACCCCAATTATTATTCGCCAACCAACTTATCGAAATAATGAAGCCCCAGATGGATTGAGTAATCAAAACTATTAGACTACCGATAGTAC
>LULJ01001925.1_pt2 | contig 15253 bp, 12 predicted proteins | sample 728171 | NCBI WGS metagenome assembly LULJ01 (sample SAMN03860292, study PRJNA289734) | marine metagenome | biome: seawater column; feature: ocean; material: water; isolation source: Red Sea water column Station 169 - depth 25m | place: Saudi Arabia: Red Sea | collected 2011-10-15 | depth 25 m
AATTAGCAAACATCAATGTAGGGTCATTTCGGGGCACCAATGGACTAGATTGGACAACTTCGTGTCCCTGCCTTTTAAAATAATCTAAAAATGTAGACCTAATATCATTTAGCGTGCGCATTATATTCTCTCATATTTCTTTTAGCTCTAATGATTGCTTCGTGTATTGTCCATAACGAACACCTGAAACAAAAAAAAGGGCAGCATAAATGCTACCCCTTTGATCGACTATTTATATTAAACCTACGCTTCTAAAACTTCACCATCAGCATCATTCTGCAAATCAAAATCCAAGCCGTGAGCAGCTCTAATTTTATCTTCTATTGAGAGGGCTATGTTAGGGTTCTCCTTCAAGAAAATTTTAGCATTTTCTCTACCCTGCCCAATACGCTCGTCCATGTAGCTATACCAAGCTCCTGATTTTTCAACAACACCCGCTTTCACGCCCAAATCCAAAAGTTCTCCATTCTTGGATATACCTTCACCATACATAATATCGAATTCAACTTGCTTAAAAGGCGGCGCTACTTTATTTTTTACCACCTTTACCCTAGTTGCGTTCCCAACTACTTCATCTCTATCCTTAATAGCACCAATGCGCCTTATATCTAATCGAACAGAGCTATAAAATTTAAGAGCATTTCCACCAGTTGTAGTTTCGGGACTACCAAACATTACACCAATTTTCATGCGAATTTGGTTAATAAAAATTACCATACAATTTGATCTACTAATTGACCCGGTCAATTTCCGCATTGCTTGGCTCATAAGACGTGCCTGCACACCTACATTGCTATCACCCATATCGCCTTCAAGTTCTGATTTGGGCGTAAGAGCAGCAACTGAGTCAACAACAACCATGCTAACAGCACCAGACCGTACTAATGTGCTCAGCATCCACGAATGCGCATACGCCTCCCTTCTTTTGCTCTTCAGCTACACAATGCAATGTAAGGGTTGTTTTACCAGAACTCTCTGGACCATATATTTCAACAATCCGACCCTTAGGTAACCCACCAATCCCTAAAGCTATATCCAAACCTAATGAACCTGTTGACGTGGATTCAATTTCTTGAATGGCATTTTCATCGCCAAGCTTCATAATTGAACCCTTCCCAAATTGTCGTTCAATTTGGCTCAAAGCGCTTTCTAATGCTTTTTGTCTGTCGTCGTCTTTTTTGTCGCTCATTGATAAAAGTTCTGCCATGTTTATACCTCTTTATTTCATAGTGAAAACGAAACAGCAATCACTCGTTTGTTCTTATAATGTTCTCTTATGGACGCAAAAAAAGAACATATCAAGAAAATTTTTTACTTTTCTTCAAAAATCCGTAGAAAAACCCATCCCCAAGATCAGACGGAAAGAACTGGCGAGCTTTTTTTATTTCAAACTCAGAGTAAGCATCACAAAATGTTTCTAGCTGCTTGTAATTCTCGGTCGATAGCACAGAACAAGTAGCATAAACTAAGGTCCCATCCGGTGTAAGAAGTTCTTTAGCCTCATTAAGGATCTGAATTTGTGTATTTAGAAGGTTTTGCCAAGAATTTGCAGTTAACTTCCATTTTCCATCCGGGTCTCGCCGCCATGATCCGCTTCCCGAGCATGGAACATCACAAAATATTACGTCAAACCTATCATTTATTGGTTTACTGATGTTGAGTATTTTTGCTTTTGCTCTTTCTGCTCTAGCACGCAAATCATTAGTTCTCTCCGGAAAAGCATCATAAGCGAATATTTTTGCAGTAGTCCAAGAATGTAGAGCAAGAGATTTACCTCCAGAACCACAACAATAATCTAAAATTTTTAAACTACTATCTACCGGCAGATCAGTAACGCTAGCCTGGCTGGATGCGTCCTGAATTTCAACTAAACCATCTCTATAGGCAATGCAGCTCTTAATTTTATTTTGACCATTGGTTACTTTCAAAGCAGTAATTACTGATGGGTGCTTATGAGTATGAATACCTTCCTCGCAAAGTATTTTCTGGACTTTTTCTACTGTAGTTCTTCCGATATTCACTCGAAGAAATGCTGGAGCCCTTTTACATAAACGCTTAGCAACAGGAACAGCCTCCTCTCCCAGGTCAGCTTTCCAAATAGGCCAAAGAAAAGCCGGTAAATTAAATTCTACGTCTGGTGGTTTATTGCACTTTGCGGCTTCTTGTATAGCCAGCTTTTCCGTTGGCGTTAGACGTGGGCTACCATACGCTTCATCGTTGAAATATTTTTCTAAATCCTCATTTGCTTCCATAAGAACCCCTAATGCCCAGTTTCTACCAGAGTGAGGAGCCTTTATTCTAGAGAGAGCACTTCGCTTTATTCTTAAGCCATCATATACAAAGTCTCTGATTGCACGCCTATCTTTCGAACCTGCAAACCTGTTTTCTTTACCCCATTTTTGAAGCAAGTAGTTGGCGTTTTTGCCATTAAGTATCTCTTGTAAAATTTGACTAGCAGAAAATACTTGCGCCGCCGGAGTCATGGCTAAATTACCCTGTAATTTGGACTTTCTCTCGTGATTTGAACGTCGTGGACATGACTTTCTTTTAACCCAGCACCAGTAATTTTTACAAATTTACAATTTTTACGCATTTCAGATATCGAACGGCAGCCTGTATACCCCATGGCTGCTTTTAACCCTCCAACCATTTGGTGAATAACGGCGCCCGCAGCACCCTTATATGGCACCTGCCCTTCAATTCCCTCCGGGACCAGTTTGTCGCTAGCAGCATCTTTTTGAAAATAACGATCTGCTGAGCCGCGAGCCATTGCTCCTAGAGAGCCCATTCCCCTGTATGCTTTAAACGATCTACCCTGATACAATATAACCTCACCAGGGCTTTCATCGGTCCCTGCCACCATAGAGCCAATCATCGCACAACTTGCTCCAGCCGCGATTGCTTTAGCGAAGTCTCCGGAAAACTTAATTCCACCATCAGCTATAACAGGAATATTACCCGCAACGGTTGCACAATCAATAATCGCGCTCAATTGAGGTACTCCAACGCCAGCTACCATCCTTGTAGTACAGATAGATCCAGGCCCAATACCCACTTTGATGGCATCTGCACCCACGTCAATCAACGATTTGGTTGCATCAGAAGTAGCAACGTTACCAGCTATAACTTGAACTTCATTTGAGGTTTTCTTAATTCGCTCAACCGCTTTAGAGACACTATCAGAGGGGCCGTGAGCGGTATCGATTACGACCATATCAACACCAGCATCAATGAGCGCTTGTGATCTTTCGAATCCTTCATCACCTACAGTCGAAGCAGCAGCAACTCTCAAACGACCTAACTCATCTTTACATGCAGTAGGGTTCAGTACGGACATTTCAGTATCTTTCAGAGTTAATAGGCCAGTAAGCCGTCCTGAGGCATCCGTCACCAATAACTTTTCAATACGTCGCGACTTCATTAGATTTATAGCTTCTTGCCTATCCGCTGGTTCTTCCAAAATAGCTAAATCATCTGTCGTCATCATATGGCTCACAGGAGTATTATCATCTGAAGCAAATCTCATATCTCTGTTTGTTAAAATTCCCACCACACGATTTTTTTCATCGATGACTGGGAATCCAGATACATTGTACTTTGCCCTAAGGTCGTTTGCATCTTTCAAGGATTGGTCAGCTGTCAAGGTGATAGGATTATAAACGATCCCACTTTCAAACCGCTTAACCCGTCTTACCTGCTGGGCTTGCTGTTCCACACCTAAATTTCTGTGAATAACACCCATTCCGCCAGCCTGAGCCATTGTTATTGCCATTTTTGCTTCAGTTACGGTATCCATCGCAGAGCTTAGCAAAGGAATATTCAAAGCAATGGATTGAGTTACCTGAGTCCGCGTGTCAGCGTCGGTCGGCAATACTTTGGAAGCTGCCGGCACAAGAAGTACATCGTCAAAAGTTAAAGCCTCGCGAATCTGCATAATGCACGTCCTTTTCATAGCATGTACACTGGCGAGCTTATATCTCACGAAACTATTGAAATTGAAAGGGGATAGCGCAAATAAAAGTTTGAAATAAGTCAATAAAAAGATTGTAAGAAAAGTTATGTTTTTTTGAAATTTTTTTAAAAAACATAATAAATTGGCGCTGATAAACTAAGACTTGGCGATTTTAGAATTTTTATCTAAGTGCTACGAGTTAAAACCGACATAGGAAAACGGGATTAAACAATGAAGCATTTGGTAGTATTCACTCCATCTGGCAAGAGGGGTAGCTTCGAAACAGGTACTCCAGTTCTGGAGGCTGCTCAACAGCTTGGTGTGGATTTAGACAGTGTTTGTGGCGGCAGAGGGATTTGCAGCAAGTGCCAAGTTACTCCTTCGTTTGGAGATTTCCCAAAACACGGTGTTTTTGTGGATGAGAGCGCGGTTTCAGCTTGGAATGCAATTGAACAGCGTTACCATGACAAAAGAGGTTTAAAACCAAACCGTCGCTTGGGATGTCAATTAAAAATTCAAGGTGATTTAATCGTAGACGTCCCAGCAGAAAGTCAGGTCCATAAGCAGGTTATTCGAAAGGCTGCAAGCTCACGTAAAATTGAGATGAATCCTGCAACCAAGCTTTATTACGTAGAGGTCCTAGAACCTGATATGCACGAACCGAAGGGTGACCTAGAACGCTTAAAAACTGCTTTAGCCGAGCAATGGAATATAGATGATACCCATGCGAGCATTTCTATTGTCAAAAAACTCCAAAGCATTCTTCGCAAGGGGGACTGGGGCGTTACAGTGGCAGTTTATTCGACCCCCAGCGAAAGTCTCCGAAGAATTGTAAATATTTGGCCCGGCTACCACGATGCCAGCATATATGGGTTAGCAATAGATTTAGGGTCAACTACCATAGCAGCGCATTTAACTGATTTGAGGTCAGGAAAAGTCATTGAAAGTTCTGGCGTAATGAATCCTCAAATTAGATTTGGCGAGGATTTAATGAGCCGTGTTAGTTACGCGATGATGAACGCTGATGGCGCATCAGCCATGACCAATGAAGTGCGTAAAGCCATTAATAAATTAGTTTTAGAACTGGCAGAAAGCGCGAAAATTGAGCCAGAAGATATACTGGAAGTTGTTTTTGTTTGTAACCCAGTTATGCACCACTTATTGCTTGGAATTGACCCGGTTGAGCTAGGTCAGGCACCATTTGCCTTAGCCACTTCAGACGCATTATATCTAGATGCTAAGGATCTAAACCTGGTCTCGTTAATAGACGATGCAAGGATATATCTTCTTCCATGTATAGCAGGACATGTTGGAGCAGACGCTGCGGCGGTCGCGTTGTCTGAGGAACCGAACAAATCAAAAGATTTAACATTGATTGTTGATGTTGGAACAAACGCAGAAATATTGCTTGGAAATAAACAACGAGTACTAGCCTGTTCTTCACCAACGGGCCCTGCATTTGAAGGGGCTCAGATTAGTTCAGGTCAAAGGGCAGCACCTGGTGCTATAGAGCGCGTGGAGATAGACCCAAAATCCAAAGAACCTCGTTTTAAAGTAATTGGATCGGATCTGTGGTCTGACGAAAGCGGATTTGATGAAAGCCTGTCTCTTATAGGAATAATCGAGGCTGTCGCAGAAATGCGAATTGCAGGGCTTCTAGATGAAAGTGGTTTGATTGGAAGCCCTGAAGCAACTGGAACTGCAAGATCAAAACCTGATGGTCGAACCTACTCCTATGAACTCTACGCTGGCAAAAATGCCTCTCAGCCTGCAATACAAGTCACGCAAGGAGACATAAGGGCGATACAACTTGCGAAATCTGCCTTGTATGCGGGTGCGAAGCTTTTGATGGATGAAATGGAAGTGGATAGTGTCGATAAAGTTGTTTTAGCGGGAGCATTTGGTGCCCATATATCATCAAAACATGCGATGATTTTGGGCATGATCCCAGATGTATCCCTTAAGAATGTTACCTCTGCTGGCAATGCTGCGGGTACTGGAGCCAGAATTGCTCTTTGCAATATAAATGCAAGGTCTGAGATCGAACAGATCGTGGGAAAAATAACAAAAGTTGAAACCGCCGTAGAGCCAAAATTTCAAGAGCATTTTGTAGCTGCCAATGCGATACCGCATAAGCATGATCCATTTACAGAACTAAGAAAGGTAGTACAAATACCCAGTCCTTCATTCAACGCTTTATCGGGAAAAAATGGTAAATTAGGTCGAAGAAGAAGGAGGGCTTAGTACCAAATATAAACCTTCTAAAAGTGAGGCCAGAACGCTAATGCGTCTTGGATATTCGCACTGCTATTTGGATTTAAGCTTTCCATCAATCCTTGCACCCTTTTGAGTTGCAATAGATTGATAGGTCACGTCAGCACTCACTTTTCCAGTAGAGTTTACTGCCAAGTCCTGCACTGAAATTTTACCAGATACGTTACCATCAACATTAACTGAGGTACCAGAAATGCTACCATCTACCGAGCCAGATGATAGAATAGATATCGCCTCACCAGAGAGGTTCCCTTTTACCTTACCATCAACTTCAATATCGCTTTGGCTTGAAATATCGCCTTCAACGGACATATCCGAGCTTATAAATGTTTTCGACACGGCTAGAACCTTTTTATTCTCACAGAATGTATGTCACAAATGACAGATTTAGGATAGAAATCAAGTTTAATTTTTAAATTAATGTGAGATCAATTCGGAAACCCAGAATAGGAAAATTAAATTATTAACAACTATCTGTTATTTTTATTTTGCTTCGCTATCATATTTGCCTTGCTATAAAAATTATTAATTATAGATTGTTATGATGATGCAAACGTTAATAGATCCATTTAACCGTTCAATAAGTTATTTGCGCGTTTCGGTAACAGATCGCTGCGATTTCAGATGCGTTTATTGCATGACAGAAAACATGAAATTTCTGCCAAAAAAAGAGCTCCTTACTTTAGAAGAATTAGATTTTTTATGTTCCTCATTTATCAATATGGGTGTTGAAAAACTCCGTATTACTGGAGGAGAACCGCTAGTAAGACGAAATATTATGAGTTTTTTTCAGTCAATATCTCGGCATTTAGATGATCAAAAACTAAAGGAGCTCACCCTAACTACAAATGGATCACAATTGAAGAAATTTGCAAAAGAGCTCTTTGAAGTAGGCGTGCGTAGGGTAAATATTTCCCTCGACACTCTGGATGATGCCAAGTTTGCCAAAGTAACACGTTGGGGTCGTTTGTCACAAGTGCTAGAGGGAATAGAGGCTGCTCAGGCTGCAGGTCTTAGGGTAAAAATAAATGTTGTGGCTCTTAAGGGGTTTAACGAGGATGAACTTTTTAGAATTGTCTCATGGTGTAATGAGCGAGGAATGGATTTAACCTGGATAGAAGTTATGCCAATGGGCGATCTAGAATCAGAAGAGCGGATAGGACAATATTGGTCATTAAATGAATTACGCCAAACATTAGAACAAGAATATACACTCACAGACATGGCTGAAAGATCAGGTGGGCCAGCTCGATATGTAAAGGTTAATGAAACTGGTCAAAAAATAGGGTTCATTACACCGTTATCACATAATTTTTGCGAAAGTTGTAACAGGGTAAGATTGACTTGCACTGGCGAGCTTTACATGTGCCTTGGACAGGAGGATAAAGCAGATCTGCGTCGTCCGCTTCGAGAGAAACCAAACGATGAGGGTCATCTTAGAAAAGCAATTGAGGCTGCTATTGCTAAAAAACCAAAGGGCCATGATTTTGATTATACTCGGCAGGAAGTTCAGGGGCAAATGACGCGTCATATGAGCCACACAGGCGGCTGATCTATAAAGATTCTATTTTGTATTTTTAGCTAACAGGCATTCTTTTCTCAATTATCTCTGCCCACCAACTGCATCCAATCGATATTGCTTCATCATTAAAATTATAATTGGGATTATGTACAGGAGCACTGTCTCCGTTACCAATCAAAATATATGCACCTGGCCTTTCAATGGTCATATATGAGAAGTCTTCACCGCCCATTACTAGAGGCGCCTCTTCACAATAGCCACTAACAGATTTTGCAACAGAAGCGGCAAACTCAGTTTGATCAACTGAATTTGTCATTACTGGGTAACCTCTGGTATAGACTGGATCTACATTTGCTCCAAATACGTCACCTGTCTTTCGTGCAATTTCTTCTAATCTCTTCTCAGCAAGATCTCTGGTCTCATCGGACAGCGTTCGGACAGTTCCTTTAAGTACAACGGTTTGAGGGATAACATTGAAAGCTGTTGAGGATGTCTCAAATGAAGTGACCGAAACTACAATTTGATCTGTCGGGTCGGCATTTCGACTAACAATAGATTGTAATGCAATTACTATATGAGATCCGACAATTATTGGATCAACTGCTATTTGCGGTTTGGCGGCATGTCCCCCAAGCCCATTGATTGTAATTTCAAAAAAATCAGAGGCTGCAAAAAAAGGTCCCGGTCTTATAGCAAATTTGCCAATTTCTAGATCTGGCCAATTATGCATGCCATAAACTTCTTGTATACCAAAACGCTCCATTAATCCGTCTTCACACATTTCCCGACCACCACCGCCGCCCTCTTCGGCTGGTTGAAAAATGACCACTGCCGTACCATCAAAATTCCGTGTTTCAGCTAGATATTTAGCTGCTCCGAGAAGCATTGCTGTGTGACCGTCGTGACCACATGCATGCATCGCCCCATTAACCTTTGACGCATAAGATAAACCAGTCGCTTCATCAATTGGCAAAGCATCCATATCAGCGCGAAGTCCAATTACACTATTTTTGGTATTCACTTTTCCATGAATTACGCCAACTACACCAGTTCTTCCCAAGCCAAAAACTACATCGTCACAGCCGAATGATTTCAGTTTTTGCTCCACAATTTGAGACGTTCTATGTGTTTCAAATAATATTTCAGGATTAGCATGTAAATCATGACGCCATTCGGTAATTTCCTCGTGCAACTCTGCAAAGCGGTTCTTTACTGGCATAAAAAATCCTTTTAAATTGATCAATACCCGCAATCAGAGGTTAGAACAAAATGCCCTTCAGTTACCTCTTTGTATTTCGGTTTTTCAGCTTCGTAATCAAGTGGATGGATTGGAGATGGTATTTGCTTAAATTTCAAATCACCTTCTAAAACCTTTTTTGACGGGTCTACTATGGGAACAGCACTCATGAGTGCTTTTGTGTAAGCGTGCTGTGGGTTACTGAATACTGCTTGTCTAGAACCAATTTCTACCAACCGACCTAGATACATTACGCCAACATCGTGGCTGACGCGTTCTACAACGGCCATATCATGGCTTATGAATAAGAAACTTAGTTCTAACTCCGATTGCAATTCCATCATTAAATTAAGAACTTGTGCTTGAACTGATACATCTAATGTGTCTTTGCCCCCCCGATAGCTCGTGCGGATAGCGGCGTAAAAAGCTCTTTGGTAGTTCAACACGCTCGAAAAGGCCCTCAACTCGTTCCTCGATCGAACTTTCATCCATAGTTGAAAAGTTTCGCATTGGCTCCGCAACTTGATCCAGAAGCAACATTTGCGGATCGAGTGACGCAAAAGGATCCTGAAAAACCATTTGCATATCACTTCGGATATTACGAAGTTCGTCTTTGGGAAGTTTAAGCACATCTTTTCCTGCCATGCGCACTTCACCTGACAAGGGCTCAACAAGTCGTAAAAGCGACCTGCCAACAGTTGATTTGCCACAGCCTGATTCCCCGACGAGCGCCAGAGTACAACCACGTTTAATCGAAAAAGAAACATCTTCGACGGCATGAACTTGCGCAACTGTCCTTCGAAGAAGACCACCGGCGACTGGAAACCTTGTGACTAAATTTTTTACTTCCAGCAAAACCTCATCAGTGCCAACCAGTGGCTTAGAGCTTTTCTTACTTTCGCCTAGCAGTTTCATGGGTTCGGGATATTTTTTTCCCAACATTTCCCCGAGCTTTGGCACCGCTGAAAGCAACGATTTGGTGTAATCATGCTGCGGATTCTCGAAGACGTCTATAACATTACCTTCCTCAACTTTGTTTCCACGGTACATTACGACAACTCGATCCGCCATTTGTGCAACAACTGCCATATCGTGAGTAATGAACATTACAGCAGTTCCGGTTTCTCTTTTCAAACGATCAATTAATGCTAAAATCTCCGCCTGAATAGTAACATCAAGAGCAGTTGTCGGCTCGTCAGCAATCAGTAACCTTGGCTCACATGCTAAAGCCATAGCAATCACAACCCGCTGCCGCATTCCACCCGACAGCTCGTGGGGATACTGTTTTAATCTCTTTTCAGGCTCTGGTATTCTTACCTGATCTAATAGTTCAATTGCTCTTGATCTTGCCTGCTGTTTAGATAAATTTTTGTGCAAACGTAGCCCTTCGGTAAGCTGTCTGCCAATTGTGAATACGGGATTTAGTGCTGTCATTGGCTCCTGAAATATCATTCCAATTTCATTGCCTCTGGTATGCCGCATGGATTTTTGACTAGCGTTGGCTAAATCTATTTGACCGCCGACTTGCTTTTCAAAATTAAGTTCACCGCCCTGAATTTTCCCTCCACCAAATTCTACAAGACGCATCATTGATAGTGATGACACAGATTTTCCAGAGCCAGACTCACCAACTACACAAACTGTCTCGCCCGGATAAATGGAAAAAGAAACATCTTCTACCCCTGTAACCGTTCCATCTTTTGTCTCAAAAACTACTTTAAGATTTTTAAATTCGGCAATTGGTGCTTTGTCATCATCTAACATTTTTGTTCCTAACTAGACCAAAGCAGCGTTGCTTAAAGATGCTATTCTTGTCAACATCAATAATTTCAAAATAACACCAATTATTAGCTCGTTCTTAACATTAAAAAAACTGTTCAGTTCAGTTTCTAAATTGAAAATTTTAAAAAGTTTCAAAAAAAATGCACAAAATTTCAGCTTTCTCTTGCATTTTTTGAAAACTCTGCTTCCATTATGACTTCGGGGGGAGTTTCACACAACATTATGGTTTCCCTATATGTAAGGAAAAATGATCTTGAATTAACAATGGTCGTGCTTCTAATTACAGTTTAAAAATAAGGAGAATAAAATGAAAATTAAGTCTTTAGCACTGGGTGTCGCTGGAGCTATTGCCCTTGGGTCGTCAGCCTTTGCTGATCGTGGTTCCGATGGCAATGTCGGTATAATATACTGGCAAGCTCCCTCAATCCTGAACCCATATCTATCAGGCGGAACAAAAGATATTGAGTCCTCAAGTATGGTTATTGAAGCACTTGCAGGTTACGACAATAACGGAGCAATGTTTCCTCGACTGGCGACGGAGGTTCCTACCGTCGGCAATGGTGGCATAAGTTCAGATCTGAAATCAATTACCTGGAATCTAAAACCTGGCATACTTTGGTCAGATGGCACCCCATTTACGTCTGCTGACGTTCTTTTTACATATGATTATTGTATGGGAGAAGCTGGATGCTACCAAGAAGCAAAATTTGAAGGTGTCACTAATGTAGAAGCGCTAGACGACCTTACCGTAAAAATCTCTTTTGCAGATCCAATGCCTAATCCATATGGACCGTTCGTTGGATCACAAACGCCAATCTTACAGCAAGCACAATTTGAAAACTGCACCGGTACACGGCGTCAGGAATGTACGGAAGAAAATTTTGGCCCCATAGGTACTGGACCATTTGTTGTAACAGAATTCAAACCAAATGATGTTATACAGCTTAAAGCAAATGACAATTACAGAGATCCTAGCAAACCAGCTTTCGCAACTATGGTTTTCAAAGGTGGTGGCGACGCTGCTGCAGCTGGTAGAGCCGTTATGGAAACCGGAGAGTACGATTACGGCTGGAACTTACAGCTAGCTCCAGAAGTTATTAACCAAATGGCTTCTGCCGGAAAAGGTCAACCGCTTGCTGCTTTCGGTACTGCAGTTGAGCGATTAGAAATGAACATGACTGATCCATCACCAAACTTGGACGCTGATACTAGATCAACTAGAAAAGCTCTACACCCATTTCTTAGTGATATTAATGTTAGAAAAGCCTTATCAATGGCTATAGATCGGACCCTACTCACCGAGATCGGTTATGGAGTTGCAGGTAAACCAACTTGTAACCTTGTACCTGGTCCTGAACTATATGCTTCAGATAATACTGGCTGTCTAACACAGGATATTGAAGGGGCAAAAGCATTGCTAGAAGGTGCAGGCTGGAAGGCAGGAGCAGATGGAGTGAGAACGAAAGATGGAATGAGACTTTCTGTACTTTATCAAACTTCGACTAACGCTGTTCGCCAGGATTATCAGGCCCTGATTAAAGAGTGGTGGGGACAGATTGGAGTTGAAACTGAGCTGAGAAACCTCAATGCATCTGTGTTCTTTGGAGGCGATCCTGCTTCACCTGACACATATCAAAAATTCTATGCAGACATTGAAATGTATACAAACATTTTTGATGGCACGGATCCTCAAGCTTATCTTTCGGCATACAGATGTGGAAATGAACCAAGCCCTGAAAATGGATGGGCTGGAGAAAATATCAATAGATATTGTGACCCGGTGGAGTTGTTCTCAATACATGGGACACAGAGTTATGGAATGTAGAAGACTGGTATCGAATTGACTAATTGAAAATGGCGCCGGCGCGAAAGCGCCGGCGTGCTTTTAGAAAGACTCCATAAATGTTAACCTATATTGTTCGGCGTTTGCTTCTGGCGATACCCACGTTGCTGTTTATAGCTGCGTGTATTTTTTTGTTATTAAATTTGGCACCGAATGATCCAATGGCACAAGTGCCAATGACAATACCTCCTGACGTCAAAGAAAAAATGAGAGAGGCCTTAGGACTAGGACAACCTTTACACGTTCAGTTTTTAAAATGGGTTATCCAATTTTTTTGGGTCGAACCTCAAGTTTTTGTTGATTACCTTTTCAACACATCATTTTCTGAAGGTAAACAGCGGATATTTAGTTGGCAAACTAGAAGTCCAGTAATGGATATTGTGGTCCAACGATTACCACAAACTCTGTGGGTCGTTGGTATGTCTTATATCGTAGGTATTTTAATCGCCCTACCAATTGGGATCTACTCTGCATATCGGCAGTATTCTGTCTTTGACCAAGTCGGAACTTTTGTTACAATGGTAGGCTATTCTGTACCGCCTTTTTTTAGCGGCGTATTTGTTATTGTTCTTTTTTCTGTGCAACTTGGATGGCTTCCCTCTGTTTACGACACATTGCATGAGGTGGTCGATTGGGAAACATTCAAGTTTCAATTTCGGCAAATGATCATGCCAGTAATGGTGCTAGCTCTTCAAACAACAGCTCAAATAAGTCGGTTTATGCGCTCGTCGATGCTAGACAATTTGAACCAAGACTATGTCAGGACGGCGAGAGCAAAAGGATTAAGTGAGTGGACGGTAGTCGCAATACATGTGTTAAGGAACTCTATGATACCAGTGGTCACAGTAATTGCTCTAGGTATTCCAAGTATTTTTGGTGGTGCAATTATCACAGAGCAGGTATTTAAAGTAAACGGAATTGGTCAGCAGTTAATCAACGCGATATATGCCAATGACTTACCAACTGTACAGACCATCACCTTCATGTTTGCTGTTCTGATTGTAGTATTTAATTTGATAGCTGACATTCTTTATGGAATTTTAGATCCAAGGATCCGATATGACTGAAAATGTCCAAAACAGTACATTCGAGACGACAAATAATAAATGGTTAGATGTCTGGAATGAGTTCAAAAATCACAAAGGTGCATTAGCAGGGGCTATTATTTTCGCGCTGATTGTAATTCTCGTACTACTTGGCCCTTTTGTTTGGCCATACGAAGCGAATGGAATTAATATTCGAATAAGAAACCAAGGCCCGAGCCTAGCTCATCCATTAGGAACCGATCAATTAGGCAGAGATACCTTAGCGAGGATCATGGCTGGGGGACGAACATCGATTACTGTAGGCCTGACGGCAATGCTGCTTTCGTTATTCTTGGGCACTTTAATTGGTGTGGTTGCAGGCTATTTTAAAAAACTTGATAGTGCATTGATGCGGTTCACAGACCTATTTTTATCGCTACCACTTCTACCATTACTTTTGGTAATGATGCTCTTGTTTAGAGAGCCTCTAAGCACTTCTTTTGGTCCGGAAAGAGGAATGTTCATTCTAATAGTTGTATCAATCGGTATAACTAGCTGGATGCCTACAGCTAGGATCGTAAGAGGTGATGTATTGGCGATCAAAGAACGAGAGTTTATTCTCGCAGCCCGCTCAATCGGCGGCACCGACACAAAAATCATTTTCCGCCATATTCTGCCGAATGTGCTGTCTCCGATAATGGTATCAGCGACACTGGGAATCGCGAATGCAATAATAACAGAAAGTGCACTTTCGTTCCTTGGACTCGGTTTCCCTCCTGATTTTCCTACTTGGGGTAGGCTTCTCAATGATGCGGTTGATTATCTTCAGCAATTTCCTGAGCGTGTGTTTTGGCCTGGACTTGCCATATCTCTCACCGTTTTAAGTATTAATTACTTAGGTGATGGCTTAAGAGATGCATTAGACCCAAGAATTAGAGGAAGATAAGGCTAGAAAAGACCTACGTTTTGAAATTATTACAAAAGGCCCAATATTTTTTTGGGTTTAAAAAAAAGTTAGAAAAAATTTTAAAGTAAAATAATCTATTAAGAATATTATCCCTGTAAAACACTAAATTTAAAACAATTACTGAATTGATATCATTTTATTAGATCCCTATTAGAAAATTGTTCTAATAGGAAAAGATTTTGGGTGATTTGATAAATTTAGACATTGTGGACTCACGACAGGCGTCCGTTTACTTTGGAATATTTATTGGCGCGTGCTTTGGCATTTTAGCACATAGAACGAAATTTTGTTTTAGAAGTGCATTTATTGTTGAAAGACCTACTCAGGAAACCGCAATTTGGATGTCTGCATTGATCACGGCATTAGCAGGCACACAACTTATTATATTTCTAGGGTTTATAAGTTTAAATGAGCACCGGTTTTTCCAAAATGAGTTGCCATGGCTTGCACTAATTTTGGGCGGATTTCTTTTTGGTTCAGGGATGGTTTTAACACGGGGCTGTGTATCACGGCTGACAGTATTAGCTGGTACCGGTAATTTAAGAGCGGCAATGGTACTCTTAATTTTTGGTATCGTAGCTCACGCAAGCTTGAAAGGTGTCATATCTGAGCCAATTATTTTCATAAAAACAATAACGTTAAATACTGAGA
>LULJ01000510.1_pt1 | contig 15243 bp, 18 predicted proteins | sample 728171 | NCBI WGS metagenome assembly LULJ01 (sample SAMN03860292, study PRJNA289734) | marine metagenome | biome: seawater column; feature: ocean; material: water; isolation source: Red Sea water column Station 169 - depth 25m | place: Saudi Arabia: Red Sea | collected 2011-10-15 | depth 25 m
GAATTATTTTCTATATCTTTGAAAATTTTACTATCTTTTACAATATTGATTTGATTCCAACCAATATGAGGAAGTTTATACTTGCCGTTCTGATTATCTATTTTTGAAACTTTTCCTGAAATCCATCCTAAGCCTTTAGTCTCAGTTTCCTCATAGCCAATATCAGCAAACATCTGCAAACCAACACAAATTCCAAGTAGAGGTTTTTTATTAGTTATTGCAAATTCATTTAAAGTATCTGTGAGGCCTTTAATTTTATTCAAGGCATCCACACAGCTTTTGAATGAGCCCTGCCCTGGTAAAACTACTTTGTCACTTGATTTTATCTTATTTAAATCTGAGGTAACCTCGATAGTTACTTTATCTTTTGCTACTTCTTTAAAAGAGTTTATTACCGAGCTTATATTGCCCGATTTATAATCAACAATTGTGACGTTCATTAAGCTTATAAAGAACCTTTTGTAGAAGGAATTGTTTTTTTATTCCTCGGATCTATTTCTAATGCAGTTCTTAGCGACCTTGCTAATCCTTTGTAGCAAGACTCAATAATGTGGTGACTATTGTCCCCATAAATATTTTCAACGTGTAGAGTAATTCCAGCAGCTTGAGAAAATGCTTGAAACCATTCTTTAAAAAGTTCTGTATCCATCTCGCCAAGTTTTTCTACATCCATTGGGATCATCGCATGAGCATACCTTCTGATACCAACAGATTTTTTCAAAGCTTTTTTTAAAGCTTCACCAATGGCAATTCCTGTATCTTCAGTTGTGTGGTGTAGGTCAATATGAGTATCTCCTTTAGCTTTTATACTCATGTCTATTGAAGAATGCTTTGATAGTTGTTCAAGCATGTGATTTAAAAAACCTATTCCTGTGTCAATTTTGTATTTACCTTTACCGTCAATATTTAAATCAACACTAATGCTTGTTTCTTTTGTTTTCCTGCTTATTTTGCCTTTACGCTTCATAATTAAAAACAGGTATACATATATTATTCAATTATGGCAATAATACTAAACCTGGGCTTGAAGTATCAAATTTAGTATCCATTTATAAGCTATGACAACGATTGTGTTAGTTAGAAAAGACAACGAGGTGGTAGTAGCTGGTGATGGCCAAGTAAGTATGGGCAATACTGTCGTAAAAAGCACTGCCTCAAAAGTCAGAAAAATTGAAAAGAGAGATGTTGTAGCTGGTTTTGCTGGATCAACAGCTGATGCATTAACTTTATTTGAAAGATTAGAAGGAAAATTAGAAAAGCATGCAGGCAACTTGTCTAGAGCTGCTGTGGAGTTAGCTAAAGATTGGAGAACAGATAAATATCTAAGAAGATTAGAAGCACTAATGGCAGTCGGTGACAAGAACAATAGTTATATAATTTCAGGCACTGGTGACGTTCTAGAACCTGAAGGAGATGTTATTGGTATTGGCTCTGGTGGTAATTATGCTTTAGCTGCAGGAAAAGTCTTAATGGAAAACAATATATCCGCAGAAGAAGTTGCAAAAAAAGCTATAAAAGTTGCAGCTGATATCTGTGTATTTACAAATGAAAATGTCAAAATTGAAAAAATATAATGGATAAATCAAACGTAACTCAATTACATCCTAAAGGTGATCAGCAAAAAGAAGAGGCTTCATTAGTAAGCTCTTTATCACCAAGAGAAATTGTTTCTGAATTAGACAGGTTTGTTGTCGGTCAAAATAAAGCAAAAAGAGCAGTTGCTGTTGCCTTACGAAATAGATGGAGAAGACAAGCTTTAAAAGGTGAAATGAGAAATGAAGTTTTACCAAAAAATATTTTAATGATTGGACCAACGGGTGTTGGAAAAACAGAAATTTCAAGAAGACTATCTAAATTAGCAGAAGCTCCTTTTGTAAAAGTTGAAGCAACTAGATTTACTGAGGTGGGTTATGTTGGAAGAGATGTAGAACAAATTGTCAGAGATTTAATTGAAATAGCAATTTCAATGGAAAAGGTTAAAAAAAGAAAAGAGGTCTACGCAAAAGCTCAGAAACTAGCTGAAGAAAAAGTATTAGATGCTTTAGTTGGGAAAAAAGCAAGTACGGCTACAAGAGAAAGCTTTAGGAAAAGACTTAGAGATGGTGATCTAGATAATAACGAGATAGAAATAGCTGTCAGTGAAAGTGGTGGTAATAGTACATCATTTGAAATTCCTGGAATGCCAGGCGCTAATGTAGGAATGATTAATATTGGCGAGATGCTTGGAAAGTCTATGGGTAAGCAGGAAAAAAAGAAAAAAATGACAGTAAAAGAATCTCACGAAATTTTGATAAATGATGAATCTGATAAGTTGATTGAACAAGATAAAATAATTAAAGCTGCGAAGATCTCTACAGAAAATAATGGAATAGTTTTCTTAGATGAAATTGACAAAATTTCTGGAAGAACAGACAGGGTTGGTGGAGATGTATCTAGAGAAGGTGTGCAGAGAGATTTATTGCCTTTAATTGAAGGAACAACGGTTAATACAAAATATGGACCTATAAAAACTGACCATATATTATTTATTGCATCTGGTGCTTTCCAGTTAGCCAAGCCTTCTGATTTACTTCCAGAGTTACAAGGTAGACTACCAATCAGAGTTGAGCTAGAGGCTTTATCAAGTGAGGATTTTAAAAGAATTCTTAAAGAACCTGATTTTAGTTTAATTAAACAGTATGTGGCTTTATTAAAAACAGAAAATGTTGAACTCGAGTTTACAGAAGATGGAATTGATGCAATCGCTAATATTGCTTCCGAGGTAAATGCAACTGTTGAGAATATAGGTGCAAGAAGATTACACACAATAATAGAGAAAATCCTTGATGAAATTAGTTTCACTGCAACTGACAGATCTGGTGAAAAAATCTCAATAAATAAAGAATATATAAACAAAAATCTTGATAATCTTGTCAAAGATACAGATCTATCAAAATTTATTTTATAATTTTTTTTTTAAAAAAATATAAAAAGCCCCACTCCCGCCATCTTCAATTTTGGCATCAGTTATAGTTTTTATTTTTTTCATTAAGCTTGAATTATTTTTAATAAAATCAGGAACAGAATTTTTTAAAATACCGAATTTCTTTGAAATATATGGGTCTTTATCATTTTGAGAATGCAGTCCTTTACCAGTAACTATTATAACTTTGGAGACCTTTTGATCAAAACAATCAGTTATAAAACTTTCAACTTTTTTGTTTGCTTCATCAAGTGTGTAACCATGAAGATCTAATGATTTAGTAATATGAAATTTATTCTCTTTTTTTTTTAAATCTTTATTTGGTAATCGTTCTTTCTTTTCTAGAAAGTCTTTCCAATCTTTTTTGTCTTTATCTGAAATATTATTGTTCAATTAGGAAAGAGTGTCTACTAACTGCCAATTTGGATTATTAGTACTTGTATCTCTTGAAAATACCCAGGTATCATAAATCTTCTTAATTTTTTCTGGGTCTCCAGAAACTATTTTTTTATCTTTATCCCTAATACAAGTTATTACTTCACCTACAAATTCTACGGTTACCTGTAAAATTTTTCCTAAAAACTTATGCTCTTTAATGTTTGCAGAATTTACTCCAATAAAAGTAATTTCTGCAAGATGGCCCCTTTTACCTCTTTCTTTAAGCGCAGTGTTAAATTGATCATAAATTTTGTTACTTAACAAAGGTTTACTTGTAGTCAATTTATTATCACTATCACCAAAGTCTGTAATGATCGTTTCGTATGCTATTTTAGCACCCTTTAAGAAGTCTTTTTTGGCATTTTCATCGAAATCATTTTTTTTGTTTATCTTCATTTCAGGATTTATATTTTTCATAATTTCCTCAAACTGAGGTGAAGCTTTTCCTTCAAAACCTGTTCTTTTCCCAAGGATCCCTCTAAGTCTTAAAAAGATGAAACCAGCAATCATTGCCAATAAAATAATATCTATATATTCAAAACTATAATTCATTATTTAAATTTAATTACTATGTTGATTAATTTCAACTAACAATTACATTAAAGACAAATGAACACAGTACTTTTAGCTGTTATTTTAATCCCAATTGTAGAGATTTACCTTTTTATAAAGATCGGGTCTCAAATAGGTGCTTTTACTACTATATTCCTTGTATTTTTTACTGCCGTTGTGGGAGTGTACTATGCCAGATACGAAGGGATTAACACTCTAAGGTCTGGAATGACACAAATAATTAGGAATCAAATTCCAGCCCACGAATTAATTTCTGGTGCAGCGATAGCATTTGCAGCTGTTCTGTTAATCATACCGGGATTTGCAACTGACTTGATTGGGTTTCTTTTAATCATCCCAATAACACGAAGGTTAATATTGGGAAGATTAAACAAAAAATTTGAAAATAAAGAAACGAAAAAAAGTAATTTTATTGAGGGAGAATTTGAAGACATAGAAGATGACAATGACAGAAAAATTTAAAATTTTAGCAAAGTACATAAAAGATATGTCTAGTGAAACACCGGATGTTGAAACTTACATATCTGCAGGAAATAACATGGGTAAATATCAGTTAGATATCGATATCAAATCAATAGCTCTTAAAAATAAAATGATCGAGGTAAATATAACATTAAAATTTCAACTCAAAGATACTCAAGTGAAAAAGTCTCATTTTGAGATTGTTTACGCAGCAGCAGTAAAAATCGATGAGTCGATTAAAGAAAAAAAAGATCTTGAAAAAATTGTTCTATGTGATGTTCCTAATTCAGTTTATCCAGATTTAGAAAAATCATTTTTGGATATGATGCATAATTCTGGATACCCTAATCTCAAATTAGAAAAAAAAATTGATTTTACAAAACTTTATTTAGAAAGATTTAATTAATAAAAGTTTTTTTTAAGAGATGTTTTTAAATAAATTTGATGATTTTTTAGCTCCTCAGAAGATGGTTTAATAACCTTAGTAGAATAGATAACTTTTCTAGTATTTAATTTTAAAACTTCTTCCTCTTTATTTTTAAAATCTAATGTTGGTTCTTTTTGATCTATTAAATTTATATAAACCTTAGATAGCAAATCACAATCAATAAGGGCAGTATGTTGTACTCTTTTGGAATTGTCGATCCTATATCTCTTACATAAAGCATCCAGACTTATTTGGGATCCTGGAAATTTATCTCTGGCTAATGATACCGTGTCTACTACTTCATTATCAATTTTGTTTTTTCCTATTATCTGTAGTTCATTATTTAAATGAGATAAATCAAATTCTGCATTATGAATTATTAATCTTTTATCTTTTATAAATCTTAGAAAATCATCAGCTATTTCTCTAAATTTCATTTTATCTGATAAAAAACTATCTGAATATCCATGCACTGCAAAAGCTTTCTCAGATACTTTTCTTTCAGGATTTAAATAACAATGAAATTTTTTTTTTGTTGGTATTAAATCATCTAACTCAATACACCCAATTTCTACAATTCTGTGCCCCTCTTTAACTGAAAGACCGGTTGTTTCTGTGTCTAAGACAATTTCTTTCATGCTAAATTTTTTATAATTTCCTTTACTCTAACTTTAACAGAATTTTTTTTAAAATTGTTCTTAATTATAAATTGAGACTTTTTCTTTTTTAAAACAAGCGACAGTTGCATTTTTTTAAAATTATTTAATATTTCCATATTAAAATTTTTTCGTTTTTTAAGTCTTTTTAAAATTTCTGTTTTCTTAGACTCAACAAAAACTAATATATCTTTTTTTTTATTAATTTTGTTCTCCAATAGAAGAGGAATATCTAATACAACAAATTTTTTATTTTTGTTCTTTCTTAAAAAATCATTCATTTTTTTTCTAACTTCACGATGAACAATCTTAATAATTTTTTTTAAATTTTTCCTATTAGATAAAATTGCATCAATAATTTCATTTTTTTTTACAGGGAAAGAGTCAAAATAATTTGGAAGTTCTTTTTTTAATTTTTGAAAAACTTTTCTGTTATGTTTATAAATTTTAGCAACTTCTAAATCAGCGTTAAATACAGGAAAACCAAAACATTTAGCGATGTAAGTTTTGCCAGAACCTATATCTCCTAAAATACCTATTCTTTTCATAAATCTAAAAATTTTTTTAGTTCTTCGTTAATTTCTGGTTTAACCTTGTGCCATAATTTAAACGCCTCGAAAGCTTGATAAATAAACATCATTTTGCCATTAGAAACCTGACAGCCTAATTTTTTTCCTGTTCTTAAAAAGTTGGTCTCTTTTGGATTGTAGATAACATCGTAAAATAGCTTTTCTTTATTTATATTTCTCAAGTTCAAACCTATGTTGTCGTTTTTGTCTAAGCCCAAACTGGTCGCGTTAATAATTATATCAAATTCAGGTTGATCTCCCCAATCAACTACACTGATGTTTGAAAATTTTTTTTTTAAATCTTCAGTTTTTTGCTTAGTTCTATTACTTGCTATAATTTTTGAAACACCTAATTTTTCTAGAGCATAAATTATAGAAGGCACTACACCTCCAGCTCCCAATATAAATATTGTTTTGTTTTCTAAATTAAATTTGGTTTCCTTTAAACTTAATTCAAAACCTTTTATATCAGTATTGTGACCAATAAGTTTTTTATCTTGTTTGTATATAGTATTAACAGATTGAGTTATCTGGGATTCTTTACTTAGCATATCCAAAAAAGGAATGACGTCATTTTTAAAGGGAACAGTAACATTTATTCCATCTAATTTATTACTCTTTATTTCATTAATGGTCTCTTCGATTTCACTTTTATCTATTTTTCTTCTATCGTAATTTGCATCAATATTATTTTTTTCAAACCAATAGTTGTGTAATTTGGGTGAAAGTGAGTGTTCGATAGGATTTCCAATTACAAGATATTTTTTCATTTATAATTATCTAAATATTTTTTAATTTTTTCAATTGGAAGTCCCATTATCGTATTTTTGTTTCCATCGATACTTGAAAATAAATCTCTCCCCTCACCCTCTATTTGATAAACATTATAAGCATATAATGCCTCATCTGAAATTTTTACTAGATATTTTTTTAGTTCTTCCTCTGTCATTTTTTTCATTGTCAGTAACGCTTTATCTGTATGGTTCCATATCATAAATCCATTTTTAGAAATACATACTGAGCTTATTAAATGATGTTTTTTACCATTAAGTTTTTTCAAAATTTCTAAAGCTTCATTTCTATCTTTGGGTTTTGATATGAGTTCTCCCTCTAAATCAATTACACTATCAGCACCCAAAACTAAGTCGTCAACATATTTATTACTTACTTTGTTGGCTTTTAATTCAGCTAAATTTTTCGATATAATTTCTGGTGAAGCATTTTCTTTTAGTAAACTTAATTTCACAATATCTTCATCGACATTTGATGGTTTTACCTCATTAAAAATATTATTTTCATCGAGTATCTTTTTTCTAACTTTGCTTTTGGAAGCTAGAATAATTTTAGGCATTTTCTTTATATATCTCGTATATTTTAATGACTGAGGCTGCAGTTTCTTCTACAGACTTTCGTGTGACATCAATGAATGGCCATTTGTATTTTTTGAAAGTATTTCTTGCCATATCTACTTCTTTTTGGATTTGTTCCAAATCTGTATATAATTTATTTTTATTTTCCTTAAGAGAATTCATCCTGTTTTTTCGGATTTCTACAAGCCTTTCTGGCTCAGTATTTAGTCCGATAATACATGAGATCTTAGGGTTTTCTTTTAAAATTTTTGGTAAAGAATTTTCATTAATTAAAGGAATATTGGATGTTTTAAAACCTTTGTTAGCCAAAAAGATTGCGGTAGGAGTCTTGCTTGTTCTGCTTACTCCCAACAAAATTATATCAGACTCCTTTATTTCTTTTACAAGATTGCCGTCATCATGGTTCATCGTAAATTGAATTGCTTCGATCCTTTTATAATATTCTTCATCAAGGGCATATTGTCCACTTGGTTGGTGTGAGGCCTTTTGATTTAAAAGTTTTGAAAAACTTAATATTAAATCACCTAATACTCCAAAACATGGAATTTTTTTCACGTCACTACTTTTTGCAAGATATTTTGCTAAATTACTATCAACAATGGAGTATAGGATTATTGAGTTTTTTTCTTTTTCTGCGTTTTTTAAAATTTTTAGAATTTGATTTTCTGTTCTAGTAAAAGAATAAGTGTGGATCTTATAATTTATATTTTTAAATTGAGCTTTGATAGCTATAAAAATACGATCAAGGGTTTCACCAGTTGCATCTGATATAAGATAAATTTGATATAAGTTACTCATGTATAATATGTGTATAAATTTGTATTATTTTTATCATAATGAACATTTTCCATATTTTAAAATTTATGGTGTAAAACGGTGCTTTTATTAACAAAATTAAACATGTTAAAATCTCCAGTAATCATTTGGTGTATTTGGTTAATAAGCTTCAATTTTGCGTATATATTTATTAAAATTTAAATTCTAAATGTTAACAAACTGTTTATAAAATGTTCAATAAATTTAATCACCATTATTCACAGAATATACTAACATTACAATTAATTATATTTAATTATTAATATGTCTCCAATCGAAGAAGTAATAATAAATAAGAAAAGTGGCATTAATCCTATTTGGATAATGAGACAAGCTGGTAGATATTTACCAGAATTTAGAGAAATAAGAAAACAAAATCCTAATTTTATAAAATTATGTCTTAACGAAAAATTATCAAGTGAGATCACTTTACAACCCTTGAAAAGATTCGATTTGGATGCAGCAATAATTTTTTCTGATATCTTAATGTTACCCTATGGCTTAAATCAAATTGTTGAATTTAAAAAAAATCTAGGCCCATTACTTGGTAACTTAGATCTAAAAGAAATTTCGAATATTGAAGAAGTTGAATTTATAGAAAAACTATCTCCTGTTTATGAATTAATTAAATTAGTTAGTAATTCTAAATTTACTAAAAATAAAACTACCATAGGATTTGTTGGAGCACCGTGGACTTTATTAGTTTATATGATTAATAAAAAATCCCCAAAATTAAGTTTGAATGAAAATTTTTTTGAAAACAAATATTTAATTGATAAAGTTCTTAAGATTTTAGACAAATTTTTAAAAATACACATCAAAAACCAGATAGATAATGGTGCTCAGATAATTCAAATTTTTGATAGTTGGGCTGGCCTTTTAAAAGAAAAAGATTTACCTCATTATATTTACGACCCCACTTTAAGCTTGGTTACTTACACTAAATCTTTAAATGTGCCTGTTATCTGTTTTCCAAGAGGTATTAGAAATTACAAAGATTATTGTAAAATTATTAAACCAGACACAATTTGCATTGATTATGAAGTTGACCCGGTAAAAATTAATAAAGAAATAAACATTCCTGTTCAAGGTGGAATGGACCCAAAAGTTTTGCTTTCTAATAAAGAAAATATAAAAAAAGAGACAATCAAATATTTAGATATATTTAAAGATCATCCATATATATTTAACTTAGGACATGGCGTTCTTCCAGAGACGGACCCTAATATGATGGATTACTTAGTAAAAACGGTGAAGGATTATTAATGGAAAAAAAAATAGAACACCCACCGGTTAATTTTGGAAAAACAGGAGTTTTAATTGTTAATCTAGGAACTCCTGATTCTACAAGTTGGTTTGATATAAGAAAATATCTAAAAGAATTTTTATCGGATAGGAGAGTAATCGAGGTTAATCCGATAATTTGGCAAATCATATTAAATGTCATCATATTAACCTTTCGGCCATCCAAAACAGCCAAGGCTTATAAAGAAATTTGGATGAAAGAGAAAAACATTTCTCCTCTTTTGCATTATACGCAAAAGCAAGCAGAAAAGCTTTCAAACTTAATATCTGAAAAAAATTTAATAGTAGATTATGCTATGAGATATGGAAATCCTAGCATAAAAAGTAAAATTGCAACCCTTCATGAAATGGGTTGTGAAAATTTGATAATCCTCCCACTTTATCCTCAATATGCTGCTGCAACCACCGCAACGGTCTGTGACGAAGTATATAGAACTCTTATGAAAATGAGATGGCAACCATCATTAAAAATAGTACCACATTATGAGTCAGATCCTTTATATATAGAAGCGCTCGTAAATTCTTTGAATAAAAAAATTAAAGAAATAAACTGGAAGCCAGATTTGATATTAGCTTCCTATCATGGAATACCACAAAAATATTTTGATAAAGGCGATCCTTATCATTGCTACTGTCACAAGACCACGAGACTAATATCAGAAAAGCTTACTTCAATTGAAATTAAGACAACATTCCAATCTAGATTTGGCCCTGAGAAATGGCTTCAACCTTACACAGATAAAACTTTAGAAAATTTACCCAAAGAAGGCAAAAAAAACGTTTTAGCTATATGCCCCGGATTTTCTTCAGACTGTGTCGAAACTCTAGAAGAAATCCAAATTCAAGGAAAAGAAAGCTTTTTAGAGTCCGGTGGAGAAAACTTTGATATGGTGCCGTGTTTGAATGATAATGACGATCACATAATTTTATTAAAATCTTTAATTCAAAAAAACATCTGATTAATGAACACTTATTTACTTTTTAAATCGTTACATTTGATATCCGTCATTTCTTGGATGGCTGGATTGTTATATCTTCCAAGAATTTTCGTTTATCACTCTCAAAACAATACTCAGCCAATTATATCGGATGTATTTAAGGTTATGGAAAGAAAACTATTTTTTTATATCATGACGCCAGCAATGACTTTATCTTGGTTATTTGGCTTGTTACTTATCCATGAAATAGGATTTGAAAAACTTGGACAAACCTGGATGATTTTGAAATTGATATTTGTGGTTATATTAACAATTTATCATTTTTATCTTGGTCGTATTTTAGGACAGTTTAAATTAGACCTTAATACGCATTCACATAAATTTTATCGATTTATAAATGAAATACCCACATTATTGCTTATTTTAATCATATTTATTGTTGTTTTTAAGCCTATCTGGGGTTGAATATTTGCAAATAGGATATATATTAATTCTATTATTAAGTCCTTAATAATCTCAAATCATGAACATACAAGAATTAAAACTTAAATCATCAGAACAACTTATTACACAAGCAGAGGAGCTTGGTATTGAAAATGCCAGCACATTAAGAAAACAGGAAATTCTCTTTGCAATTCTTAAAAAGGTTGCTGAAAAAGAGGAAATTACAGGGGCAGGAGTTTTACAATTGCTTCAAGATGGATTTGGTTTTTTAAGAGCGATGGAGTCAAACTACCTTCCTGGTCCAGATGATATTTACGTCAGCCCAAGTCAAATAAGAAAATTTGGTTTGAGAACTGGAGATACAGTTGAGGGCCCCGTAAGAGCACCCAAAGAAGGTGAAAGGTATTTTGCCTTACTACAAGTTAGTAAAATAAATTTTGAAGAACCCGATAAATCTAGACACAAAATAGCATTTGATAACTTAACCCCTTTATATCCAAACTCAATTGCTAAAAATTATCCAGAGTGTTATCTGATAGTATTATTGATTGATGAACGTCCAGAAGAAGTGACGGATATGCAAAGAACCGTCAAAGGTGAAGTTATTAGTTCAACTTTTGATGAACCTGCACAAAGACACGTTGCAGTGGCTGAAATGGTAATAGAAAAGGCAAAAAGGCTTACCGAACATAAGAAAGATGTGGTGATACTGCTAGACTCAATAACCAGACTTGGTCGAGCCTACAACGCTGTTATACCAAGCTCGGGTAAAGTTTTAACTGGTGGTGTAGACGCCAACGCATTACAAAGACCCAAAAGATTTTTTGGTGCTGCAAGAAACATAGAAGAAGGTGGATCTTTAACTATTATTTCTACAGCTTTGATAGACACTGGAAGTAGGATGGATGAAGTAATTTTTGAGGAATTTAAGGGTACCGGAAATAGTGAAACTGTTTTAGATCGAAAAATTGCTGATAAAAGAATTTACCCAGCTATCGATATAACAAAATCAGGAACAAGAAGAGAAGAATTATTATTTGATAAAAATGATCTTCAAAAAATGAATGTTTTAAGAAGAATAATTGCTCCAATGGGCACAATGGATGCAATTGAGTTTATTAGCTCTAAGCTAAAAGATACTAAAAACAATTCTGATTTTTTCAACTCAATGAATAAACCTAGCTAATTTATATATAACCAAGTTTAGTTAATTCATTTTTAAGCTCAGTCTCTAGATCCATTCTAATATTTTTTGGTAATGAGTTTTGCCAATTATTGTCAGGACCTTTATTAAAAAATTTAATTTTTTCATTAGTTCCTTTAACAAAAACGTTTTCTGTAAATTTTCCATTTTCTTCAATTTTTTTTAAGCTTTTAAAAGAGGTTGATTTTATAACATTCTCTTTTTTGATATCTGAGACTTTAAAATCGATATAATTTTTAAGAAACACAATAATTCTATCTATTTCTTTATGTATGTTATTTACTAAATCCTCATATCTAATAATCAATAAATTTTCATTATCTTTGGTCCAGAAATTATAGTGTTCTTTCCATGAGCCAAGATACGTGATTACATTCCCGCCCCTCAGTTCAATTTCTTTTCCAGGAGAAAGAACTTTTGATGTGAGGAGAAACTTTTTAGACTCTTCAACTGATTTACTGAAATGGTTTGATATGGAATCTATAAGATTTCTGGGATCTCTTATAATGTAAATGGTAGCTCTTGTACACTTTTTATTAGTAAATGGATAATTATCAATTTTACAATTTAAATGATGCGTTTTTAAAAATTTTATTTTAGTATCCAAATTGATTCTTTCTTGAGATGCAATCCAATGCTTTTTAATTTCGTGAATATTATTATAATCTTGAGTAAAATATTCTAAAAACCGCTTTTGTGGATATTGATCAATTTTTTTTATTATAGGAAAATCAAATATTCCATCTTCCGTATAGATTAGGGAAGAAATTATAGACCTGACCCATGTATTTCCACTCTTCGGATATGATGCTACCCAAATAATCATAAAAGTTTATAATTATATTAAATAAAAAACCAAATTATATGACAATTTATGCATTATCTAGTGGACCAGGTATTTCTGGCGTAGCTGTTGTGAGAATCTCAGGTCTGGATTCCTCAAAAGTGTTAAAATTACTTACTAAGCATGAATTACCAGCTCCAAGAGTGGCCACCCTTCGAAAAATAAACAATATCAACACTTCTGAGCTAATAGATGAGGGTCTAGTTTTATGGTTTCCTGGCCCACAGAGCTACACAGGTGAAGATATGGTCGAAATTCACATTCATGGTGGTAAAGCAGTAGTAGAGGCGCTTTTAAATACTCTTTCAAATGTAAAAAGTTGCCGGCTAGCAGAAGCAGGGGAATTTACAAAGCTGGCTTTTCAAAATGGTAAAATAAATTTACTTAAAGCAGAGAGTATAGCTGATTTGATTTCAGCAGAAACTGAAATTCAGAGATCGCAAGCTATAAAAATGATGAAAGGAAAATCTTCAGAAAAATTTAATGAGTTGAGAGAGAAATTGTTAAAAATTTTGTCATTCGTTGAAGCTCAAATAGATTTTCCTGACGAAGATTTACCAGAAGAAAATTTAAAAAAGATAAAAGAAGATTCCTCGGATGTCCTAAATGAGATTAACAAAATTTTGAATGATCAAAAAGTTGGGGAAATAATCCGTGAAGGTTTTAAAATTGCAATTGTAGGACCAACCAATGCTGGCAAGTCAAGCCTATTGAATAATTTATCAAACAGAGAAGTTGCTATAGTTTCTGAAATTGCTGGTACCACAAGAGATGTTGTAGAGACACATTTAAATATGGATGGTTATCCAGTTGTAATTTCAGATACAGCAGGCATAAGAGACTCTAGGGATGAAATTGAAAAAAAAGGGATAAAATTATCTCTAAAAAAAGCAGAAAACGCTGATTTAAAGCTAGTGGTGGTGGATGCTAAAAGTATTGATTTAAGCAGATTTTTGAATGATTTATTAAAAAAAGACGCGATTTTAGTAATTAACAAATCTGATCTGTTGAATGAAAAATTAGATCCTGAAATCTCTAAATTTAATCATGTTTTAATTTCACTCAAAGACAATCTAAATATAGATAAATTAATTTCTAAAATAAAAAACCACTTAGAAAATAAATTTATATCTGAAGAAGATATCTTAATTACAAGAGAAAGGCACAGACAACATTTGCTACAGTGCGTTGATCACTTGAATAATTTCTCAAATAAAAATGATAAAAAGGATTTCGACAAAGGAGCTGAGGATCTAAGGTTAGCTACAAGACAATTAGGTATGATTGTCGGTAAAGTCGATGTGGAAGAGATATTAGGCAGTATTTTCAACGATTTTTGTATCGGAAAGTAATAACTGTTTTATGAGGTTTTTTTGAAGTTTTTCACTGATTTTCGTTGATAAATAACACTTTTTCAGAAAAAAAACAGAAATCTTGTAAATATTCTAATCGAATATAAATTTAGCCCATGAAAAAAGATTTGCAATTTGATGTAGTTGTTATTGGAGGCGGTCATGCCGGTTGTGAAGCTGCAGCGGCGTCAGCAAGACTTGGTGTAAATACCGCTTTGTTTACACATAACAAAAATACAATTGGGGAAATGTCATGCAATCCAGCTATAGGTGGCTTAGGTAAAGGACATTTGGTTAGAGAAATAGATGCTTTAGATGGTGTTATGGGAGAGGTTGCTGACAAGTCAGGAATACAATTTAGATTATTAAATAGAAGTAGAGGACCTGCGGTAAGAGGACCACGAACTCAATCCGACAGATCATTATATCGTAAATATATGCAAGAAAAACTTGTAAACTCTTGTAATTTAAGCATTTTTTCAGATCCTGTAGTAAAGTTTATTTTCGAGAATACCCAAATAAATGGATTTATAACACTTAATGGCAACAAAGTGAGTTGTAACAAGTTAATCTTAACAACAGGCACTTTTTTAAATGGTTTGATACATATAGGTGAGGAAAGAACTCCTGCTGGACGATTTAATGAAAAACCGAGCATAGGCTTAAGTGAACAGTTAAAAAAGTATAATTTCAAAATTGGAAGATTAAAAACAGGGACACCTCCTAGATTAGACTCTAGAACAATTAATTTTGAAAATTTGGAAAAACAGTTTGCCGATGAAGATCCATATTTTTTTTCTTTTCTGACCAAAAAAAATTTAAACAAGCAGGTTTCTTGTTCGATGACTTACACAAACGAAAAGGTTCATAAAATAATAGAAAA
>LULJ01001823.1_pt1 | contig 15207 bp, 17 predicted proteins | sample 728171 | NCBI WGS metagenome assembly LULJ01 (sample SAMN03860292, study PRJNA289734) | marine metagenome | biome: seawater column; feature: ocean; material: water; isolation source: Red Sea water column Station 169 - depth 25m | place: Saudi Arabia: Red Sea | collected 2011-10-15 | depth 25 m
AAACTTTACCTTTAAGGGTGTGTGGTTCAGATCAAAGCGAAAATGGTGGCGGGTGTTCTGGTTATGATCAGCTTCAAGCATTTTATTATGTCCAGGGAAAAGAAAATGATTCAGGTGAAATATATGATGCTTCACAATATGGGGCTGTTTCTGTAATCAACATGAGCCTTGGAGGTGGCGGTAGCAATGAGGTCATTTGTGAAGAAATTAAAAATCTCAAAGATAACGGTATTTATGTAGTTGCTTCTGCGGGAAATGAGGGAAATTCTGCAATAAGGTTCCCTGCCTCTTGTGAATTTGCCTTTTCTGTAGCCTCTACTAAAGCAGACCAAAGAAAGTCTTCTTTTTCCTCATATAACGATTTTGTAGATATAGCAGCGCCTGGTGGCCAAACTTCAGAAGATTATGATGGAAACGATATTGGAGATGGAGTTATGGCATACAGCTTTAAAAATTCATCTTATGACGGCACTGACTATAAAGGACTTCAACTATATCAGGGTACCTCTATGGCAGCCCCTCATGTGTCAGGTTATTTTGCTCTTCTTAGATTTCTGGATTCAGATTTAACATATGAAGAAATAAATCTTTTACTGAAATCTGAAAAATTGACTAATGATGTTGGTCCAGCTGGAAAAGACGAGTACTTTGGCTATGGTCTTATGGATTTAAATAAGGGGATATCCTTCTTAAGAGAGGGCGTTAACTACGACTTGCTAAGTTATGCTGAATTCTCACCAGCAAGAGTAAATTTAGGCTACTCACTTAATGAAAGAATTTTTGAAATTAAAAAATATGGCAATGGAAGTCTAAGTGTTTCTGATTTTTACATTGTCAGCTCAGGCGTGCCAGCAGAGCAAAAACTTTCAGTAGAGTCAGTCAGTGTGGATGAAAATGGATTTGGCCAATACAAAGCAACAATTGACAGAAATGGACTCTCTAATGGCAATACTATTTTAAGAATAGAATTTTTGTTTAATGACGGAAGAAAAGCTGAAATTCCTGTACTCATGCAAAATGGTGATCAAAAAATCAAGGCGACTGTTGATCAGTTATGGATATGTGCGGTAAATGACCAAAATCAAATCCAACCTTGTGATGTGATGCAAATGACTAACGGAACTGCTAATTATAGAGTCAGAGAATTGCCAAATGATACCTATACTGAAATTTTTGCCTGCACAACTCTTGAAGATAGATTATCTTTTAGCGATCAAGGTATATGTGGATTAGCTGAACTAGAAGGCCAATATTTAAACAATATTGTCATCAATGGCTCAAATGTTAATGACATTAATTTTAATATAAATCCTAACCTCTCTTTTTAATGTTCCTAAAAATATTTAAGTATGGGGGCACAAATGGTGTTGCCTTCATAGCAGATACAGCACTTCTTTTAACACTTGACTATTTATTAAATGTTAGACGTGAATATATCGCTTTTGTCTGTTACCTATGTGGTTCATTGGTAAGTTATGTTTTGGCAAAAAAATTCGTATTTGAAAGCGGTTGGCTCAAAGAAAAACCAAGATTTGAATTCGTCGCTTATCTCTTTGGCGGCTTAATCGGAGCAATTATTACCGCATTTATATTTGCCCTTATGGCTTCGTTAGGATTTAATAACATTCTTTTTCAAAAAGTTGTATCAGGAGTAATAAGCTTCTTTACAGTTTTTGTATATAGAAACTATATAGTTTTCAGAAAAAAATGAACAAACAACAACTACTACTTCAAGAACGCTTCAGTGAAAAAATTAAGTTTTCCGAAGAATATTTAAATAAATATGGAAGGGACTGGTATCAGGGATTAACACCATCGCCTATAGCAATTTTTTTCCCAGAAAATGAAGAGGATGTAACAGACATTATTGATTTCGCCTCCAAAAATAAATTAAAAATCGTTATTTCAGGAGGGAGAACAGGTTTAAACGGTGGGGCTACAGCAACCGATGGTGAAATAGTATTAAGTACTGAAAAACTTAACAAAATCGAATGGAATGAAGAAAATAATGAAATTATTTGCGAGCCAGGAGTAATAACAGATAATGCAAAAAAATTTGTAGAAGAAAAAGGTAGATTTCTACCAATCGAATTTTCTTCAACTTCATCTAGCTCGATTGGAGGGAATGTTGCTACAAATGCTGCAGGTGCAAAATTTATAAAATATGGTTCAACCAAAGATCATGTAACAGGTATTAATGTAATTCTGCCTTCAGGTAAAAAAATACAACTTTCAAAAAGATCTCTTAAAGATGCAACAGGGCCAAATTTAATGGAGATATTTTACGGCTCTGAGGGAGTATTAGGTTTAATAACCTTAATTACCCTTAAAACTTATCCAATAATGGAATTTAAAGAAACAGTTTTAATAAAAGCAAATAACCTCAACACTGTGCAATCAAAATTAATTAATGAGAAGAATGAGTTAATTTCCTCTTTAGAATTTTGGGATAAGAATTGCCATGGGTTAACGAAGGAGGAGATTGACTCAGATTATGTAATTTTGTTGGAACTCGTTTCTCAAGAAAAAAAAGAAATTGAAAACTTTTTAGAAAATATTTCTGAAAAATTTGGAGATTCGGTAAGTCTTCTTAACTCTAAACAAGCGTCAAAGATGTGGAGTGCAAGAGAAAATATACCTGTTCTATTATCAGACATGAATGCTTATAAGTTAGATATCTGTGTTCCCATAAAATCACTTCAGAAGTATTTAGAAGATATAAATGCTTTAAACCTAGGAGTGAAAATCTTTGCTTTTGGTCATTTAGGTGATGGCAATGTCCATCTAAATTTAGTTGGCGATAAAAAAATTAATGAGAGCAAAAATAAGATTTATGAGGTTACAAAGATACACTCTGGATCTCCCAGCGCAGAACATGGCATTGGTCAGAGAAAAAAATACATTTGGACAACTTTTTCTGATTATTCTGACAAACATGAATTGCTTAAAACCCTTAAAAAATCAATAGATCCAGAGAATATAATGGGACCTAAAGTTTTTTTTGATTAATAGAATTCGTACAAACCAACTATAAATAAGGGTTTTAAGACTTTTCTTACTTCATAATAGTTATTTATATCTCTCCATACCCCTATTAATTGAAATAGTTCATCAATTTAAATTAATTTGTCAAAAGTGCCCTATTTTGTACCATATCCTTGAACTATTTCATGGGGGAATTATGGATAGTGTTATGAAAACAGTAAGAGACTTTATTACAGGTCTCACTGGTGTTTTAGCAAGTGTAATCGGTCTTGGGATCGTTGCAGCAATCGTCTTTGGTGGCGAAGTTTATTTCTTCGGAAATGTAATTGATACCATTATGGGTTACGTCGTTATGTTAGGTGATAATGGATTAGCTGGTCTAATCGTATTACTTATCGTAATGGGTGTGCTAAACATTAAATAACGATAGTTTGCATGGGGGGTAACCCCCATGCTCTTTAAGGTATGAAATTTTTCGATTTCAATTTCAAAAAAATAAAAGATTTTCTAAACTCTTTAACTGAAGTTTTGCTGGTTCTGGTTTCAGCTTCTTTATTGTTAGGCATTATTTTTGGTCCGGAAACTGCATTTGTTGGTCAGGTTTACACAAATTTTGTCGCAATTTTAGATATGATCGGACAGCAAGGATTGATAGCTTTAGTTTCTCTAATAATAATCTTTAGTATTCTTAAAAAATAGCCTATCGATTGGTGGCTATGCTTGGACTTGAACCAAGGACCTCAGCATTATGAATGCTGCGCTCTAACCAGCTGAGCTACATAGCCAAGATTCTGATAATAATAAGTTTTTATTTAGAGTCAATCCTTTCCCGAAGATTTAAAGAATTCAAAGAGAATGCATAAATTGCAGGCACTAAAATAGCCAAATAGACTCTTGAATCAACCTTTGGAAAAATAATGAATTTTATAATAATTGCTACTGACAGGCTTAAGGCAATGAGATTAATCCATTGAGATTTTTTTTCTAATACAAAATAAGCACTCATGAAAATAATTATAAAAGTAAGCGAGAACCAAACTATATAATTAATGTCATTAAGAACCCACAAAGTATTTCCGATTAAAATTTCAAAATACTTATTTAAATCAAACGACGGATCAAAAAGATTTAAATTGCTTTGTGTGCTGATAAGACTTGTATAAAAATGACTCCACCAACCATTATGAGAAATGCTTGCTGAAATCAAAAAGTATATTGATAAAAAAATAATAGAGTTAAATATTGGCATTCGAAAATCTTTGTTTATTAGTGGTAATAATCCTGCAAGGCCAGCTGCAACAATCATGTCAGGTCTAAATGAAAGTGTTAATGCCATCAAAAGATAAGAGGTATAGAGTTTATTCTTCACTAAAAACATTACTGAAATTAAAAACAGTAATGCGGTGATTGCATCAGGAGTCATAAGTTTTGCGAGAAATAAAAATTGAGAAAAGAAAACCAATAACTTCACCGCTTTAATTAGAGCAATATAGCCGGGTTTTAGTGCATACATTGGCATCATAGACTTAAGATTTCCTGGGCTACCAAACTGATCTTGTCTATATTTTCCAGTACAACAAAGTGTTTGAAAAAGACCAGGATCAACTTCGTCTTTTAAAGTTTTATATGTGTATCCATGAGCTTCATCAGTAGATTTGCCCTCATCAAGCTGAACTGCCATGGTGTAGGCTATTGCATCCCAATTATAAAAGTTTCCTGTATTAGCTTTTTGATAAAAAAAACTCAAAATTATAAGTAAGAATGTAATATTTAGAGCTCTTAATATCATTTTTTAAAGACCAAATTTACACTAAGAAAGTAATTCAATATTAATCCTGCTAATATTCCAAATAAAGCAGATGCAATTACAGAAAATTCACTCAGATAAAATTGCGACGCAACACCAATATTTGCAAGTATAGAAAAGGAATTAGCAAAACAATATTTAATCAATCCCTTCATTCGTTCTTTGAATAATCTATGAATATTATGGAAGGTTAGGTAATTATTGAGGAAGTAGTTAGAGCACATGGCGAGTAATGTGCTTAATGTATTTGCTATGATAAAACCGATACTTTGTGTCAAAAGAATTTTGAGCACTATTAAATGGACTAACACTCCCAAAGTTCCTACAAAAGCAAATACTACAAAGTTTGCTGGAATAAGCCCTCTAGATATATTCTCAAATATCTGCCCAACTAAATTAAATACTGTTGAAATATTAAGCTTGCTTTCACCAGCTATTCTGCTTCTAAAATCTATCCCAACTTCTTTCACCCTCAATTGTTTATTTAGCATCAGAAGGTCAAACAGAATTTTAAAACCATCTTTATATAGTTTCTCTTGCAGCTCGCCAAACTTTTGATTTGTTATTATAAAAAAACCAGATAGAGGGTCCGTAACTTTTTTACTTAAAAAGAAATTTGTAATTTTTATTCCTAGATTACTTAATGTATTTCTGGCAGTTGATAATCCATGTGTCTCACTTTTATTCAAGAATCTTGAACCAATTACAATATCTACTTCATTATTCTCAAAGGCTTCAACAAAAAGCGCCAAATTTTTAGGATCGTGCTGTCCATCACCATCAATCACACATATATGTTTTTTTGTAGATAATGCGTAACCCTCTACAACTGCTGAAGAAAGCCCTTTTTTCCAAGTTCTTTTGATACAGGAAACTCTGCTATTAGATGTTGTATATTTTTTTACTGTATCAGCAGTTCCATCTGGGCTATTATCATCAACAACAATAATCTCATAATCACAATTTTTCAGATTATTTTCTATTTCATTGATGACCCTAAGAATATTTTGCGATTCATTGAAAGTCGGGATTATTACACTAACTTCAAACATTAAATTTAAACTCGATTACATCTCCATCTTGAACGAGATATTCTTTTCCTTCAATCTTTAGTTTTCCTTTATCTCTTGCTGTTTGTTGACCACCACATTCAATATAGTCAGAGAATCCTATTACCTCTGCTTTAATAAATCCTTTTTCAAAATCACTATGAATTTTACCTGCTGCATGGGGTGCTTTTGAACCTCTTTTAATTGACCAGGCCCTCACTTCTTTTGGTCCTGCTGTGAAATAAGAAAAAAGATTTAATAGCTCAAAACCTTTTTTTATTATTACATCGAGTGTTGGCTCTTTTAAGCCAAGCATATCAAGATATTCAAGCCTTTCTTTTCCATCGAGATCTATTAATTCTGCCTCAGCCTTTGCATACACTTTTATAAGCTCTTTATTAGTTTTTTTAGCATGTTCTTCGAGTTCAGAAATATAGAGATTTTTTTCATCATCCTCATGCAGGTTTGCAATATAAAAAAAAGATTTTGACACAATGAGTTGCAAGTTTTTTAAAAAGTCCTCATCACTGTTAGAGCTTAAATCAGCATTAAAACCTTTATCAGATAATTCTTTTTTAATTTTTTCTAAATATTTATATTCATCTTCGAGGACCTTATCTCCATTTCTTAATTGTTTTCCCACTTTTTCAATTCTTTTTTCAACTATTTCAAGATCGCTGAGAACTAACTCAGTCTCGATAGTTTCTAAATCGTCAATAGGAGAAATTTTACCCTCTACATGAATAACATTGGTGTCTTCAAAACAACGCACCACATGTGCAAAACATTGTGTTTCTCGAACATGGGATAGAAATTTATTTCCAAGCCCCTCCCCAGAGTGTGCACCTTTTACGAGACCAGCAATATCTACAAATTCCATGTAAGACGGAACTACTTTTTCAGGATTATTAATTTCAGCAAGCCTATCTAGTCTTGAGTCAGGTATATTTACCCTTGCAATATTTGGTTCAATAGTACAAAAAGGGAAATTTTCCGCTTGAATTTTTTGGGACGTTAAGGCGTTAAAAAGAGTAGATTTACCAACATTAGGCAAACCCACAATTCCACATTTAATGCTCATTAGAGTGAAGGTCGTTCATTATAATCATCCAGTCTTTGAGTAAGATTTTGTCGATATTGTTTATAGCCCTCTCAAATGCATTTGCCATTTCCCTTTTTTCTTGCGGGTTTGGTTTCTTTATGACCCAAGAATCTGTCTGTTCTTTATTTGGTGGATGTCCTATACCAAATCTTAATCTGACAAAATCGTTTCCTATTACTTTTAAAATATCTCTTAGACCATTGTGTCCAGCATGACCTCCAGATAGCTTTAACTTCACATCACCTGGCTCAAGGTCCATATCATCATGGACAACTAATATATCTTTAGTGTCTTTAACCTTATATTTCCTCACAAGTTGGAGTGTTTTACCGCTTCTGTTAATAAATTCTCTTGGTTTTATCAAAGCAATTTTCTGATCTTTAAAATCAATTTCAACATAATCTGCATCAATTTTTTTTAAGTATTTAAAATCTGTATCGAATTCTTTGGCAATTAAGTCAAGGAAGTCATAACCTGCATTATGTCTTGTTTTTGAGTATTTATCGCCTGGATTGCCTAAACCAACAATACAAAGATGAAGCAATTTATTCTGATTTCTCCTCAGAATTATCTGACTTATTTTCTTCAGGAGCTTTTTCATTATCACCTTCCTGTGTTGTTGCCTCTTCACCTTCAACAGCATCAGCATCTTCCTCAACTTCATCTTCAAGAAGCATTGCTCCACCTCTTGCAGTTAACACTGAAACAATTACAGGATCTTGATTTTTCAAAGATTTTGGAAAACTATAAGAGGAATTTTTTTCTAGTGCACTTAGCCTTACCTTTTCTTTGGATTTTATTTCTTCCATATCTACTTCAATAAATTCTGGAATACTGTCTGGATCAGCTATTACTGAAAGTTCTTTTAATACATGATTTATCACTCCACCCTCGATTTTTACTCCAAAGCATTTATCTTGATTCGTTAAAACAACCGGAACAGTAACATTAATTTTTGTACCTTTTGAGACTTTTTGTAAATCGAAATGGATAAAAATATTCTTTGATGGATGTTTTTGTACATCTTTAAAAACAACATTATGTTTTTTATCAGCAAGTTCTAATTCAACTAGAGAGTTAAAAACTGATTCATTATTTATGATTTTAAGAAGTTCATTGTTTTTGACTTGTATTGCAACTGGTGCATCTTTTCCTCCATAAACAACTCCAGGTACTAATTTATTTTCGTAAATAGCCTTCTTCGATGAGAGGCCACCTGTTTTTTCTCTTATTTCAGCTTTTAATTTTAAAGTTTCCATTATTTAAAAAGTTCGCTTATTGAGTCGCCTGTTGTAATCCTTTTAATTGATTCAGCAATTATTGGCGATATATCAAAGACGTCTATTTTAGGACATTTTTTTGATTTGTCACCAATATCAATAGAGTTTGACACTACAAGTCTATCAATAGCTGATTTATTCAAATTTTCGATAGCATTCCCTGATAGTACAGGATGAGTGATGTATGCTATAACTTCTCTTGCACCTTCTGCCTTTAATGCATGACTAGCATTACTTAGAGTGCCTGCTGTATCAATTAAGTCATCTGGAACTATACAAACTTTATCTTTTACATCACCAATTAGATTAATAACTTCTGACTCATTAGCTTTTTCTCTTCTCTTATCAATGATAGCTAAATCTTTGACACCAAGGGTTTTTGCCACTGATCTTGCCCTTATAACACCACCAGTATCTGGTGAAACTACTTGTAAATCTTCAACTTTATATTTACCAATAATTTCTTTGCACATAATATTTGATGTATAAATATTATCTACTGGAAAAGAAAAGAAACCTTGAATTTGTTCAGAGTGAATATCAAGAGTAATAACTCTGGAAATGCCAACACTGGTTAAGACTTCAGCAATAACACGAGCACTTATTGGAACTCTTGCTGACCTTACTCGTCTGTCTTGTCTGGCATAGCCAAAATAAGGAATGACGGCAGTGATTGAGCTTGCTGAAGCTCTTTTTAAAGCATCTGCGATCAAAACTAACTCCATTAAATTCTTTTCAGCAGGAGAATCTGTAGATTGAATTATAAATGTATCTGAGCCTCTAACATTGATATCGATTTCAACATTCACTTCGCCATCACTAAAAGTACTCACTTTAATTGGGGCTAGTTTTTTTCTAAGATTTTTCGCAACAGACTCTGCTAGCTCTTTATTTGAGTTTCCGCTAAATAGTAATTGTTTTTCCATTATCTATTGGCTGGGGTGGTAGGATTCGAACCTACGAATGGCGCCACCAAAAGGCGCTGCCTTACCACTTGGCCACACCCCAATCCGAAACAAAGTCATAGTATTTTAATCCTTTCACGTTAAAAATTCTAAAATTATCGTATTTTTTCTGTTTAAATATTAATTTTTCTTTAAATTCATGTGATTCACTTTTAAGAGGTTCAAAAAATGAATTAGTTTTTCTATCAGGTTCACGATTTGTTTGAAGAAATTTTGAATTGTAGAGATCTCTAGTTGAAATATTGAAATTTGGCGAAATTATTAAATATTTACTTTTAAAAGAGTGTTCTTTTTCAAATACCTCACCAACTCCACTAGCAAAACCACTTTTTTGCTCTAAAAAAATAGGAACATCAGCACCAAGTTTTTTTGATATTTCAGTTTTATCTAAATTCTTAATTTTTTCCCCATGAAACATACAAAGAAATATTAGTGTTGATGCTGAATTTGAGCTCCCAGAACCAAGTCCAGAGCCATAGGGAATCTTTTTTTTAAGTTTTATATTGAAAACTTGTTTTTTATTAAACACTTCATTGAACCAAGTACAGGTTTTTTCAATAATATTATTCTTAATTAGATCAGGGTCGTCACAAAAAAACGAGTTTTTGATAGATGGAACAAAATTTATCTCGTCAAAAATATCAATTAATTCGAAATGTGTATAAATATTATGATAACCATCTCTTCTCTTAGATAACACATTTAAAAAAGTGTTGATTTTTGCTGGTGATTTATGTGTGAATGAGTTCATAGAATGCTAATTTTATTATTTTTACAGCGAGAATTCAGTTACTACATTGAACAACTCAATTCAAGAAGATAAACTTGCACATCCGTTTATAATTTATATATAAAAATAAGGTCAAAAAAATGGAATTACATTGTTGGGGCATAAGTCATAAATCTACTTCTTTAGAAGTAAGGGAAAAGTTCGCGTTTAATAAAATGGAAATAGATGAAGTTCTCACAAATCTAAAGATGACAAATACATTTGATAACGGGATTTTGCTCTCAACTTGCAACAGAACTGAATTTTACTCAGTCTGCTCAAGGTCTGATATAAAAAATTTTGAAAAGGTTGTTTCTAAAATTTTAAATAAATTTGAAAATCTCAGAAAAAATGACCAATATCTGTACGCTGGTACTGAAGCATTTAAACACTCATTAAAAGTGATGACAGGTATAGATTCAATGATAATTGGTGAGCCAGATATATTCGGCCAAGTAAAAAAATCGCTAAATAATTCACGTTCAATGGGATTTTTAAATACTGAATTGGAAAATACTTTTAATAATGCGATAAGATTTTCAAAACTCATAAGAACTGAAACTGATTTATCAAAGAACCCACTTTCTATATCAACTATAGTAGAAGGATTTATATCAAACGAAGATGAAATAAACTCTGTTCTCGTTATTGGTGGTGGTGATGTTTCTCGAAAGTTAGTGCCAAAACTTAATAAAAAAGGGAAAGAAGTCTTTTTAGTGAACAGATCTGATGTTGAAATAAGTGGAATAAAAAGCGACTCACTTTCGAAAATTAATACCTATCTTAAAAAATCTGATGCAGTCGTCATAGTTGCATCATCTAACAAAAATTTTATTGAAGAAGACTTTTTATCAAAAATTCAAAAAAATATTTTAGTTTTTGATTTAGCAATTCCAAGAAATATATCTTTTAAGATTCCAAAAAATAAAAATGTGACTGTCATTACTCTCGATGAGTTGGGAGAGATGTTGAAAAAAAATGAGGATACTAGAAAAGAGGAAGTGAATGCTGCTAAAGAAATTATCAAGTTAAATGCTGATAAAGAATTTAGAAAGCTTAAAAACAAGCAAATAATGGGTAGAAACCAAAAGGAAGCTAGAGAGAAAATTTTCAATGCAAAAACGGAAGCGCTTAAAAAAGCTAAAAGTAGTTTAAAAAAAGGCATTGATGTAGAAAAAGTTTTAGAGGAGCTTGCTAATGAAATTGCGTCAAAGAATGCTCATGAGTTATCAAAAATTATTGATGATCCTTCAATTATAAGCTTTATTAAAAAGGCCAAATGAGAGATTCAATAAGAGATACTTTAGAAAACTTAAAGAAAAAAGAAAAAGATCTAAATGCATCTCTTTCAACACCAGAAATTACAAGCAATATACAAAAACTTACATCGTTAAATAAAGAATTATCTGAAATTTCAAACATTGTCGAAGATTATGAAAAGTATTTGATGCTCGAAAAGAACCTAGAAGAAATAAATGAATTGCTTCTTGATAAAGATATGAGGGATCTAGCTCTTCAGAAAGGAATAACTGGAAAGTTGAAAAAGTAAAAGAAGTTATATCTGGCCCCGGAGGTTTTAAAGAAATTATTGCAATGATTTCTGGAGAAAAAGTTTATGAGAGGATGAAATTTGAATCAGGTGTCCATAGGGTACAAAGAGTTCCTGAAACAGAATCACAAGGTAGAATTCATACTTCAACTTCTACAGTAGCAATTTTGCCAAAAGTTGATGACATAAAAGAAAGTGAAATTAATCAAAGCGAAATTAGAATTGATACTTTCAGAGCATCTGGACCTGGCGGACAATCAGTAAACACTACTGATAGTGCGGTGAGAATTACTCATATTCCTACTGGAATAGTTGTTTCTCAACAGGATGAAAAATCACAACATAAAAATAAAGCAAAAGCCCTTAGTATCCTTTCCTCAAAAATCCATGACTTTGAGAAACAAAAATTAGAAAGTGAAAGAGCTTCCAAAAGGAAAAATATGGTGGGAACCGGAGATAGAAGTGAAAAAATTAGGACCTATAATTATCCTCAAGGAAGGGTAACTGAACATCGAATAAAATTGACAGTACACAACTTAGAATCCGTGATAGATGGAGCATTGAATGAAATTGTTGAGTCATTAATCACTCAAAGTAATGCTGAAAAACTTTTAGAAATTGAAGAACAATCACAATAAATTAACAACTATTTCAGATGCTTGGCATAATGCTTATGGTAAGGACTATGAAGAGGGCCTTCATTTTTTATTAAATACCAATGATCTCTTAGAAAGAGATATAGAAAGAATATGCTTTGAGATTTCTGAAAAAAGACCTATTCAGCACATTATTGGAAATTGGGATTTTTATAACGGCAATTATGAGGTCAATTCAGATGTCTTAATTCCAAGACCTGAAACAGAGACTTTAATTGAGCACATAGAAAATTCTAAATTACAGCCAAAAAGCATTCTTGATTTAGGTACTGGAACAGGATGTATTGCTATTGAACTATCTAAAATATTTCCAAAAGCCACCGTAGATGCAGTTGATCTGAGTATAAAGGCAATATCTATTGCAAAGACAAATGCTAAAAAAAATAATGTGAAAGTTAGATTTTTAAATTCAAACTGGTATCAGAAAGTATCGTTGAAGTACGATTTAATTGTAAGCAACCCACCATACGTAGATAGGAGCACCAACACAAATGAGAGTTTAAAATTTGAACCAGAAGAGGCTATTTTTTCAGATGAAAATGGTTTGAAAGATCTAAGAATAATAATTTCTCAATCAAAAGATTATTTAAATTACGGAGGAATTATTTTTTTGGAGCATTCTCCTGAACAAAAAAAGATAATAAAAAATCTATTGAAGAAAAATGGCTTTAGAGACGTCACTTCGATTAAAGACCTTAAAAGGATGGAGAGGTTTACTTTTGGCAAACTTGAATAGAATTCCCCAAAGGTATTACTCACAGCTAGTCTTAGATGATTTTTCTTATGAAGATCAAAAGATACTTTGTGAAAGTGAAGTAACAATTATCGGTTGTGGCGGTTTGGGTTCACCATTAGCAGTCTATCTTGTAGCTGCAGGCGTTGGAAAGATTAATCTTATTGATTTTGATGCGGTCGAAGAGAGAAATCTTCACCGTCAGGTTTTCTACAAAGAATCAGATATTGGTAGAAAAAAAGTAGAAGCCCTTAAAGATTATTTAATTAATTTAGATAAAGAGGTTGAAGTTAACATCTATCCTGTAAAGTCATCAAAAATTAACTTTAAGAAAATTAATTCTAATTTATTCTTTGATTGTACAGATAATCTAAAAACTTCATTTGAACTGAATGAAGAAATGGTGAATTTAAATAAACCAATCTGCTTTGCTTCAGCTTCTGAATTTAATGGTCAAATTATAATTTTTAAAAATTCAAAAAAAGAACATTGTTGCTACTCTTGTTTATTCAAAGAATCAGGTGATTTAGAGACTAACCATTGTGTAAGTCTTGGCGTTTTGGGTCCTGCTGTAGCAGTTATAGCCTCAATGCAGTCACTTATTGGAATGCAGTTTATTTGTGGAAAATTTGAAGAAACTGAAACTCTAATAAGAGTTGATACCTCAAAATTTGAAATCAAGAAAAACAGAGTTTTTCCTGATAAATCTTGTAGACTAAATCGGCTATGAAAAAATTAGGTGTTGTTGAGGGTTTTTATGGAAGCTTAATGAGCTTTTCACAGAGAAATTCTATTGTTGAGTCACTGAGCAATAATAATCTTAACTTTTATTTATATGCTCCCAAAGAGGATCCCTTTATTAGAAAGCATATTGATTTAGATCATTCAAAAGAGTGGGAAGAGCAATTTCAAAATTTTTGTCACAACGCAAATGAAAAGCATATTCAAATCAGTGTTGGTTTGTGTCCAAAAACAAATGATTATGGTTCACTTGCAAATAAGATAAATAAATTTAAATCTCTTGGCTGCAATCATTTCGCTATACTCTTTGATGATACTGAAGATTATGATTTAAAAAGCCAACTTGATATTTTTAATAGAGTAGAAACTGAATTTCTGGATAGTGAAATTATTTTTTGTCCAAGTATATATACATCTGAACTTGTAGATCAAAACCAAAATACTAAAGAGTATTTTGCTAGCTTTAAGAATAATTTCCCTCAAGATAAAACATTTATTTGGACTGGCCCTAAGGTTATTTCTGAAGAGTTAAATGATGAAGTAGATAACGATCTTGAGGATATGGACAACAGCAATATTGCAATTTGGGATAACTATTTTACAGTCGACTCATGTCCTGAACTATTGAATTACAGTTATTTTGATCATTTAGATATTCAATATCTCAAGAAAAAAGAAATGTATTTTATTAATTTAACAGGAATGTTGTATACAGATAGTTTAATAATTAATACTTTTGGACATTTCATAAACGGCAAAACAATTTCTTTTGAAGAGCTACTTAAAGAAAATAAGCTTGATAAAAATCTTATTGAACTCATCCATTTGTTTAATCCAAAAAATAAATTAAAAATAACTGATTCAGAAAATATGAAAATCAAAAAAATTCTTCAAGAATGGTTTTCTCCACTGAAAAATGAATGGTATCCTTATCTACACTACTTAAAAAAAAGGGGTGAAAAATGAGTAATATGCAGAACTGGAATCAAAATGTAGCAAGCATTATTGATTACGCACAAAGAAATTTTCCTGAAGTTGAGATTGTCTCAAGAACACTTGATGGAAAAATTCATAAATCGAATTATGGTGAAGTTGCCAAACGATCTAAAAAAGTTGGTGATTCACTAGAAAAATATGGAATTAAGAAAGGTCAAAATGTTGGCTCTTTAGCACTTAATACTTACAGAAATATGGAGCTTTACTACGGCATTTCAGGTATGGGAGCTGTAATGCATACTATTAACTTTAGGCTCCATCCAGAGCAAGTGGTCTACATAATAAATCATGCTGAAAATAGGATAATTTTTACCGAAACAGTTTTTGCACCATTACTTGAAGCTGTACAGGATAAGTGTCCAACAGTAGAGCAATATGTTCTTCTTTGTTCAAAAGAGGAAATGCCTGAATCAAATCTTAAAAATGCGGTTTCCTATGAGGAATTTATTGAAAAGGGTGATGAAAATTATGAGTGGCCACTCTTGGATGAGGATGCACCATGTGGTTTATGTTATACATCAGGCACAACCGGTAATCCAAAAGGAGTTCTTTATTCTCACAAATCAACTTTATTG
>LULJ01000452.1_pt1 | contig 15126 bp, 18 predicted proteins | sample 728171 | NCBI WGS metagenome assembly LULJ01 (sample SAMN03860292, study PRJNA289734) | marine metagenome | biome: seawater column; feature: ocean; material: water; isolation source: Red Sea water column Station 169 - depth 25m | place: Saudi Arabia: Red Sea | collected 2011-10-15 | depth 25 m
TTGATCTTGTTTTAATAGTTCTGTTAACCTCTCACCTCTTGCAAGTAACTGTTTGGTAGAGGCATCAAGGTCTGATGCAAATTGAGAGAAAGCGGCCATCTCACGATATTGGGCTAACTCTAATTTGATTTTACCAGCAACCTTTTTCATAGCTTTAGTTTGTGCTGCAGAACCCACACGACTCACTGATAAACCAACATTAATCGCTGGTCTAATACCTGAGAAAAACAATTCTGTCTCAAGAAAAATTTGACCGTCTGTAATTGAAATCACATTAGTTGGGATAAAAGCAGATACATCGCCAGCTTGAGTTTCAATAACAGGAAGTGCAGTTAAACTACCTCCACCATTTTCGTCGTTCATTTTGGCTGCTCTTTCTAGAAGACGAGAGTGAAGATAAAAAACATCACCAGGAAATGCTTCACGTCCTGGCGGTCTTCTTAACAATAAAGACATTTGTCTATACGCAACAGCTTGTTTTGATAGGTCATCATAAACGATTAGGCCGTGCATTCCATTGTCACGGAAGAACTCACCCATAGAACAACCTGCATACGGAGCTAAAAATTGGAGTGGTGCTGGATCAGAAGCTGAAGCCGCAACCACGATGGTGTATTCCATAGCTCCATTTTCCTCAAGAGTTTTAACAACTTGAGCAACTGTTGATCTCTTTTGCCCAATAGCTACATAGATACAATATAATTTTTTTGATTCATCATCAGACTGGTTAATTTTGATTCATCATCAGACTGGTTAATTTCCTTTTGGTTAATTATGGTGTCAATAGCAACAGCTGTTTTGCCAGTTTGTCTATCACCAATAATCAATTCACGCTGTCCTCGACCAACAGGGACTAGTGAGTCAAGGGCTTTGAGCCCTGTCTGCATTGGTTCGCTTACACTTTGTCTAGGAATAATACCAGGTGCTTTAACTTCTATTCTACTAGACTCACTACTTTGGATAGGACCTTTACCATCAATAGGATTTCCGAGAGCATCGACAACTCTTCCTAACAAGCCTTTACCAACAGGTACCTCAACAATCTTTTGTGTTCTTTTAACTGTATCGCCTTCTTTAATACCTCTATCATCACCAAAAATAACAATACCAACATTGTCCTCTTCAAGGTTAAGTGCCATTCCTTGGACACCACCAGTAAATTCTACCATTTCACCTGCTTGGACATTGTCCAAACCATAAACTTGAGCAACTCCGTCACCAACTTTTAGGACAGTTCCTACTTCTGAAATATCTGCTTGGCTTTCAAAGTTATTAATCTGATCTCTGATGATAGAAGAGATCTCCGATGCTTTTATTGACATTAAATGTCTCCTTTCACATTGTTGGTAAATTTAGAAACTTGATTAAGAATACTTAGGTCGATCATCTTTGATCCAATCACTACAGTCATTCCTCCTAGTAAAGAATTGTTTACGTGGAACTCTAAATTAATTTTGGAACCATATTGGTTGTGTAACAAATCCTGGATACTATTTTTTATTTCATCATTAATAGCATGAGATGTTGTTACTTTAGCTTTTTGATATCCCCTTTTTTCAAAAAGAACATCCTGAAAATCAGATAAAACATTTTCAAATAAATTAAGTCTTTTATTTTTTTTAAGTGTATTGACAAGACCAGATAAAATTTTTTCAGATGGCAATCCTTGGATTATTTTTAATAGAATACTTGATTTTAATTCATTTTTGGTCAGAGGTGATTTTAAAAGTGAGGATAACTCTTGGCTGTCGGCCATAGTCTCAGATAAACTTTGTGCATCTTTTAGCAAGGCATCTAATTCTTCGTTTTTGACTGAGTCAAACAAGGCAGTAGAATACCTTTTAGATGCGATTTTATTGGTCATTTTGTATAGTTAACCTCAATTTTTTATCACATCACTAGGCCAACCGGCATCATACAAATGACGCATCAAGCGATTGATAGTGGATCAATGTCAATATTTAGAAAACGCCTGTATTTTGGGGCTATTTTTGACATTAAGATATCTATTTTTTTTCTCAAAGCCTTATATGTCCTCTCTTTAAAATAAAAATTCTCATGAAAGTGCTTCATTTTATATGGAATCAATGAGGGGACAGGCCCTAAAATATCAAGTCTACTCTTTTTCGATATATCAAGAATTTCTTGGCAAGCCTCTCTTATAGCTGAGACATTAGGGTGGATTAATTGAATTTGAACAATTTTGTAAAATGGAGGAAGATTGTTCTCTTCTCTTCTTTGAAGTTCTAATTTTATAAATTGATCTCTACTTTGGTTCTTAAGTGAATTGTATATCGAATGCTTAGGATTGTAAGTTTGAATTAAGACCTTACCCCTGTTACCCTCTCTACCAGATCTCCCTGCTACTTGTTGCAAAAGCTGGTATGTTTTTTCCATAGCTCTGAAATCAGGACTATACAGACTTGAGTCTGCATCAATAATATTTACTAATTTTAAATTTGGAAAATGAAAAGACTTCCCTATTATTTGTGAGCCAATCAATAGACTAGTATTTAAATTAAATATATTTTCAATGATTTCTTTTTTATTTTTTTTTGATTTTAATGTGTCACTCGAAAATAATTGATTTGAGTATCCTGGAAAAAGTCGTGTAACTTCCTCTTGAAGTCTTTCTAACCCTATACCAATCGATATGAATTTTTCAGATGAACACATTTTACATATTTGGTTAGGCTCAAAATAATTTGAACAATGATGACAAATGAGTCTATCAATTTTTTTGTGATAAACTAAATTTACTGCACAATTTTGACACTGTATTGGTGTATGACAACTTACACATATTTTAGATGGAGCATAGCCGCGTCTATTAAGAAAAAATAAAACTTGTCCTTTTTGTTTTAAGATCTTATTAGTTTCATCAAATACTTGTTTTGATATCCAAGCCCTAGAGCTAGGTTTTGATTGATTCATGTCAACAATTTCAACTAATGGTAATTGAGTTTTATGAAATTGATTGGAAAGATGATGAATATGAAATTTTCTCTGATTAGAATTATGAAGGCTCTCTAGTGATGGGGATGCACTTATCAATAGACATAAAGCTTTTGAACATTTTGCTTTATATATGGCCATATCTCTTGCTTGATATTTTGGGCCGTCTTCTTGTTTATAAGATGAGTCGTGCTCTTCATCGCATATAATTAATTTTAAATTCTTGAAAGGAAGTAAAACTGATGACCTTGCTCCAACTAACACACATGGTTCACCCGATAGAAGAGATCTGATTATTCTAGCTTTTTGAATTTTTGATTGTTTGGAGTGCCAAATAAAGGGCCTACAACCAAAATATTTAAAAAATCTTCTAGACCATTCTTCAGTTAGAGCTATCTCTGGTAAAAGTATTAAAGATTGATTTCCTCTTACTAAATTTGACTCAACAGCTTTTAAATACAACTCTGTTTTACCCGAACCTGTAACACCATCTATAAGGTGAACTTGAAAATCATTATTTTTATTTATTTGAAGTGATTTATAAATATTTTCTTGATCAAGGTTTAAAGAAATATTTTGCGCCATTCCATCAAAAATAAAACTATCTGTAGTTTGAGAAATTTTTTTTTCTTCTAATAATTTCTGCCAATCTTTTTTTGATAGATTGTATTTATCAATGAGATTTTTTTGAGTTTCATAAATTTTATTTTTTGATAATAATTACTAATTGAAAGTACTTTTTTGAGATCGAATTTTAAATCTTTAATGTTTGTTTGAGATACAATAACACCTGCTGATTTTCTTTTTCTTAAAGGTATTTCAACAATCGAGCCTACCTCGATAGAATGTGAGTATTTATAAGTCAGGCTATCATTTATTTGCCCTATTGGCATAACTTGGTAGTAATAATCCATTTTAAATTTTGATTCTAATTTATAATATAATGTAATGAATTTTATTGAACTGTTAGAACAGTTAAAAATAGATAAATCCTCAATACAAGACTTTGATAAATGGGCTACTTATTTAAAAGACATAAAAGGCCACTCGGAAAACACATATAGATCTTACTGCTTTGATGTATGTGATTTTTTAATTTTCTTTAAATTCTATAATGGAAATTCCGTATCTTTATCAAATTTAAAAGATTTAAATTTGCAGACATTTAGGGCTTGGTTGGCAGATCTCAGTGAGAATAGAAAATATAAAAATATTTATAAAAAACCATTGTCAGCAAGATCAAGGAGAAGAGCGATTAGTTCTATTAAAAATTTTTTTAAGTATTCATCTCTAAATAATGATTTATATAAAGTTGCTTATAGCGAGGTTCAATTATTAAAAAATCCAAAAATTCCAAGATCCCTTCCTAAACCTATAGCAGAGGGAGATATTGAGCTTTTAATTGAAGAGTTAAAAAAAATATCAAAAAAAAGCTGGGTTCAAAAAAGAAATATAGCTTTGCTTTATCTTTTGTACGGATGTGGGCTACGAATAAATGAGGCGCTATCTATTACTAAAAACCATTTAATTGATAAAAGTTCTCTTACAATCTTGGGCAAAGGTAATAAAGAAAGATTAGTGCCAGTTCTTGATATTGTAGCTAACTCATTAGAAAATTATCTAAAAGAAATACCATATGATTTGCCAAGCGATGTTTCGATATTTGTGGGAGATAGAGGTAATCCGCTTAAAGCTTCGGCTTTCCAAAGAGATTTGAAGAATGCCAGAGTTAATTTGGGGCTGCCAAAAACAGCAACACCTCACTCATTAAGACATAGTTTTGCAACTCACCTATTAAAAAATGGTGGGGATTTAAGAATAATTCAAGAATTACTAGGACATAGTTCTTTATCTACAACTCAAATATACACTGAAGTAGATGACATAAGTTTAGAAAAAACTTATAAAGAAAAAAACCCTAGTAAGTAAATTTAGATTTTACCTCTAACTATAAAATGAGGATTGATTATATCTTTCTTTGAATATTTTAACCTATTACCTTTTAGGTCTTTTACAGTACCACCTGCTCCCTCTACAACCGCTTGTGCTGCTGCAGTGTCCCATTCAGAAGTAGGTCCCAGCCTAGGATATAAGTCTGCCAAACCCTCTGCTATCATACAAAACTTTAAAGAACTACCGGCTTGTAGAGTATCAAAATTTTTAAACTGAGATAAATAAGTTTTAGTCTCATTATTGAGATGACTTCTGCTCGTAACAATCTTTAATTTATCGGATGGTGATTGCACAGAAATAGATTTGATATTGTCATTTAATAACTTGTATGAACCTTTGTTAAGACCCCCAAAAAATAATGTCTTATCTTTTGGAATGTAAACAAACCCTTGGGTGGGATAATTGTTGTTAATCAGAGCAATATTAATTGTAAATTCACCATTCTTATTGATAAATTCTTTAGTACCATCCAAAGGATCAACTAACCAGTATTTTGGCTCATCAGTATACTTTTGCTCACCCTCCTCTGAAATTATGGGGTAAGCTGAAATAGATGATAATAAATCAGAAATGTGTTCATGTGATGCTAAATCTGCTTCTGTTAATGGACTTTTATCGTCTTTTAATTCAATACTTTGATCATAGTTATCATAAATATTAAGAATTTTTTGGGAACATAACTCAAGATTTTCACTGATTTCATTGAAAAACTCAAATTGTCGTATTATGTTATTATTTGTCATTTTTTTAAAATTTTACTTTTTTTTATATACATTTAGATTATTTTTTGTATTTTTCCAATAATACGACAAATGGTCAATTATAATGAATCATACTTTATTTTTTAAAATTAACCCATCAATAAAATTTCCTGCTTGGGATAGCGATAGTCATTATAAATTCCTTTTTAGTAAAAATTTATTTAAAACAAAAAGATCATATGAAAGGTGGTTGGAAAAAATATCAATTTTTCCAGAGAATTTAAATATAGAAAGCTTTTTAAACATACATGCAGGCCATATAAACAAATTAATTTATGAAGATTCCATAAAAAAATTTGAAAAACAAAGATCACTTATTTTGTTCATTCAATACGTTGAGGTAAATAATAATAAATTTTTATTTGCAAATGATAGACGTAATGGAAGACTATGGGTCAAAGTTAAATCAAACAAAATAAAAGATATTTCTGAGAGTTTAAAATATTTCTCAAAATTAAGAAAAAAAAATATTATTATTTTTCCAGACGCTTATCTTCTTAAAATTTTTCTTGATCAAAAAATTGATGAAAATCAAATTAACAATAAATCAAAACTTTCAATTCATTTGCCTGAGTATTTATTTTATATAAATGATCTCAAAATTCATGATACAAAACTACACAATAAATTTAATTTACCTCCAAACAGTTATCTGTCAGATCTAGAAGCGGAAAGTATTCATATTATCAGAGAAGTAGTTAGTGAAACAAAAAATCCTGTCATGCTTTACTCAATAGGAAAAGATAGTTCAGTGATGTTAAGGCTTGCTCAAAAAGCTTTTTACCCTAGTCTTCCCCCATTCCCACTACTACATGTTGATACTCGATGGAAGTTCCGAGAAATGTATTTATTTAGAAATTGGGTAGAAAAAAATAGTGGTATGAAGCTAATAACACATATTAATCCTGATGGTATTAAATCAAATATTAATCCCTTTGATCATGGCTCTGCTCTCCACACTGATATAATGAAAACTCAGAGTCTAAAACAAGCCTTGGACAAGTATAAATACGATGCTGCTTTTGGTGGAGCAAGAAGAGATGAAGAGAAATCAAGAGCTAAAGAAAGGGTTATTTCATTCCGAAACCCCTCTCATCAATGGGATCCAAAAAATCAGCGTCCAGAGCTTTGGTCTTTATATAACTCTAAAGTCAATAAGGGTGAAAGCACAAGGGTTTTTCCCTTATCTAATTGGACAGAATTAGATATTTGGCAATATATCTACCAAGAACAAATACCAATTGTTCCCTTATATTTTGCAAAAGTTAGACCTGTAGTCGTGAGAGATGGAATGATTATTATGGTCGATGATGATCGATTTAATATTCAATCTAACGAAAAAATTGAATTAAAAAGAATTAGGTTCAGAACACTAGGTTGTTATCCCTTAACTGGTGCTATTGAATCAAATGCAAATTCACTTGAAGACATTGTTCTTGAACTTCTTCAATCCAAAACATCCGAAAGACAAGGAAGAGCTATCGATACAGATTCAAGTAGCTCTATGGAAATCAAAAAAATTGATGGTTATTTTTAAATGTATAAAGCCGGTACAATTAGCAAATACTTAAAAAGTCAAGCCTCCCTTAATCTATTAAGGTTTATCACTTGTGGATCAGTTGATGATGGTAAAAGTACTTTAATTGGGAGGATGCTTTATGAATCTCAAATGATATTTGATGATCAAGTTGCTTCCTTAAAAAATGACTCAAAAAAATATGGAACACAAGGTGAGAATATAGATTTTGCATTACTGGTCGATGGTTTATCAGCTGAGAGAGAACAAGGTATTACTATAGATGTTGCATATCGATTTTTTTCAAGTAGCAAAAGAAAGTTTATTGTAGCAGATACACCAGGTCACGAGCAATATACTAGAAACATGGCGACTGGGGCCTCAACAGCTGAGTTAGCTATCTTACTTGTTGATGCCCGTAATGGCATACTTACACAAACTAAGAGACATTCTTTCATTGTATCTCTTCTTGGAATTAAAAATATTATCTTGGCAGTTAATAAGATGGATTTAGTTAACTATGATAAAAATATTTACGAAAAAATAAGCTCCGAATACAAATTATTCTCAAAAAAATTAAATTTTAAAAATATTCATAGTATTCCTATATCAGCACTTAAGGGGGATAATATTCACAAAAAATCTAAATACATGAAATGGTACAATGATAAAACCCTATTTGACTATTTAGAAACTACTAAAACTAAAATACAAAGCTTAGACAGATTTGTACTTCCTGTTCAAAGTGTCAATAGACCTAATTTAAATTTCAGAGGATATTCAGGAACCATCGCTGAGGGAAAAATTAGAAAGGGTGATGAGTTAATTTCTCTTCCGTCAAATCAAAAAGTAAAAGTAAAAGATATTTTTGTAGGAGAAAGATCCCTTAAAACAGCTAATTTAAAGCAAAGTATCACACTTACCATAGACAAAGAGATAGATACATCTAGGGGCGATATACTATGCTCAAAAAACTCCACAGTTGATATGGCTGACCAATTTAACGTTAATGTTATTTGGATGTCAGAGGATAAGGGTTTTACTGGAAGAACTTATTTAGCGAAAATTCATAATATCTCAACCAGTATAAAAATTATGAACATAAAAAAAATATATGATGTAAATACACTAGAATTCACTGCTGGAAATGAACTTAAACTCAATGATGTTGCAGAAATTTCTATATCATTTAATAAAACTGTTCCCTTTTCGACTTTTAAAGAAAATAAAATTTTGGGATCTTTTATAATTATTGATCCAATTAATAATCAAACTATGGGAATGGGAATGATAAACTTTTCTCTTCGAAGATCACAAAATATTCAACTTCAAAACTTAACCATCAATAAGAATTTAAGAGAGAAGATTAATGGCCACAAAGGTCAAGTGCTGTGGATGACTGGCCTCTCAGGATCAGGAAAATCCACTATAGCTAATGAACTAGAAAAAATATTATATTCTCAAGGTAAAAAAACATACATTCTTGATGGAGACAATATCCGACACGGATTAAATAAAGATTTAGGTTTTACAGACAAAGATAGAGTTGAAAATATAAGGCGAGTTGCAGAGGTGGCAAAACTTATGTGTGACGCTGGACTAATTGTGATCACTGCTTTTATATCACCATTTAGGTTAGAAAGAGAAATGGCTCGATCACTTTTTGAAAAGAATGATTTTAAAGAAATTTATATTTCAACTCCTTTAAAAGTAGCTGAAAAAAGAGATCCAAAAGGTTTGTATAAAAAAGCAAGACAGGGTAAAATACCAAACTTCACAGGGATAGACAGTATCTATGAAAAACCTACAAATCCTGAACTGGAAATTGATACCTCTAAAGTTTCTTTAAATAAGGCTGTAAAAAAAATATTGAATATTATTACTTAAGTCGAATTTCCAATTGTTGAAATTTAGTCATATCAAAAACTATGTTTTCAAAAACAACATCTTCAAAATTTAAATCAGGGTTTAATGAAAACCCGAATGGTTCGAGAGGTTGACCTTTAAAATCTGTTGAAAATTCTCCATTTCCATCAGTATCTTGAAAGGCAAACAGGCCTATATTAATATGTGGGAAAGCTTTTAAATTAACATTATTAAATTTGTTTATATCCTGCTCTATAACAATAAAAAGAGGTGCAGAATTTTCCTCGAAAAAATATTTTCTATCATACCCCAGAATGTGAATTGGGCTTGAAGCATCAACAAAACCTGTGATTTTTGCTGTGAGATGATCTGAATATGAAGTTTTTATTACAAAAAAAGCCTGGAAAATCAGGAAATAAATGATCAATTTAATACTAGCCAGATAGCTGTGCATAACTTTTGAAAGATTAATGTATTTTCAAAAAAGTTGTACAAACAATTTGATTGGATTTAAAACAAAAGAACAAACTACAAAAAAAACTTGAAAAACATGGTTTTTTTTTTAATTAATTTGAAATGTATTATCATCATTTAACCAATAAACTACATGCATAATGAATAACTGTGGATAACTCTGTTTAAAAGTATTAATTTATCCTTGGTTATGAAAAAAGGATACATCATTGTGAGAGTTTCAATTCACAAAAATGAACTATTTCAAAAATATCCTCCTTTATCAACTGAAGTGATGAAAAAATATGGGGGTAAATACATAATTAGAGGTGGAAAAACTGAAGTTTTTGAAGGGGAATGGCCTGTAGACAGAACTACCGTAGTAGAGTTTGAAAGTTTTGAAAGTGCTAAAAAATGTTATGAGTCTGTTGAATACTCAAAGGCTATGAAAATTAGGCAAAATAGTACAAAAAGTGACCTTATATTGATAGAGGGATATTAATTCTTTTTAAAAAATTGATCGGCTAACTTGAGTTTGTCTTTTTTCTTTTTCAGTAAAATCTCTAGGTTTTTGATTTCTAATTTATGATTGCCAATCATCTCCTCAATTTCTTCAACACTCAAATCATCTAAATCAATTGGTTTTATTTTTTTTGGCTCTTCTTCGTCAAACATTTGTTCTATATCCTTCCTTTGTCCAAATAATTGGAAAAAAACTTTCATCTAATTCATCTGTTTCTAATTTTTTATATTTTTTATAAATTCTAGCTGTACCTCCTGTGTTTGTTGGATGAAACTTAGAGTCAGAAGGAACGCAATGAGCAACTATTGCTCTTCTATTACTATTTGTATTATTAATACCTGATCCATGCCAAGTGTATCCATGATGAAATGCTACTCCACCTGCTGGAACTTCAACATATTGAATTTGAATTTCTTTATTTAATTTTGAAGCATATTCATTTAACTCTTTTTTATAATCTTTAGGAGAATGAAATTGTCCCTTAGGAGGGCTTAATCCCCAAAGATGTGATCCTTTTACATATTCAAGTGTCCCTTTTTCTTTATCGACATTATCGATAGGCATCCAACATGTCATCATAGTCTGCGGTACAATCCAATCATCGTACGCAGCATCTTGATGATAAGCTAAAGTTTTACCTCCAGGTGGTTTCCATAAAACATTGTCTTGTAAAAGTCTTGATCCACTCCAGCCCATTAGTTCAGCACAAGCTTTTCCTAAAAATTCATTGCAAACTATTTCTTTTATAGAATTATCTGATTTCCAAGCGTTACAAATTTGTCTAGTAACATCTTTAGGTCCACTTTCAAACTTCCAATTCCACTCGTCAGGTTCAATACCTGTTTCAAAGTTTCCATTAAATAAACTATGAAACCTATCATACAATCGCTCAAAATGGGTCGTATCAAGAAAACTCTCAATAATCAAAAAACCATTTTTTTGAAAATCTTTTTTTTGATTCTCATTTAAAGAAATTTCTATCATCTTAAAAATTTAATAATCCTGTATAAAATATATTTTAGATTATCATTTAAATAAATTGACATTTTTGTTAGATATCTGATAATCCTACAATGTCAAAAAAACTAATATTAATAATACTTTCTTCATTTTTTTTAATCACTAGCTGCGCAACTGTAAGTGAAAAAGCTAATGACGCTTACGATACTGTAGCGGGTGCCGTATCTAAAGGTTACAACAAAGTTAAAGATACAGTAACCGGCGGCGACGACGATTAAGTTAAGCGCTTTACAAGGCGTGCCCTTTACTAAGTTCAAATTAATTTAATGAAGTTTATATCTCTGCAACATATTTCAATTGAGGATCCGGGGACGTTCAAAGATTTTCTTATAGAAGATGGTCATAGTATAACAACTATCCAATTGGATGAGGGCGATAGTATTCCAAATAATTTAGATGAATTTGACGCTATGCTTTGTATGGGTGGGCCTATGGATACATTTATGGAGGATCAATATCCATGGTTAGTAGCTGAAAAAAAAGCAATAGGTGAATATGTTTTAAACCTTAAGAAACCATTTTTAGGATTTTGCTTAGGATGTCAACTTTTAGGGGAGGTATTGGGAGGAAAGGTAGTTGAGTCTAAACCGCCTGAAATTGGTGTATTGGATATTAACATTGAATCAGGTGCTAAAGCAGATCATATTTTTGATTTTCTTCCAAATAAAATAAAAGCATTGCAATGGCATTCTTATGAAGTGGTAGGTTTGGAGACTAACTCTAAAGTGAGAGTTATAGGCACTTCACCCTCAACAAAATATCAAATATTTGGTTATGACAATTATGCCTATGGAATTCAATTTCATTTAGAAATTCGAAAAACTACTGTTGATGATTGGGCTCAAGTTCCTGAATATAAAAATGCTCTCGAAAAATCTCTTGGAGCCGATGCCTTACCTCAAATGAAAGATATGGTAGCTAAAGAAATTGATACTATGGTGATGCAGTGCAACCAAATGTATAAGAACTTCGTTAAAATAATTAATAATTAGTTTTTTATTAACTTAATTTAGATGCACAGAAGAGATTTTATAAAAAAGATTATACTTTTCTCATTATCCTTTGTAATTCTAAAGACAAAAATAATGGCAAACACTCTCTTTAAACCTTTCAATTTAGTAGACGGGGTCTTTGTCAATAACTACGTTTCACATAAAAGTAGTTTCAAAGATTTTTGGAAATGGAGGAGGGAGTCAAGTAAGCCAGAACCGATTGCATTTCCTGTGGTTGAAAATGACCCTGAATACTTAAAATCTAATAAATCTGAAAATACAATTACTTGGATTGGACATTCAACTTTCTTACTACAAATTGATGGTATTAATATATTAACTGACCCCCATTTTACAAAAAGAGCATCACCTCTGAGTTTTATGGGACCCTCAAGAACGACACCTCCTGGATTAAAAATAGATGAATTACCTTTTATTGACTTTGTTTTAATTTCTCATAATCACTACGACCATCTAGACTCAAAGACTATTCAGCTTTTATTAAAAAAACAAAATGTAAATCAACCTACTTTTTTTGTACCACTAAAATTAAGAGATATTTTATCAAAATTAGGTGCAAGAAATGTTATGGAACATGAATGGTGGCAAATGACTCTGTTCAAAGACTTAGAAATTCATTCTGTTCCAGTACAACATTGGAGTAAGAGAACATTTAATGATACCAATAAAACACTTTGGTGTGGTTGGGTTGTTAAAGCAAATAATTTTAAGTATTTTTTTGTAGGCGATACTGGATATTCAAAAGATTTTAAGGATATACAAAAAAAGTTTGGATATTTTGACTTATCAACAATACCCATCGGGGCATATGCTCCAAGGTGGTTTATGAAAGACTCGCATTGTAATGTTGAAGAAGCAATTCAAATTCACAAAGATGTTAAATCTAAAAAATCTATAGCTATGCATTGGGGGACATTTCAATTAACAGATGAACCGATGGATGAGCCTATAAAATTACTCCAAGAACTAACTAAACAGTTAAAGATAAGCAAAGATGAGTTTTCTTATATGACTCACGGTCAAACAAAGAAAATTTAGGTAAAATAATTATAGGCCTGATAAGACAGGGTTATTACAATTACAATTAATGCCCATATACTTAAATTACTCAAAAACTGTTTAAGGGAAGAGTTTGTATCCAAAAAATGAGGTCCTACTAAAATCAGTAGACATATAAAATAAATAATAGGCATTATGATTTCTGCTGACATTATTGATCTTTTTTTAGTTTATCTAAACTAATCTCCTCAGAAAATTGTTCATTTAACTTTTCAGCATTATTTCTAGTTTTTATCACATCATCTTTTTTTTCGTTCTGATTTACAACTACATCAACCAAAATTGCTATCAGAAGATTTAACATTGTAATGGCACAGACAATTATAAAACTAAAAAAATAAATCCATGCCCACCAATAAATTTCTTGAAGAGGCAACATTACCTGCTCCCAAGAAGATAATGTTAAAACTTGAAATAAAGTGATCATTGAAACCCCCACATCAGACCATCTTTCGGGTATGCTATTTGAAAAGACTATTGCTCCAATAGTTGCATAAATATAGAGAATTATGAAAAGCAACAAACTTACATAAAACACTCTTTTTAAAGATCCAATCAAAGACTCAATGATTAATTTTAACTCAGGAATAATAGATATAACTCTCAAAACTCTAAACACTCTTAATAATCTCAAAAGAAGAAAACTGGAGTTGTTGGGAATTGGTATTAACGAGACCAAAACAATAAAAGTGTCAAAAACATTCCAACCACTTTTAAAAAAATTTGATTTTCTAGGCTCGCCTATAAAACGAATTGAAATTTCTATTACAAAAAAAATAGTTATCAAATAATCAAGATATTTAATGAGCTCTCTTGAGAACTCTCCTAAATTGTAAGTATTTAAACCGATAGTAAATGCATTAAATATGATGATAAATAAAACTGAGTATTGAAATAGCTTGCTTTCTCTGATTTTAAAAAAGGTTTGTTTCATTTATTTCAAAAAGTTTATAGGTAATTTAACAACAGAATGATTGTGAAATTTTATATCATTTTTATCATACATAAATAATTCGTATTTTTCGATTGTTTGAGAAGTTAAATTATTACATTTAGCTTTATCTAGTAACTTTTCACATTTTGACTCTGCATTTACACCATCAAAATAAACGATACGCTGTGGAATTATCTCAGTATTAAATGCTTTTTTATAACGTGATATGGCAGAGGCGTACAGTCCATATCTAAGATTTAGTTCCTCACCCTTAGATGTATTGCTAGTTCCTTTAAAATCTATTTTTAAAATCCCATCAATCCATACCTTCATGAAACCTTTGTCCTCATCTGGATGCCAATTTGTGTTAAAAATTATTTCTGTCCATTGGCCTAAAAGTACATCATTGCTTTTTAAAATTATGTGGGAGTCCTCAAAAGAGTCTTTATTCCTGTTAAAAGTTAACCCTGCATGAGTGTGTTGAAACATGACTAAAACTTTAGATGGGTTATGTCTTTTCCATTGGATTAACGACATTTTTGCAGGGGCAATAGAATTGTAATCTTTTGGAAGAAAAATAATAAACTTATACCACTTCTCTTTTTTCCACTTTTCGTGGCTGTAATATATTTCAGACCTCTCTCTATCTGTATCACAGTCACTTGATTTAGGTTCTTCTCCGCACTCTCCATTATTAACTTCAAACTTTATAGATTTATCTCCAATAATTGAATTGCCGCTAACTGATATAGGATTTTTTGCATTTGGAGAGATTAATGGATGAAGTTCTTCAGGGATTATTTCTCCAAAACCATCTTGTTTTAAAGCTTTTTTAATTTCACTAAAACTTGAGGCAAGCACTAAACTTGGCAAAAATATAAATAAAGTTAAGAATGTCTTCATAGTTTTGCCCGTATTGAGTCCCTAACGAACATTGTATTAAATTTTATTATTAATAAAAAGAGTATATAACTCAAGCTATCGGTTCTGTGGTGAAACGGATATCACACTTGACTACGGATGATGTCACAAAACTTACTTTCCCTCTAAAACCACTGTATCTTGTAGTTTTT
>LULJ01000302.1_pt1 | contig 15123 bp, 14 predicted proteins | sample 728171 | NCBI WGS metagenome assembly LULJ01 (sample SAMN03860292, study PRJNA289734) | marine metagenome | biome: seawater column; feature: ocean; material: water; isolation source: Red Sea water column Station 169 - depth 25m | place: Saudi Arabia: Red Sea | collected 2011-10-15 | depth 25 m
TTGATACAAATGAATCTATAAAATCTGATGGTTCAAAACTTATTGTTAAATCAGGTGGTGGTAGAGCAGCAACCAACGGAACATCGTTTTTAGTGAAAGACGCACCCATACCTGTAGGTTCATCGTTAGAAGTATTAACAGGTGGTAAGGTTATACTCGAAACAGGAGATCTTCTAAGAGTGGACTGTTCTGTAGCAGATAAAATTTCAGGAACATTGAGTATAATGGAGATAACATAAGATGGCATACATTGGTAATCCACCTGCTAATAGATTCGTAGCACCCAAAGCAGCATCTGTATTTTCAGGTGATGGTTCTACAACTGCTTTTACACTAGATCATGCAGTAGGGTCTGATGAAGATATACTTGTATCGGTGGATGGTGTTATACAAGAACCATCTGTAGCATATGCAGTAAGCAGTGGAACTACACTTACATTTACTGCCGCACCATCAAGTAACTCTGGTAATAATATATTTGTTTATTATTTGTTTAGAACAGTGGGTACAGTGAGTCATCCAAGTAATAATGCTTTGACTGCAACAACAGGTACGTTTTCAGATGATGTTACTTTAGCAACTAATAAAGAATTAAGACTAGTTGATACAAATGAATCTATAAAATCTGATGGTTCAAAACTTATTGTTAAATCAGGTGGTACAACTTTTAATTTACCAACATCCGATGGTTCTGATGGACAAGCGTTAGTGACTGACGGAGGTGGTACATTATCTTTTGCTAGTGCAGGTGTTTCAGGTATTTCATCCTCAAGTTCATCTAATGCAATAGTTATAGATAGTAGTGGTCGTGTGACATTACCATTACAACCTGCTTTTATGGCAATAACTGGAGGTCCTAGTAACTTCTCACGAAACACAGAGGTAACAGTCACTTTTGGATCAGAAAGATTTGACATAGGAACTAACTTTGCATCTAACACTTTTACTGCACCTATAACTGGAAAATATTTACTTCAAGCTAATGTGTCTTTTACAGATGTTCAAACAGGTACAAATGAATTACAAACTAAAATAGTTACGTCAAACCAGACTTATAGTGATACTTTTACACCTGACCACGTATTAGGTGCGTCAGCTTCTGTAAATTCTACGCTTAGTGTAGTTGCCGACATGGATGCTTCAGACACTGCTGTTGTTAAAGTTATACATAGTGGTGGCTCTGATACTACTACAGACATAAATTCTGTAACAACTTTTTCAGGGTGTTTAATAGCATAGTCATGGTGAAACAACCTATCATAAAGGAGATATAAGTGGCTGAACATACTAAAACAATAAAAATAACGGATTTACAACAAAAAATTTTATCTAATGATTTGTACAATGATGTATCTGATAACAAAGGTATTGATGAATGGTTAGATGGTGCAATTACAGGCAAGATAAACAATTGCTGGAAGCGTATGCAAACAGAGTGGACTACAAAGTTAATGAACGACAGTAGCTTTACAGACCCCATACCAAGTAACCAAGCAGATTTTGTTGCACTTGTAACAGCAAGAAGTGATTATAAGACACGAAAACAAATAGATGATGCAAATGCACCAAAAATTGAATCGGAGTAACGAATGGCATTAACAAAAGTAATAGGGGATGGCACAGGAACATTAAATAGTGCAACTGTGAGTGGCAATGCAACTATAGGTGGTACGTTAGGTGTTACTGGTATTACTGATTCATCTGTTGGACAAAGTTTTATACCTGAATTTATAAGTAATTTATTTTTAGCAGGTAATACTGCAAGTGCTTGTGAATTAACTGGTTGTTTTACAAACACACATCAGATTTATAGATTAGTTGGACAAGTTGGTTGTTCTCATGGTAATGAGGGTAATACAAGATTTACTTTTTTAAGTGGTACAAATACGGAACTTACAAGTGGCTACTATGGTGCAGGCAGAGCTTTAGATGATTCACAAACAGAAGTTAATTCTGCTGAAGCTGATGGTTCTGCTGTAACTATAAATATTAATCAATCGTCAACTGGTACTAGTATTGTTGATATGCACTTTTATAGGCAACAACACGCATATCAAATTCTTGGAATGGCAGGGTATCACGATCAAAGTGGTGATAGGGGTGTTCAATACTTTGGATACAAAAATAGTAGTGCTTTAGAACTAACTGGTTTTAGATTAGAAAACAATCATGGCAATAATATGAGTCAAGTAAACTTTTCTGTTTACGGATATAGATTTAGACAAAATTCAACTACTGAAATGTTAGGAGCTTATCAATAATGTCTTATACAGTGGATGAAAAAACAAAAATTGTAACTTATAATGGTGATGCTTTTCCACCAACTCAAAGAACTAATGCACAGACAGGAGAAACAACTTTAATTGCTAAATCTGAAGCAGAATGTATTAAAGTTAAAAAGTTAAGAGATAATGCACCTAATGAAATGTTAAACGCACTAAGATTAAAAAGAAATGGTTTATTAGCTCAAACAGATTGGATGGGCAGTTCAGATGTTACAATGAGTGATGCTTGGAAAAAGTACCGACAAGAATTAAGAGATATAACAAAGACATTTAAGTCAATGAGTGATAAAGATTTTAAGTTTCCTGAGAAACCAACGGAGTAAAACATGGCATACATAGGAGTCAGTCCTTCTAATGGAGTTCGTAGGGTTCACACCTACACTGCAACAGGGTCGCAGACCACATTTAGTGGTGCAGGTGCAGAGGGTACATCTTTAAGTTACAAAGACAGTAACTACGTAGATGTGTACCAAAATGGTGTAAAGTTAGGTGATGCAGACTACACTGCAACAAGTGGCACATCAATCGTATTAGGCACAGGAGCTACTGCAAGTGACCTCGTGGTGGTCGTGGTATTTGATGTGTTCTCGGTAGCAGACACTGTAAGTAAAGCAGATGGTGGTACGTTTGATGGCAATGTTACGATGGCAGGTACACTTGATGTGACAGGCAATGGCACAGTAGGTGGAACGTTAGGTGTTACAGGTGTTCTCACAGCTAATGCAGGTATAAAAGTAGATAATATAACTATTGATGGCACAGAGATTGATTTATCTAGTGGTGATGTAACAATCGATGCAGCGTTAGATATAAAACTTGATGCTGCTGGTGGGGATATTAAATTTTTATCTGATGGTACAGAATTTGGTGAAATTAGAAATATAAGTTCTGATTTAACTATAATTTCTTCAGTAAATAATGCAGACATTGTTTTTAAAGGACAAGATGGTGGTTCAGAGATAGAGGTTGCACGATTTGATATGTCAGAAGATGGTGCTTTTGTTGTTGGTGCTACAAGTCAGGTTGGAGGTGGTGCTGTAGGTGTCAGCTTCAACGATAATGCTGTAAATGGAATAGACATGATTGTGGAGCAAGATGCTTCAAGTGCAGGATATATTGTTTTTAGAAATTCTTCAAGCACAGTGATAGGTCAAGTAAAAAGAAATGGAACTGCTAATGAAATGCAGTATGTTACAACCTCTGATTACAGATTAAAGGAAAACATTAATTATGATTTTGACGCTTCAAGTGTTCTTAAAAAATTAAAACCTTGCGAATTTAATTGGATAGACGATAAAAATAACACAACCATTACTGGTTTTATAGCACATGAGGTACAAGAAATAGTTCCCCATGCTGCTTCTGGTGAAAAAGATGAGATGGAAACAATTAAAGATGCCGATGGTAAAGAACAAACTATTATAAAACCACAAGGCATTGATAAAGGTGACTTAGTACCCCTTCTAACAAAATCATTACAAGAAGCACTTACAAGAATAGAAACACTTGAAGCAGAAGTGAAAGCATTGAAAGGTTAACAAATGACAAGAGCAAGTGATACAGCAAGAATATTATCAGGTGGAGCAGTAATCAACGAAGATAGCCATGATGTAGACTTTAGAGTTGAATCAAATGGCAATGCTAATATGCTGTTTGTTGATGGAGGTAATGACAGAGTTGGCATAGGTGCAGTTGCAGGAAGTGGCAATGGATTAGCTGTTACAAATACTGATGGTGGAAGTGCGTTAGTAATGCACAGAGATTTTTCTGGTTCAGATGTAAGTTCAAACACAACTGCTGCTACGATTGATTTTACACTTAGTGACTCTGCAACATCAAATCAAACTCTATGCAAAATTTCACCACAGGCTTCAGTAGGAACTGGAGATGCTTTTGGTGGCATTTTAAGATTTTTTACATCAAATGACTCAGGTTCTACGACAGAACGTTTAAGACTTATGGCAAATGGCAGATTAGAAAATCAATCTCCAACTAATAGTGGTAATGTTCTGCAAGACTTTAGAATAGATTTTAGAAACGAAAACAATGCAGGAATTATGGCAGGGATTGGTTGTGTTAGAACTGCAAATGCTAATGCTCCGGGTGCATTTGTTATACGAACAAGCACAGATGTAGATAGCTCAAGTAATAGCAGTGATGGTGAAATATCAGAAAAGTTTAGAGTTGCAGCGAATGGTGACTTAACTGCTACAGACACATCCATATCATCAAACTCTGATAGCAGATTAAAAGAAAACATATCGGATTTTAGTTACGACTTAGATAAATTTAAAGCACTAAAAACGAAAACATTTGATTGGAAAAATCCAAAATTACATGGAGAAAAGTCAGGGCAAAGAGGTTTTATAGCACAAGACATAGAAACGGTGGATGATTATTGGATTGAAGAAATTGAAGTTCCTGCTGATAGTGATGACTTTCAGTATCTAGAAGATAAAGATATATTTTATACAGAAAACTCTACTATACCTGATGGTAAGAAAGTTGGAGATTTAGAATATAAAGCAAGATTTGCAAAGACATCTAAATTAGGGCAAAAAGATGCAATGTATGTTTCTGTAATACAACAACTTATAAAACGTATTGAAGCATTAGAAAGCAAGTAACATGGAAAGCATTGACCCAATGTTATTTTGGAACATAATCCTGACTATGGTCGTTGTACCATTTGGTTGGGCATTTAACAAGATGTTCCAAGAGGTTAAACGAATACAGATACTCCTTAACAAGACACGAGAAGAGTATGCACGTAAAGATGACGTTAAAGATGATATGCACGAGTTGATGGATGCAATCAGAAGATTAGAAGATAAATTAGACAAAGTATTGATGGGAAGTAGATAATGGCAACAATAACCACAGACGATCAACTTACTCAAGAGATAGGTAAATTAGCAAGTGGGCAACAGGCAGGAACACCCCAAGTAACTCCTGCGTTACAAACTGAAACTACAGGAACAATACAACCTACTCAAGGTGCGTTACTTGACACTGATCCTCTCGCACCAACAGCATTGGCTGATACAAGTCAATTACAAGTTACACCTGCAACTCAGCAAACTGAAAATTTGGGTGATATGGGAACAATAGAAAGAACAGTTCCTCGTATAGGTCAAGCACAAGCTGCACAAATAACAGATCCGAAAGGTGTTATATCTGATATACCACAAGGAACAGTAAGTCCTGAAGCTATGGCTGTCGCACAAACAGAAACTCTTGATCCAAAAGCAACAGTTCAATATCAACTATCCGAACTCATGTCTAGTATAGAAGATGGTAAGCCTTTGCCTAGTTGGGCATCACCTGCTGTGCGTAAAGTATCTGCAGTTATGCAAGCAAGGGGTATGGGTGCATCAAGCATGGCTGCAGCAGCGATGACCCAAGCCGTAATGGAATCAGGCATAAATATAGCTGTACAAGATGCAAACAAATATGCAACAATCCAGTTGCAAAACTTGAACAACAAACAAAAGACAGCACTACAAAATGCACTGACTGTTGCAGGAATGGATAGAGCCAACCTATCTGCAAGATTACAAGGTGCAGTAACAAACGCACAATCTTTGCTTACAGTAGATGTTAAGAATTTATCTGCACAACAACAATCAAATACTATTTCTTACAATGGTTTAACACAAGGTTTGTTTAGAGATGCGGCCCAAGAAAATGCAAGAATACAATTCAATGCAAAGAATGATAGACAAGTTGAAGAATTTTTTGCAGAGCTTGATGCACAAGTTGAAACGGCAAACGCAAATAGAGTATCTGCTATGTCACAATTTAATGCAGGACAAGTAAATGCACAGGCACAGTTCAACTCTACGTTAAGAGATGCAAGAGATAAGTTTGATTCAAACATGCAATTTGCTATAGATCAATCCAATGTGAACTGGAGACGACAAGTAAACACAGCAAATACTGCAACACAAAACGAAACAAACAGAATAAATGTACAAAATCAATACAACGCTAGTCAAAATGCACTAAACAATCTTTGGCAAAAATACAGAGATAACGCATCTTGGAATTTTCAAAAATCAGAATCATACTTACAAAGACAACATGAAATTGGCATAATGGCTATGGAGTTTTCTAACTCTGAAAAAATATATGATCAACAGCAAAAAGATAATTTTGCTGCAGGAGTTGGAAACTGGATAGCACAGTGGATGAACAACAGTAAAAGCACATAATAGGTATAATAATGTTAGATTTAGCAGTAGCAGTATTTAGTTACGCTTCAGACTTTTTTGGTAGTGACGACAGACCTTCTGATTTACCTGAAGTGAAAAGAGGAGAATCAAAATCTAGAGCAGATAGTTTTTTAAGTTCGCCATCTACAATAAAAGATTTAACAGGAGCGTATCTTGACTTGCAAAAAAAAGAAGAGAAACCTGCCTTTCAAGTTGCTGAACGTAAACCAACTAGATCTGTAAGTCAACTTACTAGTCCTAGAAGTTTTCAACCTTTAGGAAACATGAGATTTATAACTGGTGCAGAAAACGCTGACATACAAAATGCAATGAGAGTTCTAGCAAATTCAAGAAACAATCAAGTTGCACAAGTCATACCATATACTGCTATAAATTACAAGGGAGGTCCTGCACCAAACATTTCAGTTGGATCTACAAATTTAGCATCAAAAAGAATTAGGAATGATATAACATGATGGATATAAAACCACCTGTCGGAAGTATAGAAGCAAAAGACAACTTTGCTCCTGCACCTCCCGGTCACTCTTTAACAGAAGATAATAGTAAATGGGCGTGGGGTAAACCACAACAAGTTGTTGACCCAGAGGTTGCGTTAGAACAAGCTATAAATTCTATAAAACAACCTAAAATACAACTTGAAATGATAAAGTTATTGCTCGTTGGTGCATCAGTAGAAATGATGGTCGAAGGATATTTGTTACAAGCATTTCATGAAGGTCGTTTTGGGCCTGATGTTGGATTGTTAATAAAAGCACCTTTGTCTTTTTACATAGCTAGTATAGCAGAAGAAGAAAATATACCTTATAGGTTTTTTGAAAATGATGATGCTTTAGAAAAAGGCACAATGGATGATGAAATGTTCTTAATGATGATGAAGCGTAACAATCCAAGTATGTTTAATCATATAAGAGAAGAGATAAATAAAGGTATAAGAGAGGGTAACTCACCCAGACCTGAAAACTTTTTAAACGCAAAAAAGGAAAATAAGTAATGTTACTTGCAGGATTGACAGGATTTCTTAACGCTGATGCAGAAAATATGAAAGCTCAAGCTCAAGCAAGAAGAGCTGCCGAAGCTGAACTTTTGAAAGACAAAAGAGGATTTCAAAAACAATTAGTTTTAAACTCAATTAAAGATAATATGTCAAATATATCTGATTTGCGAGAACGAGCTGCAAAGGGTGAAATTACTTTAAGTGAGGGTTTTAAACAATCTGTACAAGATCGTAACACTTACGATGCAAATTATGAGTTTGGAACACCCTACAATCCACCTGAATTAAATTACAGCATGATAGATTTTTTAAATGGTAATTACAACACAATAATTAGTGATAATGCAGGTAATAAAATACGTTACAAAACTGCTTTAATCGATGATAAAGGTAAAGGTGCAAATGCAGCAACTATAAACATGTTTTATCAAGAAATAGGAAGTAAAGTACAAGAAGCAGGATTTAACAAACAAGGAGAGTCTTTATTTTTTAAAAATATGAATGATGATATGTTAGGAAAACATGTTAACACTATAAAAACTACATTACCGTTTTTATATAATGAGTTGAAAGGAAATCAAACTGATTTTGTAGCTCCTATATTTTTTCCTAAAACTAAAGGTAAATCTTATTATCAACTATCTTTGCTGATGAATGAAGCTGAAAAAAGAGAAATAGAAACAAAAGAAAATATATTGGCAGGAGTAAATAAAAGTTTAAAAGGTAAAAACTTAAATAAAAATTCTTTGGTAGAAGTTGTGGAAGGTAAAGACAATTCACAAGTTTTAAAGTTAGATTTAGACGATGAAGATATGGCAAACATTGATTTAGTTAGCTCAACTTTAAATATACCAAAAGAAAATATAATGGGTAGATTATACAATAAATTTGTACAGATACCCGGTGAAAAATACAAACCGTCTTACATGAAAGATATGATACAAAACGCTGCTATATTAGTTCAAAAAATACCTAACATAAAAAGTTTAAGTAGAGGTAGAACTACTTTAGGTGGTGACGAAAATATAGTGCAAATGAACAAAGATATAAATTCTATTGACGGTGATTATGTAGATAAAGTTCTAGCTTTAGCACCATTTTTAAAGGTTAAAAAACCACAAGTAAAAAGTGAACTTACTAAAGGTCAAGCATTGTTTATGCAAGACAAAACTCCTGCTGATTTAGCCACGCAAAGCACAAAAGCTTATGCAGGTGGGTATTTTTTAAGTTTTGATCCTAACATAGAAATAGAAAAAAGAATAGAAGCTTTTGACAAAGCAAAAGAACAGAATGATAAAAATAAATTAGTTCTTGTTGAATTAAACAAATTTTACAATAAAAGAGGTGATTTAAAATCAGAAACAGAATTAGCTGCAAAATTTAAATCTGCATTTATTTCAGGTGTTGCTTTTTTAGGGGATTTTACTACTGGCATAAAAATCGGAAACACAGCAACCGAAATAGAAAGTGGTGATGATTCTGCAAACAATGATAAACAATTAACAAGAGGTTATTTAGATAAAATACAAGAAGAAGCAACACGACTTTCGATTGGTGAAGATGGTAAAATAAACGTGCAATTAGCAGAATTACAAGCCATGAGAATAAGTCTTGCATTTATGATGGCTCGTGCTGCAGATCCTTCAGGTCGTTTGTCTAACCAAGATATCGAACAACAGTTTGTTAAGTTAGGTACAGCCTTTCAAACTAAAGAAGCTGCTGAAGCAGGTATCTTTCAAGCTATAAAAGAATTTGAATACAAAACAAAACAATATGGTGACATATTTAAATTTGTAAGTGATGGCACTATGGACAGCGAAGAAAAATATAAATTAGTTGATGCGGCATTTACTATTCAAGAGATAAGTAACAAAGCGTTTCTTATAGAAAACTCTCCACGATGGAACAAACAGCAGAAACAGCAACAACAACAATCGTATAAAGGTTTAAACATAGATATAAACGAAATGATTTATGATAGTAAAGGAAATGCGATGAAAAGATTTGTAGATGATGGTAAAGGAACTATCGATGATAGAAAAGAAATAAGAGAATTAAAATACACAGTTGAGAATGAATAATGGCAGAATTTGTTGAAATAAAAAACGAAGATTTAGATAATCTCCCCATCATGTCTGCCGAAGAAGCAGCAGAAAAAGGAGTTACTGGCTATAGAACAGAAGAAGGGGGGCCTTTAAGGATAAGTATGCCTGTAGGACCTACTGTTGCTATGCCTAAACCTAGACCTAAAGATCTCTTAGAACAACAACAAACTGAAGAAAAATCAATCATATCAGAGGTGAAAGATACTCAACAAGCACAACCTAAAATGTTTTTTTCAGAACCTATAACTAAAAGAGCAGGAATAGTTTTACCAAAAGATGCTAAACCATCAGGCGTAGACACAAGAGTTCCTATTGGTAGAGATAAAGGTAAGCGTGGTAGAATTAAATATGGTACTTTAGAAGAAGAAATTAAAACGGATATAGCAGAACAGCTTGAACCCATACCTTATGAGGAATTTGAAAAAAAAGTTACATCAGGAGAGATAACCAGAACTAATATAGGTCAAGAGGGAACTCTTGGAGTTTTAGGAAGAATGATACAAGACGAAGATCTTACTGAAGCTCAAAAAGATGTCGCAAGAAAAAAGTTAGACTTTATATACAAAAGATCACAGTATTTTGATCCTAGTAAAAAAGTTCCAATAGAGTTTACACGAGAGGGTAAGTTCGTACCTAAAGAAGATGATAACCCTATAAAAACAGACTCTAAAAGAATACAGGCAGAAACTAAACTAGAATTTGCAAAACTTTTAGAAGGTAGATTGCCTGCTTTTGTAGGTGAAGATCAAAATAAAGTTAAAAAAGCTTTGTTAGATAAAGTAAGTGTTGTCAGTCCTATAAAAATATTTATAGAAAGATTAAACGAAGGTGGTAGAGCTATACCACAACTCGTGCCGTATGGAAAATATATTCTTGATTTATTTGATACAACAAACAAATATCAAGAAGCACTGAAGTTTGGCATAGATAAAACGTGGGGTGATATATGGGCAGAAGGTTCTGCTGAAAGAGACAAAACTATAGAGGACATGTCAAGAATATTACAAAATGAATTAAACATGCCTTTGTTATCTACTGTCATAAATGAAGCTGTTCGAGAAGAATTTAAAAAACAATTTGATAATAAAGAAATTGATGAAGAAACTTTTAAAAGATTAACTCAAATAACTGTTGATGGAACAACTGTAAATAGAGAATACGTTGATGAAATTATGGCTATGGAAATATTAGACTTAGGCATGTCAATGTTAAAAGATAAAAATAAAGCACTTATATATGTGGGTGAACCTTTACTACAATTTACTACAGGATCAGGCATATCCAGATTTGTTGCTCAAAAAGTAGCAAAAAAAGAAGTTAAAAATCTTAGAAAAGATCAAATAGATAACTACAAAAAAGAACTTGATGATAAATTACAAGATCAAAAAGATACAACTGTAACAAAGAAAAATTACAATAAATTATTAAAAGGTGAAACCAACAGAATAAATAAAATGTCAGATCAAGAACTTATATACGAACTTGAAGAGTTAGATATAATAAAAAGGTTTGACACAAGATCCTTACTTGCTGCTGAAGAAATACAAATTGTAAAAAACAATGTAAAACTAATACAAAAGAAATCTATAGAGCTAGGTAAAAATTTAAAAAAAGCTAAAGCAGATCCATCTGTTCCTAAGATTAAAATAAAACAAATGGAAGATGAGTATAACAAAGCTCATTTTAGAACAGTCATAGATAGTTTAACTTTAAGAAACACTCCTTTGCTAAGAGAGGGTGTTATAGAAGTAGCTCCTCTTGCAGCGTTTCAATATGCAGGTGCTACAGTTCTTGCAGATTTTTTTGAAACAGATTCTATGACTGGTGAAGCTATGGGTATTGCTGCTTATGTATTTGCAGGTAAACCTATATCATTTGTTGCAGGTAGAACTGCTAATTTTCTAAGTAAAGGTGGGGGTGGTGTTGCTAATCAATTTGCAAAAGTGACAGAAGGATTAGCATCTAGTGTGTTTGGAGTTCCTAAAGGTTGGCTTGCAGATAGAACTATAGAAGAGTACGAAGCTTTGCTACGTAGACCTTTGACTTTTGAAGAAAAAAGATCTCTTAAATACATGGAAAAACTTGTAGATTACATGGGGCCTGAAAATGCAAAACTAGTTGAAAAGCAGTTAAGAGCAAACCATGAAAAAAGAGATAGGCTTGCTAATTTATTTCCAGAAGGCCCTAAGAGAAAAGAAGTTTACGAATCGTTAAGTATGTATCTAGGAGAAGCAACAGGCATAGCATGGTTTAGGTCTGCTGAAGAATTAGCTAAAGGTAATTTAGGTGCATTTGATCCTAAAAATGCAAAGAATATAATTGAAAGTATAGAATTACAAAAGATACAAAGCAAAAAAATTCAAGTGCAACAAGTTATATTAAATAGAATTGAAGAGTTATCTAAAGGACAAGGACTTGATTTAAGAAGTAAAGAAAAAATAAATAATTTTTTGATAGAGCAAAGAAGAAATATAGACACTATACAAAAGAAAAATATAATTAGAGCAGAAGAATTAAAAAATAAAACACAATTATATTTACGTGAATTTAAAAGTAATCCAAATTCAAAAACTTTAGCTAACGTTCCTGAAGAATTAAATGAAGCTTTATTAGAATTAAATAAATCTTTAAATCCTAATAAAAGTCCTATAGAGCTATTAAAAGATACCAATGATCAGTTAAATGAAAACTTTAAAGGAATAAACAGAAGTTTTTCTGTCATAAAATCTAACAGAGATAATCTCGAAAAACATTCTTTGCAGTTAAATAATCAAATAGAAAAATTAAATACAACTCACATGTCTACCTACATAGATACTGCTAGAGTGAAGTATACCGACTTAGACGCAAAGATGATAAAACAAGGCAAGTTTATAGATTTAAAAGAAGAGTTTTTTAATTTAAAAAATGCAGACGAAAAGTTTAAAGATAAAACTTTAGCAGAATTCTTTTCTACTGAAAGCGAATTTTTTAATGGACATCTTAACAGAAAATTAAAAGCGTCATTTAAAAAAATGATTTCTAGATCACTTGATGAATTACCTGAAGAGCTTATGTCAAAGTTAAAAGAATTAGCCACTACAGGAAGTAGAGAAACAAATCCGTATTTTATAAACAGCACAGGTGCTTTTGACAACATGGATTTAGCTCTAGTTTATATGAAAAACAATCCAAACTTTAACCCTTTAAAAGCGACAGCAAGTGAGTTAAGTGATATATATGCTGCATTTAGAGATTATGGATATAGAATACAAGACGAAAAACCTGACTTGGCAAGACTTTACAAAGGTAAAGCCGATGACATAAAAGAAATTTTTCGAAAGCAAAATGAAGATTTATTTGATGAATTTGAAGAAGTGGTATCTTTTTACAAAGCTTCTGTGTTTGACAGACAGGATATTGATGGTGATTTTAATAAAATACAAAAGGGTATAAAAAGAAAACCAGAGATAGGAGTTGACACCGAGTTTGAATATAAAAAAGGTTCAACACCTGACATACTATTTGACTCTACAGCACAAAGTTTACAAGAGTATGCTAGTAAGGGAGTTAATATTAGTAAAGTTAAAAACACGTTTCAGAATACTGCTAGAGAATATATGGATGTTGTTGTAAATGAAAACGGTAAAAAAGATCTTGTGTTTGATTTGACAACAGAATTTGGTAGAGAAAAATTTATGACATTTCAAAATGTTTTAAAAGAAAAAATGTACAATAAATGGCAATCAAAATTTTATAAAATATACGAAACACCAAGAACAGATTTAGCTTTAGAGGGTAGAATAGCTTCAAAGAAAGGTGGGTATAATTTTGATAGATCTTTTAATCACACTCAATTAGAAAGACTTGATGAAGTGTTTACCGTAAAAGTAAAAACACCTCAAGGTGTTACAATAAACGCATCAATAAATCCTTTGCCTGCTATCATAGATGAGCAAGAAGATATAATTAGATTATTACAGAAGGATAAAGGTTTACAAGAAAAATATAATCAATATGTCGATAGATTAGAAGATATTATGAATAGTGCTAAAGATGTAGAAATAAAAAATAAACAACTTCAAGAGAATGTTTTTGGTGAAATATCTAAAATAATCGGAACTAATTTAAATCCTAGTGATGAAGGAATTTTATCTTTTTTCAACAATCATGTAGAAGGTAGAAATTTAAATTACATAAACAACATGAAAAAAATGGTAAAAGATAAATTAAAAGAAGCAGGTAAAGCCGATGATAAAGGTGTAGATGATATATTTAAATTTTTAATTACAAACGGTGTGGTTCAAAAAGGTGGAGTTAGTTACGATGGTGGTAGAATGTTTTTAAAAGTAGATGGAACTAGAAGCACTCACAAGACATTAAAAGAGCCAGAGAAAATAGTAGCTATGTTTGACAAAGATGAAAATCCTCAAGTAGCTCAAATACTAGATGACGTAATGAACCCTAGACATAGACAAGCTTTTAAAGATCTAGCCGAGTACTTAAATGATTCTAGAAAAGCAGAGTTTGATTTAAATGCTCAATATATAGGTAAAGGACTTCGACCCATATCTGACAACGAGTTAGTTAGTAGAGCATACAACGTAGCTAGAGGTATGGTAAGTCCATTGTATGTATCGACAGAGTTTGCTTTGAGAATAGCATCACAATCAGGAATACAAATTATGAACCTAGCAGCAACTAGTGATGAAGCTGCAATATTGATAGAAAAATTAGTTAACAGACCAAGAACTATAAATGCAGAAAACCTAAAAAAGATTGACGAGTTAGTTACAAATTTTGTGGCAGCACAATTAACTAGACTAGGAGAACCAATACCTAAATTTACTCAAGAGGGTGTTGAAAGATTTGAACAAGAAAAAGGAGAAGAAATTGAAACAGTACAATAACGGACAACGCCCACAAAAGATGTATGGTGGTGGTATGGCATCACCACGTAAGCCAATGATGATGGGTGGACTTGCTCAACAGAACAGAACTCAAGGTTCAGCCACACCTAAGACACAAGATGCTATGGGTATGATGACTCAACAAAAAAAGTTTGATATGGGTTATAATCTCGGTGGAGCAATTAAAAAGTTTGAAAAGAAAAGCAACGGTGGTAAAGCAGGTGGCATACCTAAGACACCAAAACAAAAAAAGTTTGCGGCCCTAGCAGAACCAAAAGACAGAATAACTTTAGCAGATAGAATAAAAGGTGCGACAACTTAAATATAGTTTCGTGATCCACTCATTATATCATCTGCACATTTCCTAAGATAACGAAGCAATGACGCAACTTGACTTGTGCCACTGTACATAGGCAAACCAGTATTCAACTCTCGTTCAAGATCTTCAGGTTTGACTGCTTCGTAGTTCATCTCAACATTCCCCTCTTTATTTAAATACGCTTCTAACAAAAATAACTTTGCTCTAGTTTTTGATTTCATGGCAAGGACTCAACTGACTTATCTGTAAATTGTAACAGTCGGCTTTGAATGTATAGCCGTTGTTATAATCAATAT
>LULJ01000411.1_pt1 | contig 15104 bp, 10 predicted proteins | sample 728171 | NCBI WGS metagenome assembly LULJ01 (sample SAMN03860292, study PRJNA289734) | marine metagenome | biome: seawater column; feature: ocean; material: water; isolation source: Red Sea water column Station 169 - depth 25m | place: Saudi Arabia: Red Sea | collected 2011-10-15 | depth 25 m
AGTCCCATTAGTTTGTATTACAGGACAAGTTCCAACTCATCTAATCGGAACTGATGCATTTCAAGAGTGTGATACAACAGGAATTACTAGACCTTGTACTAAACATAACTGGTTAGTGAAAGATATAAATGATCTGCCAGAGATAATGCACAAAGCTTTTGAAGTAGCAACTACGGGAAGACCAGGGCCAGTACTAGTTGATATTCCAAAGGACATACAATTTCAAAAGACAAAATATAAAAATTATCAAAAAGTTAAAAAATTAAATGGCAAATCTCATGATAATTTTTCTCAAAAAAATATTGATGACTTAATTGGATTAATTAGTAAGGCAAAAAAACCGATATTTTATACAGGGGGTGGAGTAGTTAATTCAGGACCAAAGGCGAGTGAACTTTTAAGAGAACTTGTGTACGCAACTGGATTTCCTATAACCTCAACTTTACAGGGTCTGGGTTGTTTTCCTGCTGATGATAATCAGTTTTTAGGAATGTTAGGAATGCATGGTACCTATGAAGCTAACAATGCTATGTACAGTTGTGATCTTATGATAAATATTGGAGCAAGATTTGATGATAGGATAACTGGTAAGATTGATGAGTTCTCACCTAAATCAAAAAAAGTTCATATAGATATTGATCCATCATCTATAAATAAAAATGTTAAGGTGGATTTACCAATAGTTGGAGATATTAAATCAGTTTTAACATCTACGCTAAAAACTTTAAAAAAATCAAAAAAGAATTTTTCTAAATCAAATAAACATCAAATATCAAATTGGTGGGAAAAAATTCAAAAGTGGAGATCTAAACGTTCTTTAGATTATATTGGTAGCGATGAGACAATTAAACCACAATATGCCATTGAAAGATTATATGAACTTACGAAAGATAGAGATGCCTATATTACAACTGAGGTTGGTCAACATCAAATGTGGGCAGCCCAACATTATAAATTTAATAAACCAAATAGATGGATGACATCAGGTGGTCTTGGAACAATGGGATATGGTTTGCCTGCTGCAGTAGGAGTTCAAATAGCACATCCCAAAAAATTAGTTGTGGATATTGCTGGAGAAGCCTCAGTTTTAATGACAATGCAGGAAATGTCTACTGCTGTTCAATATAATTTACCAATAAAAATATTTATCTTAAATAATGAGTACATGGGTATGGTAAGACAGTGGCAGGAGTTATTGCATGATAAAAATTATTCTGAGAGTTATACTGCTGCGTTACCAGATTTTGTTAAAATGGCCGAAGCTTATGGATGTGTTGGCATAAGAGCAAAAACACCTGAAGAATTAGATGACAAGATTATTGAAATGTTAAATACTGATCGACCTGTAATATTTGACTGTCTTGTAGACAAACAAGAAAATTGTTTTCCAATGATTCCATCAGGAAAACCACATAATCAAATGTTACTAGGTCCAAAAGATCAAAAAGAAAAAAAAATTACAGGAAAAGGAAGAACTTTAGTTTAAAATGGTCAATTCAAAATCAGCTTATAGTGTAGCTGGAAAAAAACAGAAAAATGACACACACATAATCGTAGTTTGGGTAGATAATGAAGCTGGAGTTTTAGCAAGAGTAGTAGGGCTTTTTTCTGGAAGAGGTTATAATATAGAGTCATTAGCTGTTGCTGAGGTAGATCAAAAGGAAAATATATCGAGAATTACAATAGTTACAACTGGAACACCTCAAGTAGTTGATCAAATTAAGCTTCAATTAAAAAAATTGGTACCTGTACATAAAGTTGCAGATTTCAAAAGAGAGGATAAAAATGTTATTTTTAAAGAAATGGCTCTATTTAAATTTGTTGCTAACAGTGAAAAGTTAATCAAAGCATTTAAAGCGTGCAAAAACTTCAATCCTGTTGTATTGGATGAAACAAAAAAATCAAAAGTAATTCAAATTACAGCTTTAAGAAGAGAAATAGATAAAATGTCAAAAAATTTAACAAAATTTGGTTTAGTAAGTGTGTCTAGAACGGGTGCTGTTGCCATGACTAGGGGATCAGATGTGTTTAAATAATTAAAGGAGATAGCTATGAAAATGTTTTATGAAAAAGATACGGATGTAAATTTAATAAAAGACAAAAAAATTGCAATTTTTGGATATGGAAGTCAAGGACATGCTCATGCTCTTAATTTAAGAGATAGTGGAGTTAAAGAAGTAGTAGTTGCTTTAAGAGAAGGCTCATCCAGTATTGCTAAAGCAGAATCAAAAGGTTTAAAAGTTATGAATTTGTCCGATGCAGCAGAGTGGGCAGATGTAGTAATGATATTAACACCAGATGAACTTCAAGCAGCTATTTACAAAAATCATATTGAACAAAGAGTTAAAGAGGGAACATCAATTGCTTTTGCACACGGACTTAATGTTCACTACGATCTTATAAAAGCTAGAAAAGATTTGGATGTTTTTATGGTAGCTCCTAAAGGACCAGGACATTTAGTTAGAAGCGAATATGAAAAAGGTGGTGGAGTGCCTTGTTTATTTGCTGTTCATCAAGATGGTTCTGGAAAAGCAAGAGATTTAGCCATGTCATATGCATCTGCTGTTGGAGGTGGAAGATCTGGAATAATTGAGACAACTTTTAAGGATGAAGTAGAAACGGATTTATTTGGGGAACAAACAGTATTGTGTGGTGGTTTAGTAGAGTTAATAAAAAATGGGTATGAAACTTTAGTCGAAGCAGGATATGAGCCAGAAATGGCATATTTTGAAACTGTACATGAGGTAAAATTAATTGTTGATTTGATTTACGAAGGTGGAATTGCAAATATGAATTATTCAATTTCAAATACTGCTGAATATGGAGAGTATCAATCAGGTCCAAGGATAATTAAAAAAGAAGAAACTAAACAAAGAATGAAGGAAGTGCTAGCTGAAATTCAATCAGGTAAATTTACAAAAGAATGGATGGATGAATGTAAGAATGGTCAAAAGAATTTTCTTGCAACAAGAGCTAAACTTGCAGAGCATTCTGTAGAAAAGGTTGGTGCTGAACTTAGAGCTATGATGCCATGGATTTCTAAAAAGAAGCTTGTTGATAGCGATAAGAAGTAGATTTAATATTGATTTTTGGTCAAAATAGACCTAATTATTTTGCAATCTGTACGTGAGCATGTATTATGCTGACTGCATAAAATAACAATATGAGCGATAAAAATAGAGTTTACATTTTTGATACAACTATGCGTGACGGCGAGCAGTCACCAGGTGCATCAATGAGTCTTGAGGAAAAAATTCAAATAGCAAGAGTATTTGATGAACTTGGTATTGATATAATAGAAGCTGGTTTTCCAATAGCATCTCCCGGCGACTTTGAAGCTGTTACTGAAGTCAGTAAAATTTTAAAGAAATCAATTCCCGCAGGTTTAGCAAGACACTCAAAAAAAGACATTGATAGATGTTATGAGGCTCTCAAACATGCTCCAAGATTTAGAATTCATACTTTTATTTCGACAAGTCCATTACACATGAAGCACAAACTTAATAAGTCACCAGACGAAGTTTATGAGGCAATTAAAGAGAATGTTACTTATGCAAGAAATTTCACCGATGATGTAGAATGGTCATGTGAGGATGGAACAAGAACTGATATGGACTACATGTGTAAGACAGTTGAACTTGCAATAAAATGTGGTGCTAAAACAATAAATATTCCAGATACAGTTGGGTACACTATACCGTCTGAATTTACAAAAATTATCGAAACCTTATTAAACAAAGTACCAAACATTGATAAAGCAATTCTATCAACACATTGTCATAATGATTTAGGATTGGCAGTGGCTAATTCTCTAGCTGGTGTTCAAGCAGGAGCAAGACAAATTGAATGTACTATAAATGGTTTAGGTGAAAGGGCAGGCAACGCAGCTCTTGAAGAAGTTGTTATGGCAATGAAAACAAGACCAGACTTAATGCCTTTTGAAACAGGAATTGAAACTACTCTTTTAAGTAAAGCCTCTAAAATTGTATCAAATGCTACAGGATTTCCTGTCCAATATAATAAGGCTATTGTAGGAAAAAATGCTTTTGCTCATGAGGCGGGTATACATCAAGACGGAATGTTAAAAAATAGACAAACATATGAAATTATGACGCCTGAAAGTGTTGGTGTTAAGCAAACATCCCTAGTAATGGGAAAACATTCAGGAAGACATGCATTTAAAGATAAACTAACTAGTTTAGGCTATCCAGATTTAACTGACGATATTGTTGATAATGCATTTGCAAAATTTAAAATTTTAGCAGATAAAAAGAAACATGTTTACGATGAAGATATTATTGCTCTTATAGATGATAGCCTTATAGTTGATAATAAAGTTAGCGCTATTAATTTAAAATCTTTAAAAGTATTTGCAGGAACAGGAGAACCACAGAGAGCAGAGATGACTTTGGATGTTTTTGGAGAAATTAAAAAAGCCTCAGAAACTGGGGATGGTCCAGTAGATGCAATTTTTAAATGTATAAAAAAACTTTATCCTCACGATGTAAATTTACAACTTTATCAAGTACATGCAGTTACAGAGGGAACAGATGCACAGGCAACAGTAAGTGTAAAAATTGAGGAAAACGGCAAAACCACAGTTGGGCAAGCAGCAGATACAGACACTTTAGTTGCATCAGCAAATGCTTATATTAATTCTCTAAATAAGATGATTATTAAAAGAGATAAAACTGCACCAGGCGAAAGCTTAGAAAATCAAAACTACGAAAATCAAAAAATGAGAGGTATATAAATGGCAATGTTTAGCAACTTAAAGAAGTTATGGAGTCAAGATATGGCAATAGATCTTGGTACAGCAAATACACTTGTAGTGTTAAAGGGCAAAGGTGTAGTATTGAATGAACCATCGGTAGTTGCAGTAGTTGACAATAAAGGAAAAAAATCAGTTTTAGCAGTTGGTGACGAGGCAAAAACAATGTTGGGTAGAACACCAGGAAATATTCAAGCCATAAGACCTTTAAGAGATGGTGTAATTGCGGACTTTGTTGTCACTGAAGAAATGATTAAACACTTTATTAAAAAAGTTCATAAAAAAACGTTAGCCAATCCAAGAATTTTAATTTGTGTTCCAACTGGTTCAACACCAGTTGAAAGAAAAGCTATTCAGGATAGTGCTCTTGCAGCAGGAGCTCGTAAAGTAAATTTAATAGAAGAGCCAATAGCAGCAGCAGTAGGGGCTGGTCTTCCTATTTCAGAGGCAACTGGATCAATGGTTGTTGATATAGGTGGAGGTACGACCGAAATTGCAGTTTTGTCTTTAGGTGGTGTTGTATATTCAGAGTCTTTAAGAGTAGCTGGAGATGCTATGGACAATGCCTTAAAAGATTACATGAGAGAAGAGTACAATTTGATGATTGGCGATAGTACTGCAGAGAAAATAAAAAAAGATGTAGGTACAGCAATACCAACTAATAATAACACTTATGCAGTAAAAGGTAGAGATTTGAGGTCAGGAACTCCAAAAGAAGTAAATATATCAGAGGAAGATACTGCAGAAGCCTTAAATCCTATTTTAAAAGATATAGTGTCAGCTATTAAAAAAGCTTTAGAAAATACTCCACCTGAATTATCTGCTGATTTAGTTGATATGGGATTAACTCTTACTGGCGGAGGATCTCTGTTAAATAACATTGATAAAAGATTTTCAAAAGAAACTGGACTTCCAGTAAATGTTGCTGATGATCCTTTATCTTGTGTTGCAATTGGAACAGGAAAAGCATTAGATCAAGCGGAAACTTTTTCATCTGTATTGACTGAGTATTAATTAAAATGTCTAGAGAAATGGGCAGAGATGATTTTGTTATATCTGCTCGCTCTGTTTTTTTAAAAAAGAGAAATAGACAAAAATTCTCACTATTAACTTTAATTATTACCTCTATAGTAATACTTTCTTTAGAGTACTTTAAATCTGGCCCAATAAATCAAGCAAGATTAATTACAAAAGACATAATTATAAAGTCATCGTATGTTGCTTCAATTCCTTTTAAATCAATTACGAAGACTTATTACTCTTTTATAGATCATCTTAATATGTATGATGAATATGAAAAACTCAAAATCGAGCAGAAAAAAAATAAAAGTTTAATTCTTGAAAGCAATTTTTTAAAAGAAGAGAATCAAAGATTAAAAAAATTAATAGATGAAAAAAATCTTTACGAGGAAGATTTTCATATCACTAAAGTTTTGATAGATCAAAAAAGTCCTTATCTAAGATCCATGCTAATCAATAAAGGATTTAAGCATGGAATTAAATTGGGTGCTGCGGTTAGAAGTAATTCATATTTTGTAGGTAAGGTCGTAGACAGCAACTACCTTACTTCAAGAATATTACTTATAAGTGATTTGAATAGTAAAATTCCTGTTATTATTGAACCCGGGGCTGTCAGCGCAATTTTATCTGGAACTGGTGATAATAAGTTAGGAAAAATTGAATATTTACCGGAAAATAATAATATAAAAGATGGAAATGTGGTTTATACGTCTGGAGCAGACGGAATAATTTCTTCAGGCATACCTGTTGGAAAAATAGTTATTGATAATGACCATGCAAAAGTAAAATACTTTTCAGATTTTACACAAATTGAATTTGTGAAGGTTTATTACAAAAAGTGAGCATACCAAATAAATTTTATTCAAGTATACTCTCAATATTTCCTCTTCTTATTTTAATTATATCTATTTTATCGAGCTCAAAATATAATTTTACATATAGTGGCCATAATCTAAATTTTAATATTAGTTACCTTTTGATTTTTTATTGGAGTTTAAAAAAACCAAATTATTTAGGCTTAGGTTTCATTTTTTTAGCGGGTATATTAAATGATGTAATTCAAGATAATCCTTTAGGTATCTCATCAATTGAGTATTTATCACTTTGTATAATTACTGGTTTTGCAAGATCTAGAATAATATTACAAAATTTATTTTATGATTGGGTATTTTTTTTAATTTCAATTTTAATTGCAGGATCAATTAATTATATTATACTAGTTTATATATTTAATGTTCCAATCATATATAACAGCTTGTTATTAGGATTAGTTGCTACATTTCTTTTATATCCTTTACTTGCCAAAATATTAAGTTGGATTGATAATATTGTTCAATTGAGTGGCAATGATAAAAAGAAATAATAATTTAGATAAAAATAAGACTATTAATCGAAGACTTTTCATTTTAGGAACAGCAAAAGTTGGTTTGTTAGGATTAATAACCTCAAGATTATATAACCTTCAAATATCTGAAAAAAAAAAATATGAGTTATTATCTGATAAAAATAGATTTAGAGAGTGGAAAACGCCACCTAAAAGAGGTGTAATTACAGATTTTTATAATAATGTAATTGCTGACAACAAAAGAGTTTATCAGGTTCATCTTTCTTTAGATGAAACAAAAGATTTTAATAACTCTATATTTAAATTAAAAAATATAATTAATTTAAGTGATGATGAATTAAGTAAAATTTACGAAAAAAAACAGAAAATTAAGCCTTGGGATACTATCGTAGTCTCTGAAAATTTATCTTGGGAAAAATTCTCAAAATTAAATCTTTATTTACATGAAATAGAGGGAGCGAAACCAGTTTTATCCACTTCCAGGTATTATCCTTATTCAAATGATTTAGTTCACATTGTTGGATATGTGGGTGATGCTAGCCCAGATGACATAATAAAGAATGAAAAGATTGAGAAAAATTTTGTTCCAGGTTTGAAAGTTGGAAAAATAGGAATAGAAAATTCAACAGATCAAATATTAATTGGAAATTATGGTATCAAAAGATATGAGGTAAACTCGTCAGGAAAAAAAATTAGAGAAATCAGTTATAAAAAAGAAACTCAAGGAGAAAATCTTAGAACAACAATTGATTTAGAGGCACAAAAACTCGCACAAAAACTTCTTGAAAATAAAGCTGGATCCATTTGTGCTATGGATATTTATAGTGGCGAAATAATAGCAATGGCATCTTCGCCTACCTATGATCCAAATAAATTTACATACGGTATAAATAAAAAAGATTGGAATGAGATTAAAAATAATAAATTAAGACCACTAGTTAACAAGTCAATAGCAGGTTTATACTCGCCAGGTTCTACTATAAAACCACTAGTAGCTCTTGCTGCTTTAGAATACGGAATTATAAATCCTAACCTCAAAATCAAATGCAAAGGTCATGATCATCCCTATGAATTATATGGTCAGAAATATCATTGCTGGAAAAAAAATGGTCACGGCATAATGAGCTTAAGAAACGCAATTAAGCAATCGTGTGACATTTATTTTTATGAAGTAGCAAGATTACTTGGAGTAGATAGGTTATCGATTATTGCCAAAAGATATGGTTTAGGCTCAAAAGTACTAGAAAATATCTTTTCTGAAGAAAAAAAGGGTCTCGTTCCATCTACTAAATGGAAAAAACAAGTTTTAGAGCAATCTTGGTATCTTGGTGAGACTGTTATCACAGGAATTGGGCAAGGATATATACAAACAACTCCTCTACAACTTTGCTTAATGACTGCTCAGCTAGCAAATGGTGGATTTAAAATTAAACCAAATATAATTTACAATAGCAATTTTAATTATGAAGAAATTTTATCAAAAATCGAGTCTGAGAAAAATAAACCCTCAAACGCAAATATATTAAAAGATAAAAATATTAATCTTTACGAAAAATTATATAAAAATCCAAAAAATATCAAAATTGTTCTTGATGCAATGTATGGATCAACAAATGAACAATTTGGTACATCATTTAGATCAAGACATGTAGATAAAAAATATAGGTATGCTGGAAAGACAGGCACCTCGCAAGTAAGAAGAATCACTGATAAGGACAGAGAACTAGATTTAGATACATCTGAAATTGAATATAAAAATAGAGACCATGCATTGTTTGTAGCATTTGCTCCTTATGACAAGCCAAAATACGCGATAAGTGTTTTAGTTGAACATGGTGGGTCTGGTAGTAAAGCAGCAGCACCTCTAGCAAATAAATTGATTAAAAAAATTATAGATAGAGATAAAGATAGAGAAATAATAAGGAAAGAACTAAAAATTATATAATGATCTACTCAACTTTAAATTCAAATTATTCTTTTGTTGATAAATTAAAATCTGTAGATTATTTTTTAATTTTTTTAGTTTTAATAATTGGAGCTATTAGCGTTTTTTCAATTTATTCAACAGAAAGTGGAGATTTTTCGTTTTATACAAAAAATCATTTAATAAGATTAATTGCATTTTTCTCGTTATTCTTGGCCTTGTCATTTGTAAGAGTTTCAACTTGGTATAGACATGCCTATATATTTTATTTATTTGGTCTTTTACTTTTGTTATTAGTTATTTTTTTTGGAATTTCAGCCTCTGGTTCTAAGCGTTGGATCAACTTATTTGTATTCAATCTTCAACCATCTGAACTTATGAAAATTGCAGTTATTGTTTGCTTTGCTAGATATTATCATAGGATACAAAGTACAGATATCGAAAGTTATAAATATCTGCTGCAACCAATAATACTTTTGTTGATACCTTGTTATTTAGTAATCACTCAACCAGATTTAGGAACTGCTATTTTAATAGCAGGTAGTGGAATAGCTATAATTTGGTTAGCGGGTTTAAACATAAAATATTTTATTTATTCTGGTCTCTTGCTTCTTGTATCTTTGCCATTTATTATTTCAATTTTAAAACCATACCAAAAATCAAGAATTTTAACTTTTTTTAATCCTGAAAGAGATCCTTTAGGTGCAGGTTATCAAATTATTCAGTCTAAAATAGCTATTGGTTCTGGCGGTATGCATGGAAAGGGTTTCTTACAAGGTACTCAGAGTTATCTGGAGTTTTTGCCAGAAAAACATACAGATTTTATATTTACTCTCTTCTCAGAGGAATTTGGATTTATAGGTTCAATATTACTGATATTTTTATATGCATTGTTGATTTATAGGATTATCAAAATAGGATTTTCTTGCAGGAGTTTTTTTGCAAAACTATATTGCTTTGGCTTTTCAACAGCTCTTTTCTTATATGTATTTGTAAATATAGCTATGGTTGTAGGATTATTGCCAATTGTAGGAGCTCCATTACCAATTATGTCTTATGGAGGCTCATCAATGCTTTCTATTATGATCGGTTTAAGTATTGTGATGAGTTGTAAAATTTATAGCCGGGAAATAATATCAAATTAAACTTATTACCTATCTTGATATCAGCCGCGATCAAATATCATATATAATTTCGATCAACTCCATCTATATTTAATTAATGTCTGATAAAAAATTTAAAATTGGTATTGTTGGTGCAGGCATTCAAGGAGTATGTAATGCTCTTTTTCTTCAAAAAAAAGGATATCAGGTAATACTTTTTGATAGGGATGAGCCTGGCAATGCTGCATCTTATGGGAATGCAGGACATTTCTCACCATATGCATCAGTTCCATTGAACAGACCAGACATTTTATCTGATGTACCAGCAATGTTGATGAGTTCGCGAGGACCTCTTGCTTTAAAATGGAATTATGTACCAAAAATGATTCCATGGTTTTCGAGATTCATGGTTAACTGCACAAAAGATAAAATGATGCATACTGCAAAATATATGCATCAAATTTTAGACCAATCATTAATTGCATATGATGAATTATTTGACGAAATAGATTTAGAGGGTTTGGTAGAGAGTAATGGGATACTTTATATTTGGAATGAAAAAAATTTAAAAAGCAGAGAGTTAGAAATTAAAATTAGAGATGAATTAGGTGTTAAACAAAAAGTTGTAAATAAGAAGGAAATACATGATCTAGAACCAAACCTAAAACCTATTTACTCTGGTGGAGTATTCTATGATTATGCAAGGCATGCAAGAAATCCAAAAAAAATTCTAGTAAAATTATTTGAAAATTTTGTAAAAAAAGGTGGAAAATTTCTTAAACTAAATATTCAAGATGTTAATTTTGATGAAGGTAAACCAGTATTAAGATCTGAAACACAAAGGTTTGTATTTGATAAATTAGTAATAGCCTGTGGAGCTTTCTCCAAAAGACTTACTGACAAATTACATGAAAAAATTCCTTTAGATACAGAAAGAGGGTATCATGTTCATTTCAAAGACTTAGATCATTTAATTTCAAGACCAGTCGTGAACTCAAACAGAGGCTTTGGAATGTCTCCAATGGATCAAGGTTTAAGAGTGGTGGGAACTGTTGAATTTGGTGGTTTAGAAAATGCGCTATCTAAAAATAGAATAAAAAATTTAATTTTAAATGCTAAAGAAATGCTTGATGGTTTACCTGAACATAAAGATGAATGGCTAGGTTTTAGGCCAACTTTACCAGACTTTTTACCAGTGATTGGACCATCAAAAAATTATGAAAATGTATACTATTCATTTGGTCATCACCATTTAGGATGGACTTTAGGTGCAATATCTGGAAAAATAGTTTCAGGGATGATTGCAAATGAAAATACTAATATGGATTTAAAACCATATAGTTCAGTCAGATTTGCATAATAAAGTTATATAGTGTGGATATTAAACTTGAGGATAAATATAAATTAAGTGAAGGTACTAGATTTTTAACTGGTGCCCAAGCATTGGTTAGAGTTCCTATCGTTCAGGCTAGAAGAGATAAAAAAAAAAATCTAAATACCGCATGCTATATTTCTGGTTACAGGGGCTCTCCACTTGGTGGTTATGATCAACAAATAATAAAAAATAAAAAATACTTGAATGAAAATAATATTTTCTTTCAACCTGGAATTAATGAAGAACTAGCTGCAACCTCCTTATGGGGTACACAACAGGTTAATCTCAGAAAAAAAGATAAATATGACGGTGTATTTGGCATTTGGTATGGCAAAGGACCAGGCGTAGATAGAGCGGGGGATGCATTAAAGCATGTAAACTTAGCAGGTACCTCGAAGTTTGGTGGTGTTATAGCTCTAATGGGAGATGATCACATCTGCGAATCTTCTACAACTTCCCACCAAAGTGAATTTGCGATGATCGATGCAATGATCCCTTTTTTTAATCCAAGTGGTGTTCAAGAAATATTAGATTATGGGATAATTGGAATTGAATTATCTAGAAAAAGTGGTTGTTGGGTTGGTATTAAGTGTGTTCATGACAATGTCAGTTCAGGCGCAACAGTTGATTTAGATGAAAACAGAGTTGTTCTTAAAGATATTTCTAAAGAAAATTATCCATCCGATGGATTAAATATAAGATTGAAAGATACAGCTCAAGAAAAAGAATATCGCTTACATCATCATAAATTAAAATACGTAAAAGATTATTGTAAAGTTAATAATCTAAACAAATTAATTTTTGACTCGGAAAAACCTAGAATTGGAATAATTAGTACAGGAAAATCTTTCTTAGATACTAAGCTTGGACTTGAAAAAATTGGAATAAATAAAGAGTAAAAGTAATTGGAAAAAAAGATGAGAATAGTAACGATCTGTTTGTTTCGTCTGGAGCTCTAGATCCAGGAGAGATTGGGCTGAAAGTCTACGAAATAATAAAATATCTACAATTACCAGATGACGTGAATAATTGTTCAAAAGAATTGAAATCTTTAACTGAGTCAACAAAATCAAATATTTCCTTAAAAAGAGTCCCACATTTTTGCTCAGGTTGCCCTCACAATACTTCAACTAGAATTCCAGAAGGCAGTAGAGCGATAACTGGGATTAGTTGTGCTTATCTCGTTGAACATATGGAAAGAGATAATGAGGGTTTTTCTCAGATGGGATCCGAAGGAGCTACATGGGTAGGAGAGTCAGTTTTTAGTAACACTGACCATGTTTTTCAAAATATGGGAGATGGGACTTATATACATTCAGGAATACTTTCGATTAGACACGCAGTTGCAGCAAAAACTAAAATGACATTTAAGATTTTATATAATGATGCTGTTGCTTTAACTGGAGGACAAGCATTAGATGGTTTACCTACAGTTGCTCAAATGTCCAAACAACTTGAGGCAGAAGGAGTTGAAGAAATAGCAATAATTACAGATGAAATTAAAAAGTATGGTGATACGGGTGGTTTTGCTAAGAATTCAAAAGTTTATGACAGAAAAAACATTATAGATGTTCAAATTGAGTTAAGTAAAGTTAATGGAACAACTGTAATAATTTATGATCAAACTTGTGCAGCAGAGAAAAGAAGAAGACGAAAAAAAGGTATATTAGAGGAACCAAAGAAAAAAATTTTTATTAATAAAGATTTATGCGAAGGGTGTGGAGATTGTGGAATACAATCTAATTGTGTTTCAATTGCACCAGTTGAGACTGAGTATGGAAGAAAAAGACAAATCGACCAATCATCTTGCAACAAAGATTATACTTGCGTTGATGGGTTTTGCCCTAGCTTTGTAAGTCTTGAGGGTGATATATCACTTAAAAAAAATTACGACGAAACCCTTATAAATAAAATAAATTCAAAAATTGAGGATCCAATACTACCCAAAATAAATAAATCCTATGGAATAATGATTGCTGGTATTGGAGGAACTGGTGTTGTTACAATTGGAGCAGTACTTGCAACAGCTGCTCAAATAGATGGCAGAGGATCTGGTGTTCTTGACATGACTGGGCTAGCACAAAAAGGTGGAGCTGTAAAAAGTTTCTTAAGAATTTTTGAAAAACCAGAAGATGTTGGAGCAATCAGATTATCGTACGGGGATACAAACTTACTCTTGGGATTTGATTTACTTGTTTCAAATGATTTAGAAATAATAAAAACTTTGGATAAAAAAATTTCAAAACTAATAGTTAATACAGATGAAGTAATGCCAGGAGATTTTACACGGGATAAAGATTTTTATTTACCATTTGAGGAAATGCGAAATAATTTAATTAATATAGTAGGACTAGAGAATATTAAATTTATATCATCAAATAAAATTACATCTAAGATCTTAGGAAATTCAATATTATCAAATATGTTTAATGTTGGGGTTGCATATCAATCAGGCCTGATACCAATTTCAGCTTCATCAATTGAAAAAGCAATTGAATTAAATGGTGCAAGCGTAAAAGACAATATAGATGCCTTCAGATTTGGTAGACACTACAAAAATTTAAAAGAAGAAGTAAATAGCATAATTAAAGACGAACCTGAGATCTTAGAGGGTTTTGATGCCAAATATCAGAATAGATTAAAATTTTTAGAAGACTATCAAAACACAAAATATGCTCAAAAATATGGCGATTTGGTTAGTTATGCGAAAAAGATAGATAAAAATGTTGGAAATGGAAGTCAATTCTCATCAGCAGTCTTAAAAAATTATTTTAAATTAATGGCTTACAAGGATGAGTATGAAGTATCTAGATTAATGACAAATAAAAAATTTGTAGATGATATAAATAAAAACTTTGAAGGAAACTTTGATTATAATTTTTATTTAGCTCCACCAATTTTCAGCAAAAAAAGCAAAGTGGATGGCAAATTAATAAAAATAAAATTTGGTGGTTGGTTATTTAATGTGTTTAAATTGCTTTCAAAATTTAAATTTTTAAGGGGTACAAAATTTGATCCATTTGGTTATTTAGATGAAAGAAAAAAAGAAAGAGAGTTAATAAGAGATTATAAGCAAACCATTGTTGATATTGGATCAAAAATAAATAAATCAAACTATGATACAGCTGTTAAAATAGCATCAATACCTGATCAAATAAGAGGATTTGGACATGTTAAGGAAAAGAATATAAAAGAAGCTATAAAAAATAGAACAGATTTACTAAATTCTTTTCATGAAAACATCTAGCCCAATATATATAGCTTCTTTATACTTAGTGCTAGCATGTTTATTCTGGGCTGGAAATTTTATAGTGGGTAAAGCAGCAAGTATTATTGACATACCTCCGGTATCATTAAATTTTTATAGATGGTTTTTGGCCTGGATAGTTCTACTACCATTTACTTATAAGGAATTACTTAGTAAGAAAAAAATTATATTGGATAATATTTTCTTACTTTCAATTTTAGGCATATTGGCAGTTAGTGTTTTTAATTCTGCCCTTTTTTATTCATTGAGGCATACCCAAGTAATAACTGGAGTACTTATGATATCCACAGTTCCAGTT
>LULJ01001260.1_pt1 | contig 15083 bp, 17 predicted proteins | sample 728171 | NCBI WGS metagenome assembly LULJ01 (sample SAMN03860292, study PRJNA289734) | marine metagenome | biome: seawater column; feature: ocean; material: water; isolation source: Red Sea water column Station 169 - depth 25m | place: Saudi Arabia: Red Sea | collected 2011-10-15 | depth 25 m
GGTAGATGTTTTTATTTAGGTTCGGATGGATTTTACTGGATTAGTGAATATCATCCAGACAACTCCAATATTACTGAAGTACGAAAAGGTGAGGCTGGCACAAGAGCATGGACATCTAATCCAGGTGAATACAATAATGCTTTTGATGGTAAATATGGAGGTATGTGGAGAGCTCGAGGAAGAATACCTTCTAAAGTTTGTGGTTTAACTTTTACATCATATGGATTTGACGTTTCTTCATACTACAAAAGAGAAGAAGATAGTTTTAAACCTGAATGTTCATGGATCTTTGAAGGGATTGGAGCAGATGAGGTTATTGGTGACTTTGGTTTAGTTGGTGGAGGAGCTGCCGGTTTAGAGTTAGACAGGTACGACTTAGAATTTGGTACTCCGCATAATGCCTATTATTTGGCTCGTTCACAAGATCACTCTAATATGATGTTGCAAGTTAACGAGGAGATACACTTTGCAGTTCGAGGCTATTATGGCGGTGGTCACGAAAATCCAATGGTAAGAGCTGATATGATTTACTATAAAACACCTAACAACGGAGCTATGTTTGCACCAGGGTCTTTGGCTTGGTGCGGTAGTCTTTCACATAATAATTATAATAATAATGTCTCCAGAATTATGGAAAACACTCTTAAAGGTTTTTTAAAGGACGGGCCTTTACCTTAAATTATGAAAAAACAAAATATGCAGGAGATCCCATGGGGAAAAGAAACACTTGGCGCTCTTGATACTCCGTTAAATGAACTAGAAAAAAAAGCACTTCAAAATTTAGACGTAGATAAATTAAATGATATGGCAGAGTGCCTTTTTGCTTTAAATAACAGGCATTATGGTCCTATACCTGGAACATATATGGTCATGTGTGTTGAACCCGGTAAGACCTGGTGTGTTGGACAGCTCAGTGCTGATAGAGCAAAACCTTTTGTTCTTTTTCCTGAACTTGTTTTCGACTCAGTTGAAAAAGCAACAAAAGCTGCCGAAGCTCTGTTACAGAGTGGTCTTTTGAAGTTGGGGACTCAACTGGTCAGCATATCCATGAATACGATTATGTGGTAGTACCCTTGTTAGATGGGGAACTAAAAATTGTTAATCATGATGGAGAGGAAACAATTTCAAAACTAGCAAAAGGTGGATCTTACTTTAGAGAAAAGGGAGTTAACCACAATGTATTTAATAACAATGATTTTATTTACAAATTTATTGAGATAGAATTTAAATAGATGGAAAAAAAATTAAGCGTAAGTTACAAAAAATCTGATTTGGATCAATTTGATAAAATTATTACAAATAAACAGACGGATCAAAAAGTTAAAGAATATTCCATAAAAGAAGCAATTGAAGAGTCAAAAAAAGAATATAGTCACTTGACGAACTCACAAGTTTCTACTGATATGAGACTCTATATGTTTCAGACCGGAACACTAAAAACAAAAATGAAATATATAAAAATGAACCAATCTAATGAGGATTTTGAGATACCTGTTCCATGGTTTTTGATAAGACACCCAAAAGGGGATGTGGTAATTGACGGAGGCAATGCAAAAGAGGTTAGTGAAGATAAACATGCTCATTGGGGTTCTGTTGTTGCGGCTTATGATCCAATTATGGGAAAAACAGAAAATTGTATTGATCAGCTTAACTCTATTGGGGTTAATCCAGCAGGTATCAGATATGTCTTACATTCTCATCTTCACCTCGATCACTCAGGTGGTGTTGGAAGGTTTCCTAATGCAACACACCTAGTTCAACAGAAGGAATATGATTATGCCTTTAATCCTGATTGGTTCTCGAAGCCCGCATATATTAGAAAAGACTTTGATAAACCGGGAATTAATTGGAAATTTTTAAGAGATAAAAATGATGACTTTTATGACTTATATGGCGACGGATCAATTATTGTAATTTTTACTCCGGGGCATGCACCGGGCCATCAGTCTTTTTTAGTAAATTTACCAAATTCAGGTTATGTATTGCTTACTATAGATGCAGCTTACACAATGGATCATTGGAACAATTTAACACTACCAGGTCTTGTTTGCTCTGCTGTTGACGTTGTTGACTCTGTAAAAAAACTCAAAAAAATTGCAAAAGACAAAAATGCTACAGTAGTCACTGGGCATGACCCGCATGCTTGGGAAGAATTTAAAAAAGCCCCAATGTTTTATTACGACTAATTTATGTCTGACTATTTCAAAGATATACCTACAATTAAATATGAAGGTAGAGACTCTACAAATCCACTTTCATTTAAATTTTATGATGCTAATAAAAAAATTCTAGGAAAAACATTAGAGGAACATCTGAGAATGGCAGTATGTTACTGGCACACTTTTAATTGGCCGGGGGGTGACCCTTTTGGAGGACAGACTTTTTTAAGACCATGGATGGAAGCAGGAGATAAAATAGAACAAGCAAAAGATAAGCTCAATAATGCATTCGAATTTTTTGAAAAATTAGGAATACCATATTTCTGTTTTCATGATGTAGATGTTGCTCCAGAGGGTGAAAGTTTTTCAGAGACAGAAAAAATTCAAAAAAATATTATTGATGAAATTTCAAAAAAACTTGAAACAAGTAAAGTAAAACTTCTTTGGGGAACAGCAAATTTATTCAGCCATCGCAGGTACATGTCTGGTGCTGCTACTAATCCTGATCCTGATGTTTTTCAATATGCAGCTGCTCAAGTGAAGATGTGTATGGAAAATACAATGTTTTTAGGTGGACAAAATTATGTTTTATGGGGAGGCAGAGAGGGTTACGAAACAATTCTAAATACTAATATGAAACAAGAATATGATCAGCTTGGTAGATTTTTGAACATGGTAGCTGAGCATAAACATAAAATTGGTTTCAAGGGTTTACTTCTGATTGAGCCTAAACCCCATGAGCCAACGAAACATCAATATGATTTTGACTCTGCTAATGTTTTCGCATTTCTTCAAAAATATGGTTTAGAAAAAGAATTCAAGCTAAATATCGAGCAAAATCACGCTATTTTAGCAAAACATTCATTCGAGCACGAGATTGCATATGCACTTTCCAATGACATCTTTGGGAGTATTGATATTAACAGAGGAGACTATTTAGTAGGATGGGACACAGACCAATTCCCAAACAATGTAGAAGAATTAGTTTTGCCTTTTTACTACATTTTTAAAAATGGTGGTTTTTCCTCAGGAGGTCTTAACATGGATGCTAAGATTAGAAGACAATCAATAGATCCTGAGGATCTATTCTATGCACATATTGGCTCTATGGATACTTGTGCAAGAACTCTTATTGCTGTTGAAAAAATGATTAATGATGGTAATTATGAAAATTTTTTAAAACAAAGATATGAACAGTGGGCCTCTGAAAAACAACTCATGACTTCAATGTCTCTTGAAGATATTCATAAAAATGTCATTGCTAAAAATATAAACCCTCAACCAAAGTCCGGTCGCCAAGAATATCTTGAAAATCTAATTAATTCTTTTGTCGATTGAGTCGATGAAAATTACAAAATTTCTATTTGATTTAGGTAATGTTTTTTTTGATTGGGATCCACATTATGTATTTAAAAATATCATTCCTGATCAAACTAAAAGAGAATATTTTATGAATACAATCGCGTTCCCTCATTTAGATATGAGATGCGATGCTGGAGTAAAAATTGATGACGCAGTTAAAGATGCAATAAAAAATTTCCCTAATTATGAGAATGAAATAAAGCAATATTATCCAAATCACAGGAATATGGTTAACGGGGTTTATCAAGATACAGTTGATATTTTTCGAAAAATAAAATCAAGTGGTTACCCCTGCTATGTCTTGTCAAACTGGTCAGATGAGACTTATGAGGGTATGGAAGATCAACACCCATTCTTGAAAGAATTTGATGATAAAATTATCTCTGGTAGAGAGTTTTTAGTAAAACCAGACCCTGAAATTTATAAATTAGCGATTTCAAGATTTAATTTAACACCTGAACAAACTCTTTTCATTGATGATCGTATTGAAAATATTGAGGCGGCGCAATCACTTGGCTTTCAAACTATTCATTTAACTGACCCACTGACCATAAAAAGTCAAATAGCAAATCATATAATTGTTTAAATTAGACAATAAAATAGGCCTAGGATTGGCTTCTCTTGGAAGGCCCGGATATATAAACATTGGTCATAGTTCAGATTTAGGCAGCGACATATCAAAAAATTCTATGAGATCTCATTGTCACGATGTTCTTAGCCATGCCTACAAGAGAGGTATTCGATATTTCGATGCAGCAAGGGTATATGGAGATGCTGAGGAATTTTTATCTAGCTGGATTAGAGCTCAAAAACAATTTGATGGTTTTGTGGGGTCTAAGTGGGGCTATGAATATTTAGCAAATTGGGAAGTTCAGGCAGATCAACACGAAAGAAAAGATCACTCAGTTGAATTTTTAAAACAACAATGGGTGGAGACAAGACTTAATTTAGGAAAAAGTATTGATCTTTACCACATTCATTCTGTCAATTCAGAAAGTAAAGTCTTAGATGATATTAATGTTCTAAAGGAGCTTGAGACAATAAAAAAAAATGGAATAGAAATAGGAATCTCAACAAGTGGCCCAGATCAAGAGAAAACTATTAATGACCTTTTAATTAAGAATGAAAAACTTAATCTATTTTCTTATTTACAAACGACCATTAATATCTTTGACCAATCTTGTATTTCCATTTTAAAAGAAGTATCTGAAAAAAAGATCAATGTAATTGCAAAAGAGATTTTCTCAAATGGAAGACTAACTAATTCAAATAAAGAATTTCATCAAAACAAAATTAAAGAATTAAAGTCAGTTGCCTCATCTATGGATTTAACTTTGGAGCAATTGTCTTATCTCTGGGTTTATCAACTACCGTTTGTTAAGATTTGTCTAACAGGAGCATCAACAATCAAACAGTTGGATGAAAATTTAAGTTGTCTTGAAAAAATAGATACCGAATTGCCCTCTCTTGAGTCTTTTAGCCTGTCCACTCAAGATTATTGGGAAACACGTAAAAAACTAAGTTGGAATTAATTGAAACTTACCCAGCTTGAATTTGATGAGCTAGAGGCGATTGACCTTTCGATAAATTTAATACCTTCAAGTCCATCTTCTACACTTGGAAAATGGTGATTTTCCTCATTAAATTTGCCATTTTTCTGATCAATTAGCGCATTAGCTACATCTGTATAGATATTTGCGAAGCCCTCTAAATATCCCTCGGGGTGTCCAGCAGGAATTCTAGTAACATCTCCTGCATCGCTCATAGCACCTGATCCACCCCTTGTAATTTTTTGTTTGGGTTCTCCAAATTTTGTAAAGTAAAGGTAATTTGGATCTTCTTGACACCATTCTAGTCCGGCCTTATTACCATAAATTCTTATTTGTAAATGATTTTCATTTCCTGGGGCTACTTGAGAAGACCAAATAGTACCTTTTGCTCCTCCTTTAAATCGTATCGATATTTGAGCATTATCATCTAATTTTCTCCCAGGCACAAAAGATGTTAACTCTGCAGATATCTCCTCTGTATTGAGATCAGTTATAAACCTAATCAGATTGTAAGCATGAGTTCCAATGTCACCAATACATCCACCAGCACCTGATTGATTAGGATCAGTTCTCCAAGAGGCCTGTTTGTTTCCCCCATCATTAATTCTATTTTCTAAATCTTCGGTCAGCCAATCTTGAGCATACTCTGCTTGAATTACTCTTATTTCACCTAAGTCACCTCTCTTACAAAGAGCTCTGGCATTCCTAATCATGGGATAACCAGTGTAGTTATGAGTTAAAGCAAAAAGAACATTATTGTCTTTTTTACATTTTATTAGTTCCTCACATTGATTAACATTCATGGCAAGGGGTTTGTCACAAATTATGTTAAAGCCTTTCTCCATGAAAGCTTTAGCGATTGGATGGTGCATATGATTTGGTGTCACTATGGCTACAGCATCTATTTTATCCTCTCTGATCAATTCTTTTTCGACCATTTCAAGGTAGTCCTTATAATTCCTTTCATCTGCTATTCCAATATCTCTTCCAGAGGCTTGAGCTTTTTCAGGATTAGATGAAAAGGCACCAGCGACCAGTTCAAAGCGGTCATCAATTCTAGATGCAATACGGTGAACCTCTCCAATAAATGCTCCTGACCCGCCACCAACCATTCCTAATTTTAATTTTTTGGTCATATTATCATTCAATTCCAAGCATTTTTTTGTTCGCATCTTGATCAGTACCAGCATCGGCAAAATCATCGAAAGCATTCTCGGTAACTCTAATCAAATGATCTTTAATAAATACAGAGCCCTCTTTAGCTCCGTCTTCAGGATGTTTCAAAGCACACTCCCATTCTAAAACAGCCCATCCATCAAAGCCGTAAGTAGTAAGTTTGGAGAAAATTGACTTGAAATCTACTTGCCCATCTCCTAAAGACCTAAATCGACCTGCTCTGTTTTTCCAAGATTGAAATCCACTATATACTCCTTGTTTACCAGTGGGATTGAGTTCTGCGTCTTTGACATGAAACATTTTTATTTTCTCGTGATAAATATCAATATGCTGCAAATAATCTAAATGTTGCAAAACAAAGTGGCTTGGATCATATAACATGTTGCAGCGTTCATGATTACCTACTTTATCTAGAAACATTTCAAAAGTTATTCCATCAAAAAGATCCTCGCCTGGATGAATTTCATAACATAAATTCACCCCACACTCATCAAATTCATTAAGAATAGGTTTCCACCTTTTAGCCAGTTCATCAAATGCAGTTTCAACTAACCCTTCTGGTCTTTGAGGCCAAGGATAAACATATGGCCAAGCCAATGCTCCTGAAAAAGTAACATGTTCAGTCAATCCAAAATTTTTTGAAGCTTTAGCAGCCATCATTAATTGATCGACTGCCCATTGCTGCCTTGCAGATGGATTTCCTCTAACCTCTGAGGCTGCAAAACCATCAAATACTGAGTCATATGCAGGATGAACAGCTACAAGCTGACCTTGGAGATGCGTCGATAGCTCAGTTAGATTTAAATTAAAACTTTTAAGAGTCCCTTTTATTTCGTCACAGTAATCTTTGCTTTCAGATGCCTGTTTTAAATTAATTAACCTCTCACTCCTGCGACAAACTATAATATTACAGTTAACTGCTATTTAAAATGTTTTTAAAACTATGAATAATCTGCATTTATAAATATGTAAAAAGACTGTATAATCAGCCAGTTTTGTTATTAAAGAGGAGGAATAATAACATGAGAAAAATACTATCTGTATTTCTAGTTCCTGTTTTTGCCTTACTTTTTTCTTTGAATGCTAAATCTGAGTCTTTGACTTTGGGCTGGGCCGCTTGGGATCCTGCTAATGCATTACAAGAATTAAGTAAAGAATTTACAGCTGAAACAGGCGTTGAAATGAACTTCGAATTTGTGCCATGGCCAAATTTTGCTGAGAGAATGCTTAACGAGTTAAATAACCAAGGTAAAACTTTTGACTTGTTAATTGGTGACTCACAGTGGATTGGACAAGGTGCTGAATATGGTCACTATGTTAAGTTAAATGATTTCTTTGATGCTAACGGAATTTCAATGGATGATTTTAACCCAGCAACTGTTTACGCATATTCAACTTGGCCAAAAGGATCACCTAACTATTACGCTCTTCCAGCAATGGGTGATGCTTTAGCATGGGCTTATCGAAAAGACTGGTTTGATAGACCAGAGCTTCAAGCTGAATTTAAAAGTAAGCATGGATATGATCTAGGTGTTCCAAAAACTTGGGATGAGTTATATGACATGTGTACTTTCTTCCAAGGAAGAGAAATTGATGGACAAGTAAGATACGGTGCAGCTATCAATACAGAGCGTGGATCTGAAGGTATCACCATGGGTGTAACAGCAGCCATGTACGCATGGGGTATGGAGTACGAAAATCCTGATAACCCATACGAGATGGACGGTTATTTTAACTCAGATGCTTCTGTAGAAGCTGTTGAATTTTATAGAAAAATGTATGAAGATTGTGCACCTCCAGGGCACTCAGATGCTTATATGGTCGCAAATCTTGATGCATATAAATCAGGACAGGTTGCATTTCAAATGAACTGGTATGCTTTCTGGCCTGGCGTTTCTAAAGAAGACAGTGACGGAAGAGTTTCTGGTTTCTTTGCTAACCCATGTCAAAACGTATGTGCAGCTACTCTTGGTGGTCAAGGTATCTCAGTTGTGAGTTACTCTGATAAACAAGACTTGGCTCTTGAATACATGAAGTGGTTTGCAAAGCCAGATATTCAACAAAAATGGTGGGATTTAGGAGGATATTCATGTCATATGGATGTTCTTGGATCACCTGATTTCGTTGACTCAGCTGTTTACGCACAAGGCTTCCTTGACTCAATGGGCATCGTCAAAGACTTTTGGCAAGAGCCTACATTTGTTGAATTAATGCTTCCAATGCAGGAGAGAATTCATGACTACGTTGTGAATGGAAAAGGTTCTGCAAAAGACGCATTAGACAAAATCATTGATGATTGGACTGAAGTCTTCGAAGACGACGGTAAAATTTAATCACTAAATTAATATAAAGGGTGGGATTAATCCCGCCCTTCAATCTAAAACATATATGAAAAGTGCTGTTAAAAAGTTCAAAGGCTTATCTGATAAAGCAATTGCCTGGATTTTCATAGCACCAACTTTAATTCTATTACTTGCTATAAATATTTATCCTCTCATCTATGCCATAAGGATGTCATTCACCAACTTTTATGCCAATAAAATAGGTAGAGAAGTAAAATTTGTGGGTTTAAAAAACTATAAAAAGATTTTAGGAAAAGAAGAGATATGGGAAAAGATGCAGATAACTGCCCACTTCGTTTGTTGGACATTAGTCTTACAAGCATTAATTGGATTGGGTCTTGCTCTTCTTTTAAATAAAAAATTTAAAGGTAATGAACTACTCACTACTTTAATAGTTTTACCAATGATGCTTTCCCCTGCAGTCGTAGGTGTATTTTGGACTTACTTGTATAATCCTCAAGTAGGTTTATTTAATTACGTAGTTAATTTTTTCTATGACTTTGGTATTTTTGATATGATTGGTTCAAGCAATTTAGCCCCTTGGTCAATTGTGATTGTCGATACATGGATGTGGACACCTTTTACCATGTTAATTTGTCTGGCAGGATTAAGATCAATCCCAAATTATTTGTACGAGGCTGCAGAAGTTGACCGAGCTAGTAAGTGGCAGCAATTTATCCATATAACATTGCCATCTGTCCTTCCATTTCTACTTCTTGCATTATTATTTAGAGGGATCGAGAATTTCAAAATGTTTGATCTGGTCGCTGAGCTTACTTCAGGGGGGCCAGGATCGGCGACTGAACTAGCATCAATCAATTTAAAACGTGAAGCATTTGAAAAATGGAAAACAGGTTACAGCTCTGCTTTTGCTGTAATATTATTTGTCACCATATTCGGCTTTGGAAATGTGTATGTAAAAGTTATGAACAAGATTAAAGAGCGATAATGGACACTTCAAGATCACCACTAGAAGCAACAGGATTTTCAAGGAAATTAGCTGCCACTATCATCATCGTTTACATGATCGTAACCCTTATACCGATCACATGGATGGTTGCTACAAGCTTTAAAAGTGTTGATAGTGCTATCTCTTACCCACCAGAGGTCTTTTTTGAACCATCTTTAGAGGGCTATGTGAATTTATTTACAAATCGATCAAGACAACCAAAGGATTATTTGGACTCTCTTCCACCACCAGATACATGGTATGAGGAGTTAGTTCGCAGTAGAGAAATGGTCATAACAGGTCCATCAAAATTTTTACCGAGGTACTCCAATTCTTTGATAATTGGATTTGGTGCCACGTTCTTTTCGGTATTTTTAGGCTCCTTAGCTGCCTACGCTCTTTCAAGATTTAAAGTCCCACTGAAAGATGATTTATTATTTTTTATTTTATCTACGAGAATGTTCCCACCAATAGCAGTGGCAGTACCTATATTTATTATGTACAGAAAACTTGGTCTCGGTGATACTCACGTTGGCATGATTATTCTGTACACAGTTGTAAATTTAAGTTTGTCAGTTTGGCTGTTAAAAGGCTTTATGGATGAGATACCGAGAGAGTATGAGGAGGCAGCGATGATAGATGGTTACTCTAGAATGCAAGCATTTTTTAAAGTAGTCCTTCCGCAAGCAACTACAGGTATTGCAGCAACAGCAATTTTCTGCATGATATTTTCGTGGAATGAATATGCATTTGCTGTTTTACTAACACAATTTAATGCGCAAACTGCACCACCATTTATCCCAACAATTATAGGAGAGGGGGGTCTTGATTGGCCTGCTATTGGAGCAGGGACAACATTATTTTTAATCCCAGTGATGATATTTACAGTTGTATTGAGAAAGCATCTTCTAAGGGGAATAACATTTGGAGCGGTAAGAAAATAATGGCTGAGAAAAAAAGTTTATTGAGAAGAATTTTTAGAAGATCCATTTGGGAAAATGCATCAACTGTTTTAATTTTATTGGGTGTATTTATGCTGATGCAGCCTTTTGCTATGTGGATGTATACATATTCTTTTATCGTTATTTTGGTGGGAACTATCGGATTTGTGATCACAAGTCATTTCCCAGATTAGCCATGGCAGAAATAGAAATTAAAAATTTACATAAATCTTTTGGAGATTTCGTAGCAGTGAAAAACTCCAATCTTATTATTGAAAATAAAGAATTCTTCGTTTTACTCGGTCCTTCAGGTTGTGGAAAAACTACCACTTTAAGAATGATTGCTGGTTTAGAGCTACCAACTTCTGGAAATATATATTTGGATAAGGAAGATGTGGGCTATCTAAGGGCCTCTCAGCGAGATATAGCCTTTGTTTTTCAGCTTTTTGCACTCTATCCGCACATGAATGTAAGAAATAATCTGGCTTTCCCACTGAAAATGCAAAAGCTCTCACGAAGCGAAGTAGATGCTAAAGTTCTTGAAGCTGCAAAGCTTCTCAGAATTGATCACTTATTAAAATCAAAAGTATCCTCATTAGCAGGAGGTGATCGCCAACGTGTTGCACTCGGAAGAGCACTAGTCAGAAGACCTAAAGCATTTTTAATGGATGAACCTTTGGGCACACTTGATGCAGAATTTAGAGAATTGATGTGTTTGGAATTAAGAAAACTTCACGATGATATTGATGCAACTACAGTTTATGTAACACACGATCAACAAGAGGCAATGTCGATGGCTGATCGAATAGCAGTAATGAATGAGGGAGTGGTGTTGCAGGCAGACTCACCAAAAGTTATTTATAATAAACCTAAAACAAAGTTTGTTGCCAATTTTATTGGATCCCCAGGAATGAACTTCATACCAATAAATGAAAAAATTTCTCCAAGTCAATCAAGTATTAAATTATTAGACTCATCATTAAATATCCCTGAACAAAAAGAAGGAACAGACTCCAATGAAAATTTTTTAGGTGTAAGGCCAGAGAATTTAAAATTAGTTTCTGAAAATGGTGTAAAAGGCAATGTCTTTGGTGTTGAGTATTTAGGTTCAAGAAAAATTCTTACAATTGAAACTCAACTTGGAAATATAAAAATTAGAGTTGATAGTGACACACAAGTTAATATTAATGAGCAAATTCAATTTGATACTCTTAATAATAACCAAATAATTTTTGATGGTTCAAATGATAAGGCACTTCAAAGTGAGTTTATGAGTTAATGTCTAAAGTAGAACTACAAAATATTACAAAAATATATGATAAAACTATTAAGGCTTTAGATGATATTAGCTTTACAGTAAACGATGGAGAGTTTTTTGTATTATTAGGTCCAACTGGTGCAGGTAAAACAACAACATTAAGATCAATAGCAGGTTTAGAAAAAATTGATAAAGGAAAGATCCTGTTTGATGATGAAGATTTTTCAGATGCTCAGCCTGCAGCTAGAGATACAGCGTTTGTATTTCAACAATACTCTTTATACCCTCATTATAAGGTTTACGACAATTTAGCTTTTCCCCTTAGATCTCCTCTTAGAAAAATCCCAGAAGATAAGATTAGGGAAAAAGTCACAAAAATAGCAGAAATGTTGAAGATTTCAGCTAAATTAGACAATAAAGCTACTGAATTATCAGGGGGAGAAATGCAGAGAGTTGCGATAGGTCGTGCTCTAGTCAGAGACCCAAGTATATATTTAATGGATGAACCCCTTTCATCCCTTGATGCGAAATTAAGGGAAAGTTTGAGAGTCGAACTAAAAAAAATCCAATTAAATTTAGGCTCCACAATTCTCTACGTCACGCATGACCAAGCTGAAGCCACAACTATGGCAGATCGCATCGGAGTATTAGAAAATGGTAAGATCGCCCAGATTGATAAACCAGAAGATATATACAATAATCCAAAATCTATTTATGTTGCAAATAGATTAGGCTCACCAAAAATTAATATTCTCAGCAGAACTACTTTAAATACTTCATCACCAGATAAAGCAAGTCAACTTGGTTTAAGACCTGAGCACATTAAGATAGGAGAAGGTGAACTTTCAGGCTCAATTAAAACTGTTGAGTCTCTCGGTGCAGAAACTGTGGTAGAGTTAGATTTTAATGGAGCAGAAATTTTATCCTTATATCAAGGAGCATTCCAAGGACAAAAAGGGGACAAAGTAAATTTTGCAATAGATCAAAATAAAATTTTATTTTTTGACGAAAAAGGAATGAGCGTGCAATGAGTGTTAATTTTTTAATCCATAGAGCAAAAGAAATTCAAGCTGTAATTGATGCAAATGCAAGTGAAATAGAAAAATTGGACCAAGAAATAGGAGATGGGGATCATATTTTTAATGTCCAAAGAGGGTTTATGACCATGGCCAAAGGAAACGATATCGATAATGGTGTTGATTATAAAAAGGCAATCGAAATTTTTGCAGATGGCGTGGAAGCTGTAAAACAAAGAGGTAAAGCAGATGTAGGTGAAAAAACAATGATGGATGTTCTCATACCTGTATCTAACTGCCTTAAAAAAGGTGTCGAGGATAACAAAGATGTTAAAGAGATACTTAATGAAGCTATAGAAGTGGCGGAAAAAGGGATGTTTTCAACAAAAGATCTTTTAGCTACAAAAGGGAGAGCTTCTTTTTTAGGAGAGCGAGCGAAAGGTCATATCGATCCTGGAGCCAGGTCTTCACAATTAATGATAAAAACTGTCTGTGAGTCAGTGTTAAATAGTTAGGAGGATACTATGAAAAAATTTATGAATTCAGCGGATGATTTTCTAAAGGAGAGTCTGCAAGGTTTTGGTGCTGCGCATCAAGATATTGTTAACTGCCACTACGACCCCAACTTCATCACCAGAGCCACTCCCACAAAAGAGGGAAAAGTAGCTCTGATCAGTGGAGGAGGGAGTGGACACGAACCCATGCATGGTGGCTTAGTCGGCTACGGTATGCTGGATGCAGCCTGCCCTGGATTTGTTTTTTCATCACCCACACCTGATCAAATGTTAGCTGCTGCTGAAAAAGTAGACAGCGGAGCTGGAGTTTTATTTATAGTTAAAAACTATTCTGGAGATGTAATGAATTTCCAAATGGCAGCTGAGATGATGCAAGGTCCAAATGAGTCTGTATTGACAAATGATGATGTTGCTGTGGAGGACTCTTCATTTACAACTGGTAGAAGAGGTGTTGCTGCTACTGTTGTTGTTGAAAAAATAGTTGGTTCTTTAGCTGAGCATGGAGGTAGCTTACAAGAATGTAAAGCCTTAGGGGATAAGGTAAATAAAAATTCAGGTTCTATGGGAGTTGCATTTTCAAGCTGCACTGTCCCGGCTGCAGGAAAACCAAATTTTGATATAGGCGATGATGAAATGGAATTTGGTGTTGGAATTCATGGTGAACCTGGAAGAAGAAGAGATAAAATGAAATCTGCACAAGAGATTACAAACGAGTTATTAGAGGCAATTAATGAGGATTTAAAGCCTGAGACAAACGAAGAAATTCTTTTATTCGTCAATGGTATGGGAGGTACTCCTTTAACAGAGCTATACCTAATTTTTGATAACGCTAAAAACATGTTAGACAAAAAAAATATAAAGATATCAAGGTCTCTTGTTGGAAATTATTGTACTTCTCTTGAGATGCAAGGTGCCTCTATTACTCTTACAAAGCTTGACGAAGAGCTTTTAAAGCATTGGGACTCATCTGTTCACACAGCAGCTATGAGATGGGGTGTCTAAAAACTATAAAGCCTTTAGATCTGTCTAAAGGCTTTTATATTTGTCTGATCACATTCATCATTAGTGATTATGATGATCTAATGTAACCTCGCCAACTACTGTCTCGACTGAGACCCTATTTTCTATATTAGTATTTAATCTTTTTTCTCGTGCTGCATCTGCTGCTTTCATAGTTTCAGCATCAGGATAAATTGTAACTGCCATTAATGTAACATCATCGATTCTAATGCCAATTAACTGACTTGCTTGTGGAAATTCTGATGGCGCACTTTGTACGTACCCTTGTGTTTGTTCGTCAGCTGCCTCCTTTGAGTCCATTTTTACTGTTGTTACTCTTGCTATGCTCATTTATTACCCTCCTTCATTGTTACCTAAATAGTTTAGTTTATTAGTTAACAGTACACTCTATTAACAATTAAATTAAATATTTTATAGACTAATTGACCTGACTATTTTGCATATCAAAAGATAAAATAATTTTTGTTAGCTTATTAGCTATAGAAGTATATCAAGAAGCCGAAAATAAAAATAAAAATTAAAAAATAGCTAATTGCTGATTTTTTAAAGTATATCTCTGAATTAAACAGAATATTAAATATTTTATAACTAGCAAAAATTACTAATGCTATTACTGCTAGAGTAACAAGCCATGTTCCTAAAAAGTTAATTGAAAAAAGTTTATCTAAGTTTTGTTCCATTTTTAAATTTCATCTTGGTGGAGCCAAGGGGGATCGAACCCCTGACCTCTACGCTGCCAGCGTAGCGCTCTCCCAGCTGAGCTATGGCCCCAATCATGCGTAGAATAAGCATAAT
>LULJ01001434.1_pt2 | contig 15000 bp, 21 predicted proteins | sample 728171 | NCBI WGS metagenome assembly LULJ01 (sample SAMN03860292, study PRJNA289734) | marine metagenome | biome: seawater column; feature: ocean; material: water; isolation source: Red Sea water column Station 169 - depth 25m | place: Saudi Arabia: Red Sea | collected 2011-10-15 | depth 25 m
CACGTAGAGCGCGCCCGCTTCGCCCGCGGACAGGCCGTGGCTGGTCATGCCGAGCACCAGCCCTGCGATGACGTTGATAAGCAGGATCAACAGGGCTGCGACCGCATCGCCCTTCACGAACTTGCTGGCACCGTCCATCGAACCGTAGAAATCGGCCTCTGTCGCGACTTCGCGCCGACGGGCCTTGGCCTCTTCGGCGGTCATCAGCCCTGCGGCCAGATCGCTGTCGATCGCCATCTGCTTGCCGGGGAGGGCATCGAGCGTGAAGCGCGCCGACACTTCCGACACGCGGCCCGCGCCCTTCGTGACGACCATCAGATTGATGATCATCAGGATCAGGAAGACGAAGATGCCCACGGCGAAATTGCCGCCGATCAGAAATTCGCCGAATGCCTCGATCACCTTGCCCGCCGCCGCGCCGCCTTCATGCCCATTCAGGAGCACGATGCGGGTCGAGGCGACGTTGAGCGCGAGCCTCAGCAGCGTCGCGAACAGCAGCACCGATGGGAAGGAGGAGAAATCGAGCGGCTTCTGCGCATTCATCGCCGCCATCAGGACGGAGACCGACAGCGCGATGTTGAGCACGAAGAAGAGGTCGAGCAGGATCGCCGGGATCGGCATCACCATCAACAGGATGATGGTGAGGATCCCGATCGGAAGCGCGAGCGCCGGGCTGAAGGCGGTGCGCAATGTCATAATCCGAAGGCCTTGAATTTACCGTAGGCCGCGGCGACTTTTTCGGTCGCGCGGTTGGAGATGGGATCGCTGCCGGCGAAGGTGGCGCGCAGCGTATCCGCCATGGAGGCGCGTTGGACTGGGCCGGACGGAGCCGGTGCGGGCGCCTTGCCGCCATTGGCGAAGGCGGCGCTGTGCGCGGTATAGCTGGCAGGCGGCACGAACCCTGCAAATTGCGGCTGGCTGGCGGAGAAGGTCTGCGGGAAGCCCTCCTGCCCGTAAGCGGCGGCGACCTTGTCGCGCATCACCTGCATGACTTCGCCGACCGAGCGCGGGGCGCCGCCCGAATAGAAGATTGACCGATTGGCGCTTGCCGCCTGCGGCATCAGCGCGGCGGCGGACTGGTTTGGATTGCTGTCGAGCGCGCCGAGGAAGCGCTGCGCGCCGCCCAGGCCGAGGAAATGGGCTAGGTAGAGTTCGGGCGGTTGCGGCTCGCGCCCCAGATGCGCGCGCAGGCCGTTAGCGTTGTCGCGCGTCAGCTCCGCCGCCATGAGCGATGCGGTGTCGGCATCGTAGCGAAGCGAGAGCAGGTGCGATCGCGTGGCGGGATCGGCGACGCGGCCGCCGGGACCGATCGCATCGTCCGCCCAGGCCATGCCATGCTTCGCGCCATGCCGGTCGAGCGTATTCAGCCAGGTTGAATCGATGAATTGATAAAGGCCCGACGCGCTCGAGGTGCGCGCCTTGGCGGACGGATCGAGCCCCGATTCCAGGCGTGCCTGCGCCACCAGATAGTCGAAATCGACTCCGGTGCGCTGCGACGCCCGCGAGATCGCGGACTGGACGCTGCTGGTCTGGACTGGACTGACAGTTGGCACAGGGCCTCCCGGTTTGGTTGCCGGGACATGTCAGCAAAAGGCGTGCCAAATCGCCGTATTGGCGGGAAGGGTCAGGCGTGGGCCGCGAGATAGGCGGTGCGCGGCGCGGCGGCATAGGCCTGGCCCGAACCGGTGAGCGCGCTGAGGCGGCTCTGCACGTTCGTCGCGATCAGATTGCGCAGGCGGCGATTGATCTCGTTGAGGCGCTTGACCGCGTCGAGCAGGCCCAGGCACTCCTCGTCCAAGTCGCCGCGCTCCACCGCTTCCAGCTTCTCGCAGATTTGCAGCTTGCCGGCCGTGCAATTCGAAATCCGGTCGAGATCCATGGCGGCAAGCGCCTGCCGTTCGCCTTCGAGAAGGGCAATCATTTGCCGCAGCGTGGCAATCACTTCCTTGGTGCGGCTCATCGTGCGATCTTTCCGTAAAGTTCGGCCGCGATCAGCGCATCGGCGATCTGGGCGGGGACGAGAGGATAGCTGTCGGTTTCGAGGGCCTTGCGGATTTCCTTCACGCGATCCTGATCGATCGGCGCGGCGGGTCCGGCATTCGAAACCGAGGTCGAGATCGGGGCCTGGGCCCCACGGGTGTCGCTGGCCGCATTCTGAGTAGAGGCGGCGCGGGCAGCGGGAGTCACGTTCGCGTTGGTACGCGCTATAACTCCCGAAAGGTCCACTGATCCGATACGCATGGTAACGCTCCGCTGTCTGTTCGATCAGTAGAACGGCACCGCCGAACCGATTTTAACGGCCCGGCAATCTTTTTTGCCGCTACGGCAATTCCATGCCGACCTGACCCGGCCGCAAGACCTGCGCGCGCAGGGTCGCCTTCTTGTCGCCGACGGGGCGGATCTTGATCCAATCGCCCTGTGCGCCGGACTCCAAAGCTTCGCCCTGGCGGGTCAGAGTAAAGCCGCTGCCGCGTGCGAGGATCGTCACGCCTTCGCCGCGATTGACCAGCGTCTGCCCCGAAGCGGATCGTGCTTGGCCATTGCCGTAGCCGTTGCCGTAGACTGGGGCCGACGACGCCCCGTCGACGGCGACATAGATCTTCCAGCCGCGCTGGGGGCAGACCACCTGGACCGAGCGTTGATCGCGGCCGAACCAGCTGAGATCGAGCGGACCGTCGCAGGGATCGAGACGCAGGCGCCGATCGACCGGCAGTTTGGCGCCGCCCGGCTGGCCCTGGGCCGCGCCGGTGAAATCCGCCACCGCGCGGTCGATGATCGAAAGATCCATCGGGGTGGCAGCAAACGCAGGCGCGGCGAAAATGGCAGCGCCGATGGCGGCATGCCGGAAACGGGAATGGAGAAGGCGCATGTCCGATCCTTTGCGTGAAAGGGATATGCGCGGATTACAGCAAGAGACGTGCCAGCTTCGATCGAATTCGGTCAGGGCGCGCCTTCAAAGCCTATGACGACCAGGCTTTCGGCTTCTCGCGCAGGTTCGACGACCAGACGGGCACGTGCGCCCGCAGCGTCCAGCGCCGTCATCAGCGTTTCAGCCCGGTCGAGCGCGGCGGCGCGTCCGTCTGCAGGAAAGCGCACGATCGCAGTCACGCTCTGGCGGTCGTCGGTATGGGTTTCGGCCAGCCATGCAGCAAGGTCGAGCCCGGTGCCGGGACGGAATACCGCAGTGCCCGATCCTTCGACGGCGTGCGGCACGAGCGGTTTGGTCTCGCTCTTCGCAACCGAGGGGGCAGGGGGCGCGCTTGGGCGTTCCGCATCGGCGATGCTTGCCTGCGCGGTCACCAGAAACAGGATCAGCGCCAGATCGGCGGTGATCGTCTGCCAGCCCGATCCCAGACGCGCGATCATGCGGCCTTCGCCTCGCTGCCCTTGCCCGGTTTGGTATCGCTTTTCTTGTCCAGAGAGGCGGCGCCCCTGTCGATGCGGCGCACGCCCTTTTCGAGCCAGTCGAGCACGGCATCGCGGTCGCGCTCTTCAGCCCGGGCGCGCCGCTGAACGGCGTTTGAAAGGGGGGCGAACAGGAAATTGGCAGCAAGAAGGCCATAAAGCGTCGTCACGACCGCCATGGCGATGGAATCGACCAGGCCGCTTGCCGGTGCTCCGGCGACCGCTTCGGTCACGACCGCGCCGCCGCGCGCCGATCCGAGCGCGATCAGGGTACCTGCAAGACCCATGACCGGCGCGAGTTCCGCAGCGCAGTCGAGGAAGCGGGTCGCGCGGTTGGCCACGTCGGCACGGCGGAGGCGATATTTGGTATGTTCCCCGTGGAGCGATTCCGCCGAACGCTGGCTGATCATGATTTCGGCAAGCCGGTCGAATTCCGTGTCACCGAACTGATGGGCCTCGGCCCGAAGGAATCCGTCGGTGGCGATATCGTTGAGCTGCTTGGCGACTTCGGCCTTGGCCTTGACGGGATCGAAGGCGGGCTGCGTCAGGCTGCGCAGGGGGGCGAGCGCGAAACGCGCATCGACGAGCCCACAGCGCAGCACGGCCGCGGCCAGCGTACCCAGAAAAACGATAGCGATCGCGATGGGATCGAACCAGTGTTGCATGACGGGCGATCTCCCTGCCCCCTGAACGTACGCGATTGGACGTACGCGACAAAATCTCGGGAGGAAGAACGGCCCGGAAAACGGGCGATTTACCCCGTGGCCGACATTTGCCGCCTTCCGGCAAACCCTTGCCGTTTCTCCTTGCCGGATGCCGCTTCCACTGCCCGTGGCAGGTTTTGGCACGCCTGTTGCTTACCCCTTTCGCGTAATCAATCGCGCCTGGCTCGTTCGGGCATCATTCGGGAGGCACATATGAGCGAAGGACTGTTCGGTATCCACGGCGCTGCCCTGGAAATCCGGTCGCAGCGCATGAGCGTGCTGGGCTCCAACATCGCGAACGCGGCGACGCCGGGCTACAAAGCGCGCGACGTCGATTTCGGCAGCGCGCTGCAGGCGCGGCTCGGCGGCGTGGAAGCGGAGCGCGCCAGTGAAGGCGCGGTCAAGTACCGCATCCCCACCATGGCGAGCCTCGATGGCAATACCGTCGAAATGGCGACCGAGCAGACCGCCTTTGCGGAAAACGCCGTCGCCTACACCGCCACGCTCAACTTCCTGCGCGGACGGGTCGAGACCGTCACGCGCGCGATCAGGGGAGAATAAGAGATGGCCGGTCCCACCTCCTTCTTCGACATGGGTCACCGCGCCATGTCCGCGCAGCTCGTGCGTATGAATACGGCGGCTTCCAACCTCGCCAATGCGGGTTCGGTCGCCGGCAGCGAGGCGGAAGCTTACCGCCCGATGCGCACGGTCTTCGCCGAAGAACTGAACAACGCCACCGGCATGTCCTCGGTTCGCGTGGGCGGCGTGGTGCGCGAAGATGTCGCGCCGATCCGCCGCCACGATCCCGGCCATCCCCTGGCCGACGAGAACGGCGACGTCTGGGAAGCCCCGGTCGATGAGAACGCCGAAATGGTCGAGATGCTCGAAGCCTCGCGCCAGTACTCCAACATGGTCGAGGCCCTCTCGACCGCCAAGCAGCTGATGCTTGAAACGATGAGGATGAAGTGATGGTTGCCATCTCCAACAACCCCGCAATCTCCAATGCGGCATCCAGCGCGCTGGGTCAGACGCAGGGCCGCGGCATGGACGCGCTTGGCCAGGGCGATTTCCTCAAGCTGCTGACCGTGCAGATGCAGCAGCAGGATCCATTCGAACCGGTCGATAACAAGGACATGCTGGCGCAGATGGCACAGTTTTCCGCGCTCGCCGGGTCGGCCGAAACCAACGAAATGCTCGAGCGGATCGCGGACAAGCTCGACCAGCTGATCGTCACCACCGAATCCGCTCAATCCGCTTCCGGCCTCTGAGCCCCTTTTCTCGACAGGAGTAAGTTCATGTCCTTTTATACCTCGCTGAACGGTCTCAAGAACGCACAGACCTCGCTCGGCACTCTCGCGCACAACATCGCCAACTCGGAAACCTACGGCTTCAAGCGCAGCCGGACCGAGTTTTCCGAAATCGTCGCGGGCACCTCGCTCAGCAATCCCAAGATGATCCAGGGCATCGGCGCTTCGGTGAAGTCGATCACGCAGAATTTCGCGCTCGGCCCGGTGGAACAGACCGGCTCCGCGCTCGACCTGGCGATCACCGGAGACGGCTTCTTCACCACCCGCTCTCCCATCGACGACACCACCCAATATACCCGCGCGGGCTCGTTCTCGCTCAACGGCGAAGGCGAAATTGTGGATTCCTCCAACAACAGGCTGCAATTGTTCGCGCTGGACGGAAATGGCGATCCCGATATCAACACGCTGCAGGACAATGAAGTCGGGATCGTCTCGGCGTCTTATGCGGACGGCACGTCCGAACCGGTGGGCGCGATCGCTCTCGGCAGCTTCATCGCACCGACCGGCCTCAAGAAGGTGGGCGATGCCAATTGGGAAGCCACCGGCCTTTCGGGCGGGGCGGTCTACGGCACGGGCGGATCGGGTGCGTTCGGCAAGATCGCATCGGGCGCGCTGGAGCGTTCGAACGTCGATATCGCGGAAGAGCTGGTCGGGCTGATCACCGCCCAGCGCAACTTCCAGGCCAATGCCAAGGCGATCGATACCGCCACCCAGATCTCGCAGACCGTCATCAACCTGCGGACCTGATCCTTAGCGGGGGCCCGGCTGACCGGGCTCCCGCAATCGGAGATTATCAATGGATCGCCTGATCTACACCGCCTTGTCCGGCATGAAAGCGTCGATGGATCGCCAGCGCGTGGTCGCCAGCAATATGGCGAACGCCAACACGTTGGGCTTCCGCGCCGAATTGCTCGATCAGCGCCCCGTCACCTTGCAGGGCATGCCCAACGAAGCGCGCGCCATGCAGACCGCGGCCGTGCGCGGGGCGGACATGGCACAGGGCGAATTCATAGAAACGGGCAAGTCGCTCGATATCGCGATCGCCAACGAAGCCTTAATGGCGGTGCAGGCCGAAGACGGCACCGAAGCCTATACCCGCCGCGGCGATCTCTCGGTTTCGGCCACCGGCCTGCTGGTCAATGGGGACGGGCGCACGGTCATGGGCGAGAACGGGCCGATCACGATCCCGCCGGGTGCCAATCCTGAGATTTCGCCCGATGGTACGATCAGCGTCGCCAATCTGGCCGCGCCCGATGCGCCGCCCGCCGAAGTGGGCCGGATCAAGCTCGCCACCTGGCAGGGCTCGCCGATCGCGAAGGGACTGGACGGCCTGTTCCGAGTGGAAGGCGGCGGCATCCTGCCGACCGACCAGGAAGCCACGGTCCAGGTCGGCGCCCTCGAACAATCCAATGTCAAATCGACCGAGGTCTTGGTCGACATGATCGATGCGCAGCGCCTGTTCGCAATGCGCAGCAAGCTCCTCTCCACCGCCAAGGATCTCGACCAGAGCGGCGCGCAACTGATGCGCCTCGGTTAATCGACCCCGGACATTTCGAAAAGGGATTAGACAATGCCCACATCAGCACTGCAAGTCGCCCGCACCGGCCTCGAAGCACAGGATTCGCGCATGCGCGTCATCGCCAACAATCTGGCGAACGTCGGCACCACCGGTTTCAAGCGCGACCGCGCGAATTTCGCCACGCTTGCCTATCAGGACGCACGCGTCGCGGGCCAGCGCAGTTCGGGTGAGACGGCCTATGCCACCGGCCTCAATCTGGGCACCGGCGTGGCGGTCCAGTCGACCAGCCAGATCATGACGCAGGGTCGAGATGCCGGGTGGGCGCACCGCCTATACCCGCGCGGGCGATTTCACCCTTTCGGCGGAAGGCCAGCTGGTCACGCAGCAGGGCTATGCCGTCCAGCCTGCGATCACCGTGCCCGAAGGATCGACCGCAATCTCGGTTTCGCCGGACGGGATCGTCTCCGCCACGCTGGCGGGCGAGGGCGAGCCGGTGGAACTCGGCCAGATCCAGGTCGCGCGCTTCACCAATCCGGCGGGGCTCCAGGCGATCGGCGACAACTTCCTGGTCGAGACCGGTGCCAGCGGCGCTGCCGAACTCGGCCCGGGCGGCGAAGCCGGGCGCGGCAATATCCGCCAAGGCATGCTCGAAGGTTCGAACGTCAACATCGTCGAGGAACTCGTCGAGATGATCGAATGCCAGCGCGCCTACGAAATCAGCTCCAAGATGGTCTCCGCCGTCGACGAGATGCTGCGCAACGCCAACCAGACGCTGTGAGGACCCAAATCATGAACGCTCCCGTCAAAGCCTGTGTCCTCGCCCTGCCGCTGGCGCTTATGTGCGCCGCCTGCGGCGGTGCCGGTGCGCGCCCGGTCGGGTTCGAAGCGGCCCTGCCGCCGCCGCCCGCGCCGCCTTCCTATGTCGCATCGGGCGACGGGGCGATCTACAATGCGAGCGCGGGATATGCGCCGCTCTATTACGGCAATCGCGCATCGCGCGTCGGCGATCTGATCACCGTGGTTCTCGTCGAACGCACTCAGACCAGCAAATCCACGAGCGGCAGCACGCAGCGCGGCGGCAGCGCCAGCCTGGACCTGCCCGCCTTCGTGCCCATCGACCCCGCCGATCTTAATGCGGGTGCCAATGCGTCGTTCAATGGGTCGGGCGATGCGTCGCAGGCCAGCTCCATCCGGGCGGACCTGACCGTCACCATCGCCGAGGTCCGGCCCAACGGCACGGCCCTGGTCCGCGGGGAAAAGCTGATGAAACTGAGCCAGGGAGACGAATGGGTGCAATTGTCCGGCATCGTCCGCCTGGCCGATATCGACCAGGACAATCGCATCCCCTCGATCCGCGTGGCCGATGCCCGCATCTCCTATTCGGGCGCAGGCGCGATCCAGCGCTCGGGCCGTCCGGGCTGGCTGTCGCGCTTCTTCTCCGTCGTGACCCCGTTCTGAGGAGCCCGGAGATGACTTTCCCCATGATCCGCAAACTCCTCATCGTCCTCGCCGCCATCGCGGCGGTGATGCCGGTTCCCGCCATGGCGGAACGCGTTCGCGACCTCGGCCAGTTCCACTCGGTCCGTTCGAACCAGTTGACCGGTTACGGCATCGTGGTCGGCCTCGACGGGTCGGGCGATGACAATTTCGCCTATCTGACACAGGCCATGCGGGGCGTTTCCGGGCGACTGGGGCTGCAATTGCCGCCCGGCGTCAATCCCGCGCTCAAGAACGCGGCCGCCGTCATCATCACGGCCGAGCTTCCCGCCTTCGCCAAGCCCGGCCAGCGCATCGACGTTACCGTGTCCACCATGGGCAAGGCCAAGAGCTTGCGCGGCGGCGCGCTGATCATGACCCCGCTCTACGGGGCGGACGGGCAGGTCTACGCCATGGCGCAGGGCAATCTCGCAGTCGGCGGTCTGGGCGTGTCCGGACAGGACGGCTCCAAGCTGACCGTGAACGTGCCCACCGTGGGCCGCATTGCCGACGGGGCCACCGTCGAAGCCGCCGTCGCCAGCAATTTCGACTTCAGCGAAGTGCTGCGCTGGAATCTGTTCCAGGCCGATTTCATGACCATGACGCGCGTGCGCGACGCGATCAACGCCGCCTATCCCGGCATGGCGCGGATCGAGGACGGCGTCACGCTGGCGCTCGCCATGCCGACCGGAGCGGATACCCGCGCCGGGCTGATGGCGAATATCGAGATGCTCGACGTCTCGCCCGCCGAACGCGCCGCCAAGGTCGTCATCAACAGCCGCACCGGCACGATCGTGATTTCGAGCGCCGTGCGCCTTGCCCCTGCCGCGATCAGCCATGGCAGCCTGGTGGTGCGGATCGACGAGAACCCACAGATCGTCCAGCCCGCGCCCTTCGCCAACGGCCAGACCGCGATCGAGGACGACACCACGATCACCGCGCGCCAGGAAGGCAGCTACGTCACCGGGATCGGTCCGGGCGCCTCGCTCGCCGAAGTGGTGGACGCACTGAACGCGCTGGGCGCCAGCCCCGCCGATCTGGTCGCGATCCTGGAAGGCTTGAAGCAGGCCGGATCGCTGACTGCGGAACTGGTGATCATATGAGTCCGATCGGCCTTTCTCCGGCAGCAGGACCGCTTTCGACGGCGGATCCGATCAAGCCTCCCGAAGAGGGGCTGAAGGAAGCCGCGCAGGCCTTCGAGGCGATCCTGCTGCGCCAGATGCTGTCCAGCGCCCGCGCCACGGATTTCGGCGGTAACGATTTATTCGGGGGTGAAGGCGAAAAGACGTTTGCCGAAATGCGTGATTCGCAATTCGCCGACATCGTCTCGAAATCGGGACAACTTGGTTTCGCCGAAGCGATCGAGCGCCAGCTCTCTCGTTTCCTGCCGCAGGATGATAGCTGATGGCATCAGACCTTCTCTCCATTGCAGTCAGCGGAGCTCGCGCTGCGCGCGGCGCGCTCGACGTGACGGCGCAGAATATCGCCAACGCGTCGAGCGACGGCTATTCGCGCCGCAGCCTGCGGCTGGAGGAGGTTTCCGCCGCGGGCGGGGTAGGCCGGGTCGGTGACATCTCGCTATCGGGCGCGCGCATCGCCGAAATCCGGCGCAATGCCGATCCGTTCCTACAGGGCGAGGTTCGCCGGACGGGCGGCGATCTGGCGCGCGCGGATATCGAGCTGAAGGGCCTGCGCAACATGGAAAGCGCGCTCGAACAGTCGGGCGTCTACGATGCGATGGTCGAATTCGAAGCATCGCTCCAGCAATTGGCGGGCGATCCCGTTGATCCCGCGCGACGCGCGGCGGTGCTGGGCGAGGCCGAAACGCTGGCCGCCAAGTTCAACATCACCGCCGACGGGTTCGATGCGGTGCGCAACGGCCTGCAATTCGACGCCGAAGCCGAAGTGAGCGAAGCGAACATCATCGGCCAGGAAATCGCGCGGATCAATCTGCGGATGAACCGCGCAGGGCCGGGATCGAGCGATCGCGCCTCGCTGCTCGACCAGCGAGACCTGATGCTTGAACGGCTTTCGGGCCTCACCTCGATCACCACCAGTTTCAGCGCCGATGGGACCGTGGCGGTATCGCTCGGCACCAATCCGGCGCGCAGCTTCGTCAATGGCGGCGCCGCCGAGACCTTGAAAATCCGCGAATATGTCGATGGCGTTCCGGTCTTCGAAATCGGTGGGCAGGAAACGAAACCGACCAGCGGCAGCCTCGGCGGCGCTTCCCTGGCATTGACCGATCTGGCCGCCGTCCGCATCCGGCTGGACGATCTGGCCAACGGCTTCGCCACCACGCTCAACGCCGCGCAGGCGAACGGCGCTGCGCTCGACGGATCGCCTGGCCAGCCGCTCTTTTCCGGAACCACCGCCGGTACGCTCAAGGTCGCGCTGCAGAGCGGCGCGGGCCTCGCCACCGCGCCTGCCGGGTCGCCCGCAGGCAGCCGCGATGCCAGCAATCTCGACGCGCTGCGCCAGGAGCTGAAAACCAACGACCCGATCCAAGGCTTCAGCAGCCTGCTGTTCGACGTGTCGAGCAAGGTTTCGGGCCGCACCGTCACGCAGAGCGCGCTGGAAACGATCGCGTCCACCGCACGCATCTCGCTCGAACAGCAAGCCGGCGTCGATCTCGACACCGAGGCGGCCAATCTGATCCGGTTCCAGCAGGCCTTTCAGGCTTCGGGCCGGGCGATGCAGACCGCCAGCGACATCTTCGACACTCTGCTTGGAATCGGCCGATGATCAATCTTAGCACCGGAGCCTTCTACGAGCGCAGTTCGAGCCAGATCGGCACCCTGCGCAATCGCGCCGGCCGCGGCGCGCCTTCGCACACTGGCGCGCGGCGAACGCCTGGCCGAAGTCGACAATCGCAATTCCCAGCTCGCCCAGGCCGACCTTCAACTCACCGATCAGGCGCTGAATTCGGTCGCCGATATCGTGATCCGCGTGCGCGAACTGGCCGTGCAGGGCAGCAACCAGACGCTGAGCGACGAACAGCGCGCCGCGATCGGTGCCGAAATCGGCACCCTTTCTGAAAATCTCCTGCTGCTCGCCAACGGTCGCAATGCCGCCGGGCACGCGCTGCTGGGCGGGCAGGCGAGCGGTGCGGCCTACGAAAATATTGCCGGCGTGGCGACCTTCGTGGGCACGAATACCGTCGATCCGCTCGAAATCGGCGAGGGCCAGACCGTGACGCCCGGGCTGACCGGGCCGCAGGTTTTCGAATTTACCGACGCCAATGGCGCGACCGACCTGTTCCAGGTATTCGGCAATCTCGCCGCCGCGTTGAATGCGGGCGGTACGGCGGCCTCGGATGCGAGTTCGGCGGCACTCGGGTCGCTCGATGTCGGTCTGGAAAAGGTCACCACGGCGCAGACCATGATCGGTTCGCGGCTCAACTGGGTCGATCTGATGGACGAGCGGCGCGAGAAGAATTCCGAACGCGTCGCCGCCGAACAGGGCGATGTGGGCGGGGCGGATATCGCGCTTACCATGACGCGACTTCAGGAAACCCTCACCGTGCTCGAAGCCACGCAGGCCAGCTTCGTAAAGCTTTCGAACCTTTCGCTTTTCTCGATGCTGCGCTGATCGCGCGGGCCGACCAATAGATTGATGGAGTTAGTCCAGTGTACGCGATCATCGGAATAGTCGTTCTGCTCGTCATGGTGTTCGGCGGGTTCACCATCAGCGGCGGCTCGCTGGGCCCCGTCATGAAGGCGATGCCGTTCGAAATGCTGATCATCGGCGGCGCCGCGATCGGCGCGATGATCGCGGGCAATTCGCTCGATCATCTCAAAGCGATCGGCGCGGCTTTCAAGAAGATCTTCAAGGGGCCGCAGCATACCAAGCAGGACCATATCGATGCGATCGCGCTGACCAGCCAGCTGATGAAGCTGCTCAAGAACGATGGCCCCGTCGCGCTGGAAAGCCATGTCACCGAGCCGGAAAATTCCGCTATGTTCAGCGCATACCCCAATATCCTCGCCAACAAGCCGCTGGTCCATCTGATCAGCGACACGCTGACCTTGCTGGTCGTCTCGTCCGGCACGCTCGAAGTGCATGCCGTGGAAGAGGTGATGGACAATGCGATGAAGACGCATTTCCATGAACTGCACGAGCCGCAGCATGCGCTTCAGACGCTGGCGGATGCGCTGCCCGCGTTGGGCATCGTCGCGGCCGTTCTCGGCGTGGTGAAGACGATGGGTTCGATCGATCAGCCGCCCGCCGTGCTCGGCAAGATGATCGGCGCCGCGCTGGTGGGGACGTTCCTCGGCGTGCTGCTCGCTTACGGGATCGTCGCGCCGCTGGCGGGCCGCCTCAAGCAGGTGCTCGAACAGGACGAGATGATCTTCCACGCGGTGAAGCAGGTGATCATCGCCTCGCTCTATGGCCATCCCCAGCCGCTGGTGGTGGAATCCGCCCGCTCGGGCCTCGGCCATCATATCCGCCCCGGGCTGAACGAACTGCTCGACGCGCTCAGGGGCCGCTGAGATGGCCAGCGCGTCCGAGGGGCGCAACGATCCCGCTCCGATCATCGTCAAGAAGATTACCGTCGTCGAAGGCGGGCATCATGGCGGCGCGTGGAAGGTGGCCTATGCCGACTTCGTGACGGCTATGATGGCATTCTTCCTGCTGATGTGGCTGCTCGGCGCGACTACCGAAGACCAGCGCAAGGGCCTCGCCGACTATTTCACGCCCACTCTGGTCAAGACCAAGGAACAGAGCGCGGGCGCGGATGGCATTCTCGGCGGCTCGTCGCTGACCGATGTCGACAATTACCCCCACGCCGCCGGACAGACGGGAACCAAGACGCTTACCGTCCCCCGCGATGCGACTGGCGGCCCGAAGGAAGGCGCCGGCAAGATCAAGCGCATCGAAGACCGTGCTCAGGAGCGTCTTGCGAAGAAGGAGCATCTCAAGAAACTGATGCGCCAGGTCCGCATGGTCGACACGACCGAGGGGATCCGGATCGATCTGGTCGACGATGCCGATTTTTCGATGTTCGCGCTCGGCACGACCGTCTTGACTTCGGATGCGCGCGAATTGCTCGATCTGATCGGAGAGGCCGTGGCGCCCGAAAAGGGCGAAGTGATCGTTCGCGGCCATACCGATGCGTTGAAGTATCGCGATACGACGCGGGTCAACAATTGGTCGCTTTCGGCAGGGCGGGCCGAAGCCACGCGGCAGGCGTTGATGCGCCAGGGCGTCGCGGACGGACGCTTCCGCCGGATCGAAGGCGTCGCGGATACCGAACCTCTGATCAAGGACGACCCGACCGATCCGCGCAACCGACGCATTTCGATCGTGATCGCCGATTGAGGATCGCGCGCGGGCTGGTCACGGGACGCCGCGCTTGATAGCGGCGGTCCTCCCTTTCGAACGGAGACCGCCATGCCCGCCCCGACCCCGACCCCTGCCAAAACGCGATCCTGGCTATTCGCGCCGGGCGACAGCGCCCGCAAGATGGAAAAGGCCGCAGGTGGCCCGGCAGATATCGTCATCCTCGATCTCGAGGATGCGGTGGCCACCGCCAACAAGCCCGAAGCGCGGCGCATGGTCGCCGAATTTCTCCGCGCGAACGAACAGGACCGCGCGCGCCTGTGGGTGCGAATCAATCCGCTGGACGGGGACTGGACGCGCGAGGATCTCGACGCGGTGATGCCTGCACGCCCCGGCGGGATCGTCCTGCCCAAGGCGGAAGGGCGCCATCACGTCGAACAGCTGGATGCCTTGCTGTCCGAGCGCGAGCAGGCAAGCGATATCGAGCCTGGATCGACGCCTGTCATGGCGCTCGTCACCGAAACGGCGGCAGCCATGTTCACGACCGGCGAGTATCGCGGTGCACCGCGGCTGACGGGCATGAGCTGGGGGGCGGAGGATCTCTCGGATTCGCTCGGCGCGGCAGACAGCATGAACGATGATGGCAGCTATCGTCCGGTCTTCGAGCTGGCGCGCTCGCTGTGTCTCTTGGGAGCCGCAGCGGCGGGCGTGACCCCGATCGAGACGATCATGGGCGATTTTCGCACCCAGCGAGGAAGAAATCGCCGAAGCGCGCGAGATCGTGCAATTGTTCGCGGACAATCCCGGCGCGGGCACGATCGGCTGGCGCAAGGGGATGCTCGATCGCCCGCACCTGAGCCGGGCAAAACAGGCGTTGGCGCAGATCGACGAGTGACTTTGCATCTCCTGCGGGTGCGCCTAGACCGGCGGCGACCCCAGGGGAGAGAGACATGAAAACCACCGTCGCCACCGTCCTTGCCAGCCTGTTCGTAGCGCAAGCCGCCTTCGCCCAATCGCAGCAGCCGACGCCTTCGCCCAATCCGGTCGAGGAGCAGGAGGTCGACGCTTCGCAGAATGACGAGGAACTGCCGGCGCAGGGTACCGGCGAAGCGGTGGAGGCGGCGCCTGCGGTTCCGCAGGCCACGCCCGGCGCGGGCGAAGAGAAATGGGACATCACCAACCCGCGCGGTGCCACCATCCGCCAGGTCCCGATCCGCACCGACGAAGGCACCTGGATCGATGTCGATGTCTCGCCCGATGGGCGCACGCTCGCCTTCGCGCTTCTCGGCGATATCTACACCATGCC
>LULJ01000401.1_pt1 | contig 14987 bp, 18 predicted proteins | sample 728171 | NCBI WGS metagenome assembly LULJ01 (sample SAMN03860292, study PRJNA289734) | marine metagenome | biome: seawater column; feature: ocean; material: water; isolation source: Red Sea water column Station 169 - depth 25m | place: Saudi Arabia: Red Sea | collected 2011-10-15 | depth 25 m
ATAGAGAAAAGTAATATGTCATTTTCAGTATCGGTTAGAGGTTCAGATATTGAATATTGTGGAAAAGGAATATCAGGAATATTTAGTAATAAATTAAATTTATTTAATATAAAATTTTTAAAAATGTTTTTTACAATAATTGATTTTTATAAAAAAAGTGAAAATAAGAACTTAATTGATGAAAATATTAATTTAGGCGAGTATTTAGAGCAATTGAATGTTTCAGATTATTTTATAAAATTTCACATTATCCCAATGGTGTCAGCTATATGGTCAATGCCACCTTATGAGGCAAAACAGATGCCACTAGGTTTTTTTTTAAAATTTTTTCAAAATCATGGTCTTTTTAAATTAAAAAATAGACCTCAATGGTTCACAGTTTCAAACAGAAGCAGAACATACGTTGATAAAATACTTAGTAATATAAGTGGTGAATATTATAAAAATTATCACATAAATAAAATTAAAAGAATCCAATCTGGTATTCAGGTTTATTATGGCGATAAAAATGAGTATTTTACTTATGATAAAGTCATACTAGCCACACATGCTGATCAAGCTCTTTCAATAATTGAAGATCCAAATGAAATTGAAAAAAAGATTTTAAGTAATTTTAAATATAAAACAAATGAAGCTGTCATTCATGAGGATATAAATTACATGCCAAAAAATAATAATGCTTGGTGTTCTTGGAATTCCTCAATAAAGGGAGAGAAAAGCGAACAAAATTCCATTACTTACTGGTTAAATTTATTACAGAATTTAGATATTTCTAAAAATATATTTTTGACATTAAATCCGTATTTAAAAATACCTGAAGAAAAAATATTTAGGAAAGTGCAATTTACACATCCATATTTTGATCAAAGAGCGATTGATAGTCAAAAGGATCTACATTTAATTCAAAATAAAAATAATATTTTATTTTGTGGAAGTTATTTTGGTTATGGTTTTCATGAAGATGGTATAAAATCATCATTAGATATGATGAAGTATATTAATGCTTAAAAACTCAAAGATTTATATTGGGAAAGTAATTCACAGAAGATTTAAACCTAAAATTCACCATTTTAAATATAGGGTATTTTCATTGTTAATTGACCTTGATGATTTAGAGGAAATTAATAATAAAATGACGATGTTTTCTTATAATAAATTTAATATTATCAGTTTTTTTGATAAAGACCATGGTGCACGTGATGGAACATCTTTAAAAAATTGGGTTAAACAAAATTTAGATAATATTGGCATTGATGAAACTGAAGTCAAAATTAAATTACTATGTTATCCAAGAATTTTTGGTTACGTATTTAATCCTATAAGTGTTTTCTTTATTTACAATAAAGATAACAAAATCATTTCAATTTTCTATGAAGTTAAAAATACCTTTGGAGAGCAGCATACATATATTTTTAAAACACAAGATACTGAGATTATAAAAAATAGCTGTATAAAAAAATTTCATGTATCACCTTTTATAGAAATGGAGTGTATTTATAAATTTAGAGTGAACAAACCTTCTGATAAAATATCTGTTATAATAGACCAATCTGATAAAGAAGGTAAATTGTTATTTGCATCGCAAGACGGTGTCGTAAAAGATTTTAGTGAAAAAAATTTGTTCTTTTCTTATATTTTTCACCCGTTAATGACATTTAAAGTTATTGTCGCAATCCATTATGAAGCATTTAAATTATGGTTAAAAGGGATAAGGTTTATCAAGAAAAAGTTAAAAATTAAAAATAATATTTCAGAAGAAAATAATGAATTTAAATAAATTTTCAGACAAGATCGTGTTTAGCTCTCTCAAATATATAAAACATGGAAAGTTAAAGATAATTAATCATGATGGAGAAGTCTATAATTTTGGAAATGACAATGAAAAATTATATGCTAATTTAAAAATAAACAAACCAGGCCTTACTCTAAAAATAATTAAAAATGGTAGCATCGGTTTAGCAGAAGCGTACATGGATAATTGTTTTGAAACTGAAAATTTGACTAATCTGATAGAGTTAGCTGCTAAAAATATAAAAATAATTCATAAATTTTCTGGATCTTTTGACCTTGCAATACTTAATCTTTGAAGAAGGGAATAACTTAGAGGAAGCTCAAATAAATAAATATAAGAAACTTTCAAATCTAGTAAGGCCCAAGTCTGGTGATAAGATGCTTGAGATAGGATGTGGTTGGGGAGGTTTTGCAGAATATATTGGCAAAAATTATGATGTAAAATTAGATTGTATTACTATTTCAAAAAAACAATATGAATTTTCAAAGGAGAGAGTTCATAAAAATGGTTTAAATGAAAAGATAAATATACAAATGCTAGACTTTAGAGACATTAAAAATAAATATAATTCAATTGCATCAATAGAGATGATTGAGGCTGTTGGTCACAACTATTTAAAAAATTATTTTAATACTATAAAGCAAAATCTATTAGATGGTGGGACCGCAGCCATTCAAGCAATCACAATTGATGATAGTATTTACGATAGGTACAAAAATAAGACCGATTTCATTCAAAAATACATTTTCCCTGGTGGTTTTTTACCAAGCGATCATTACTCAAATACACTAAGTATTTGGCGAGATGAATTTTTCAAAAAATGGGATCAAATATCATCTCAAGGTTTTGATAACACATTTAAAAGAATGTGGAATTTTTATTTGTCATACTGTGAAGCTGGATTTAAATCCAAAAATATCGATTTAATACAATTTGCTCTTCAAAAATAACTTCATGAAATTAAAATATTTTTTGTTGATAATAATTTCAGTATTGATTACAAATTGCTCATCAAATCAAGGCATGAAACCAGAAGATTTTAAAAACCAAAAACCTCGACTGATAATTGAGGAGTATTTATCCGGAAATGTAAAAGCTTGGGGTATTTTACAAAACAGATCAGGGAAAGTTACTCGACAGTTCTCTGCAGATTTGAATGGTAAGTGGGATGGTAAGCAATTAATACTTGATGAGAAATTTATTTGGAATGATGGAGAAATACAAAATAGACAGTGGACCATTGATAAAATTGATGAACATAACTATGCGGGTACTGCTGGAGACGTAGTTGGAACAGCAAAAGGATATTCTTATGGCCCTGTTTTTAAATTTGAATATGTATTACTTGTGCCTGTAAAAGGAAGAGAAATTAAAATTACGTTTGATGATTGGATTTTCATGCAAGATGAAAGAGTAGCAATCAATAGAGCGAAAATGACAAAGTTTGGAATTAAAGTTGCAGAATTAACAGTGATGTTTGTTAAAGACTAAAACTATTTTTTTTGTAATTTGGTCATTTTTTTTACTAAATAAAAATAAAATCTATCCGGAATAATTTTAAAAAATTTTAATACAAGAGTTAATGATTTTGGAAAATGTATTTCAAATTTATTGCTTTTAATTAGACCATCATAAATTTTATCCGCAGAATATTCTGGTGTTTTAAGAAATGGCATTTTAAAATCATTTTTATCAGTCATAGGTGTTTTTATAAAGCCAGGAGAAACTAAACATACTCTCACACCGTATCTTCCAAAATCAAAGTAAAGACTCTCTGCAAGATTATTTAAAGCAGCTTTTGATGGACCATAGCCAGTAGAGTTTGGCAGACCTTTGTAACCTGCAATAGAGGAAACTATTGTTATTATTCCATTTTTCCTATTTCTAAAATGATCTTCAACAGCTTTTATACAATTGAGAGTTCCAAAAAAATTTACTTTAAATACATTTTCAATTTGCTCAACATCAATTTCTTTTTCTTTTTTAGGGTCCCATGTGCCTGTAGAAAAGAAACAAATATCAATATCTCCAAACTCATCTTTTATATTGTTCATAATCTCAAAACATTTTCCCTTATCATTTACATCTAAAGGAAATGATTTGATGTTTGGATTGATGTCCTCAACTTCTTTTAAAATATTTTCTCTTCTTCCAGAAATCGCAACATTCCAACCTTGATTTGCAAACTTAATTGCTACTGCCTTTCCTATTCCAGTGCCACCACCAGTTATCCAAATTACTTTTTTCATCTATATTTAACGTTTTACCATATAAAAATACTTAGACATGCGACAAGAATTGAATAGTATTAATTATAATGAGAATTATATCAAGTTTATGTTTAAAATTATAATTGTATATGAATTAATTTTTGTATTGTTTTGGAATATTCTTTATTATTCTAATTCAGGTGTTGAGAATTGGTTCCAAGAAAAAATTTTAACAGCTATATTTGTTTTTCTATCGACAATGGCTTTAGGACTTACCCTAATTTATGTAATTTACTACAGTTTGAAAATTACTGGATTATCAAAAATACTAAAATCTTTAAAAGATCCTAGAAAGAGTAAAACTCAGTAGTTAATTATTTGAAGCACATTTCTTTGAACAATATTTTACTTTATCCCAGTTAAGCTTCCACTTTTTTCGCCAAGTAAAAGGACGATTACAAACTTTACAAATCTTAGTTGGCAAATTTTGTTTCTTCATTTTAATTGTTTCCTATTTTTTAAAAATAAAAAATAAGCTGCAATTTCATAAAGATAGTGAAAAATAAAAAATAATGGTTTTATTGAGAAAATTTTAGATAAAAATTTATATTTTGGTATTTTTGACCAAATAATAATAAAAGCTTTAGCTCCGCCAATAACTTCTCCATCAACTATAACATGCAATCTTCTAAGTAATTCTTTTTGAGATTTAGATGTAATTTTAACAGCATCTTCGTTATTGGTAATATCAACCCACTCTAAATCAGTATTAGCAATTTTTTTATAGTGGTTAATTTCCATCCTACAAATATTACAAGAATTGTTAAAATATACTTTAGTTCCCATATGTATTCGTCTTAATAAATTTATCTGCCTCTGATAAGATTAATTTTTTTCGATCTTCCTTCATTTTATCAAAAATCCTCACCATCATTGATAGTCTAGGATTTTTTAAAAAAAACTTTCTATTTCTATCTATGAATCGCCAGTAAAGACCATCCATAATATTGCACCAACTGCCTCTTTTAAAGTCCATCATTTTCATGAAATAACTAGAACCACATATGTAAGGTTTGGTAGCGAATATACCACCATCACTAAACAATCCCATACCGTAAACGTTTGGTACCATTACCCAATCTGACGAGTCAACAAACATCTCCATAAACCACTTATAAACTGATTTTGGTTCAACTTCGCACAAATTCATTATGTTCGATAATATCATTAATCTTTCAATATGATGCGACCATCCATACTTATCAGCATTTTTAATAGAGTGATCCAATGGATCTAAGCCAGTAGTGCCATTGTAAAATGAAATTTTCATTTTTCTAGAATGTTTAAAGAAATTTCCATTTTCCATTTCTTTGTTATAATTTTGGTATATTCCCCTCATAAATTCCCTCCAACCAATAATTTGTCTTATAAAGCCTTCTAAGGAATTGAGTCTTACACCTTTAGCATGATGAAAATTCATAACTTTTTGCATAATAATATCAGGTGTAATTAAACCTAAATTTAGATAGGGACTAAGTGCGCTATGGAACAAAATATTATTTTTTTGATCGACTGCATCTTCGTAATCTCCAAATAAGTTAAGTTTTTCTTTTATAAAAAAATCTAGCAGTTTCAAAACATCTTTATTTTCAGTAGCAAACCAAAAATTTTCTGTATGACCAGGATGTTTATTAAATAATTTTTGAATAACAGGTTTTAGATTTTTTGTATGACTACTTTCTTTGATATTTGGTTGTTTAGGAATGGAAATATTTTTTGGTAATTTTTTTCTATTATCTTCATCAAAGCTCCATTTTCCACCTTCAGGTGAACCATCTTTGTTTAATAAAATATTTAATCTTTCTCTTTTGTCTTTATAATATTTTGCCATAAAGGGTTTTTTTGTATTTGATAAATATTTCTTAAAATCCTCACGACTATCTAGAAACATAGGAGATTGTAAAACATTCCATTTTACATTCTGTTTGTTTAAAAAATTTTTTATTTTTGCTTCAAAAAATTTATCCTCTATTTCGAAACTTGTGACTTCCTTAATTTTATTTTTTTTTAAAATTAATTCTAATTTTTTAGTATAATCTCTTTTAAAATCACTCGAATCAATCTTTGAATAATTGAGTTTAAATTTGTTATCTTTCAATCTGTCTGCGTAGGACCTCATTGAAGACAAAAATAATAGAATTTTCAATTTATGGTGTCTCTCATACGTGCACAATTGGTAGTCTTCCGACATAAAAAAAAGGTGGTCTTTTTTGTAGCGGTCAAGGTTTTTTAATGGAAATAATTGATTTCCAAGTATAAAAAATAATTTCATTATTATTTATATGGCAGAAAAATATCTAATTGTCGGTGCGACAGGTTCTATCGGTTCTAATTTATCAGAGCAATTGTACTTTTCAGGTAATAAAGTACATTTAGTTGGTAGAGACGAGAGTCAATTAAAAATCTTATCTGAAAAATTGAATTCTCAATATACTGTCACAGATGTGTTAGACGATGGGTTTGTAGAAAAAATAAAATCAGATATTTCAGATATTAAAGGTTTGGCTTACTGCGTTGGATCAATTGATCTAAAGCCTTTAAAGAATACAACAGAGAATGATTTTAATAAATGTATGAAACTTAATTTTTATTCAGCTGTAGATTTAATAAAAGGCTTTCAAGATAATCTTAAACAAAATAGTGGCTCAATTGTCTTATTTTCAACTGTTGCAGCTCAAAGGGGATTCACAAATCATTCAATAATTGCATCAACAAAAGCTGCAATTGAGGGATTAACAGTATCATTAGCAGCTGAATTTGCGCCAAACATTAGAGTAAATAGTGTTGCATTAAGCTTATCAAATTCAAAAATAGCTCATCCAATTTTAAAAAATTCGGCCATAGCACAAGGAATAGCTAAAGCACATCCTCTTAAGAGATTGGGAGAGGGTAAAGATGGAGCTGCACTTGCAAAATTTTTACTTACTGAAGAAAGTTCTTGGGTAACAGGACAAATAATTGCAGTTGATGGAGGAAGATCAAAACTTTCCTAAGGTGAAAATAAATTTTTTAATTATAGTTTTATCTTTAATATTTATATCAAATTCTTATTCTGAAAAAATTGTTTTAGAAAAATTAGTTGAATTAGATTTTCCTTGGGGATCTTCTTTCATTAATAATAATGAAATTATTGTAACAGAAAAAAGTGGAAAAATTAAAATAGTTGATATTTCATCGAAAGAAATTCAAGAAGTCAGTCACGAATTGAACTTTGTGGTTCATGGTCAAGGAGGATTGTTAGATATTATACATAAAGATAATATAGTTTGGATTTCATATACTGAGGATAGAGGCAATTACAAGACTAGTACATCAATAGCTAGATCAGAATTAAATAAAAAAAAATTAAATTTTAAAAATATCTTTCAGGCTAATCCACCAATTGACTCAGGATATCATTTTGGTTCGAGACTTGCGATAAAAGACAACTATATATATGCATCCGCTGGTGAGAGAGGACAAGGAATGATTGCGCAAGATGCATCAAAGCATCCTGGAAGTATAATTAGAATACATTTAAATGGAGATATTCCAAAAGATAATCCAAAGTTTGAGGGCAACTCTGATTGGTTACCAGAAATTTACCAAATTGGAATAAGAAATCCTCAAGGAATGGCACTTTCTAAATTTGATGGAAAAATTTATATAAGCAATCATGGTGCTAAGGGAGGCGATTGGTTTGGAGAGGTTAAAAAAGGAGAAAACTATGGATGGAAAATACTTGGATGGGGTGGAAAAAATTATTCTGGAATTCCAATTGGTCCAAAATGGAAACCTGGTTTCACCAAAGCCATTCAGTATTGGGTACCATCAATTGCTACTAGTGCAATAACAATATATGAAGGTGAGGAGTTCAAAGAATGGAATGGTCATGCTTTAATAACTTCACTTAAAGACAAGTCCTTGAGAAAATTGATATTTGATGATTTATCAAATGTTAAGGAAGAGATTATTTTTAAAAATAAAATTGGAAGAATAAGAGACATTCAAGTTCATCCATCTACTGGTAAAATTTACTTTTTAAGTCAGGATGCTATGTGGTTAATGCAAAAAAAATAGTGTATAAAAGGCATTATGGATGATGTAATTATAGTTGGTGGGGGCATTATTGGCACTGCAACGGCTTATTTTATGTCTTTGGATGGCAGAAAAGTCAAGGTAATTGAAAGAGATCCGACTTATAAGACTGCATCATTTCCACTATCACTAGGTGGGTTTAGGAGGCAATTTTATCAGAAAGAAAATATTCTATTAGGTAAATTTGCAAGAGAGTTTATTTTTAAAATTCCTGAACTTCTTAAAACAAAAAAAAATCCAAATCCAACAGCCAGCATGGTCCCTAATGGCTATCTATTGATGTTTGGACCAGAACACGCAGAAGAACAGTACAGAGCTTTAGAAAATCATAAAGAATGTGATGCTGGTACAAAAAATATAAAGGGTTCAGAATTAAATAAAATTTTTCCTTATATTAATAATGAAGGGATAGAAACGGCTACTTATACTGATAACAAAAGTGAGGGATGGATAGATCCTTTTATGTTTCATAGTGCTCTAAAAAGTAAGGCTATAGAGCTTGGTGCTGAATTTATAAAAGGTGAAGTTAAAGATTTATCTGAGCTTAATGCAAAGACTATTATATCAGCAGCAGGTTGCTGGACAAAAGAACTTTTATCAGATATCCCAGTCGAACCACAAAAACATACAGTCTTTAGAGTGAAATGTCCTAAACACTTTCCCGATATGCCTTTGACAGGCGACTTAACCACAGGCGTTTATTGGAGACCAGAGGGGAAGGAATTTTTAGCTGGATCACCAATATCTGTATTTGATGCAAAGGATTTAGAGCCAGCATGGAATGATTTTGAGGAACTTGTTTGGCCTGCTCTTGCAAAAAGAATACCAGCTTTTGAGGAGCTTAAATTGACAGGGGGTTGGGCAGGATTTTATGATTGTAATAAGTTAGATAACAATGCAGTTGTTGGAAAACATCCAAAATATGAAAATGTTTATTTAGCTTCTGGATTTACTGGAAGAGGATTAATGCAAGCTCCAGGAATTGGTAGAGCACTTACTGAATTAATAAACACTGGCAGTTATCAATCAATAGATATAAGTGTTTTTGATGTTGAGAGAGTTTTAAAAAGTAACGCTAGACCTGAGCCTTACGTATTATAATTTTTTAATATAAAAACCTAAAAAACCATTAAAGGTAGATACGGCTAAAATTAATAATTGTCCCTTAAATGAATAAAATTCAAAAGATGGGTAGAAACTTATCCCAATAGAAAAAAAAAGATAAGTTAAAATAAATGATCGGTAAAACTTTTTTAAAAAAAAAATAATTTTCATTTACTTTCTTGTTGCAATATAAACTCCTATAGTTGCCATTATAAAACCTACCACATCAATATTTGATAGTTTCTCTCCTAAAAATAAATATGCCATAACAGCTGTTGTAGGTGGAACAAGAAAAAATAATGTTGAGGTCTTACTTACAGAACCTGCTTTGATTAAAAACATTAAAATTGTAAAAGCTCCGAAAGATACCAGTATGATTTGATGTGTCATTCCTAGTATAAACCCTGTTGTGAAATTAATATAAGGAGTTTCTAAAATTAGTATTAAAATTAGATTAAAAAAACAGCCTCCAAACGCTTGAAAGCCATTATTTACTGACAAAGGAACATTTCCGCTTAATTTTTTTTGCCAAAGGGTTCCTGCAGTGATTGCGGTAAGAGCAATAAAACAAGTAATAATCCCATCTTTAGGAAATTCATTTCCAAAATCAATTCCAAGAACCATTAGAGAACCAACAAATCCAAAAACTATACCAACCCACTGTCTCCATCCTATAACCTCTTTATAGATTGGTCCTGATAACAAGTTAGTTAAAATTGGCTGAAGAGTAACAATTAATGCAACTACACTTGCAGGAACACCCACATGAAAAGCATACCAACAACCACCAAGATATAATCCATGGAATAACACACCAGTAGTTATGCTTTCTAGGATAAATCTTATCTTTGTAAAAATTATTTCTTTTTTAAGTAATGCAAATAAAAAAAAACCGATAGTTACAATTCCAAATCTAAAGGCAAGTGCTGCAAAAGGTGAGGCATTTTGAACTATAATATCACCAGATATGAAAGCCGAAGACCATAATAATATAAATAGTAATGGAAAAGTTTTTATCATTATGAAGGATTTATATTGCCATAAATTTTTAAACTAAATTTTGACAAGCATTTTACCAATATTTTTTCCCTCTAATAAATCGATAAATGATTTCGGAGCACTTTCTAATCCCTGATAAATAGTTTCTTTAAATTTCACTTTGCCTTCAGATAACCATTTTAACATATCAGTTTCAAATGGCTCTCTTTCATTTTCATGATCAAATATTAAAAATCCTTTAATTGTAAGTCTTTTGACAAGTACGTATGCCATATTTTTGATTCCAGATCCTGGTGTAGTCACATTCATTTGAGAAATTCTCCCACAAATAACTATACGACCATAATTTTTCATTTGAAAAATTGCAGACTCTAAAAAATCGCCACCAACATTATCAAAGTATATATCAAACCCATCAGGACAAATTTCTTTGAAATGCACAACAAGGTTTTCCACCTTTTTATAATTAAATGCATAATCAACTTTTAATTCATCTTTTAACCATTCAACTTTTTCATCTGAACCAGTGCTAGCAATAACTTTGCAACCAAAATTTTTTGCAATTTGACAAACTGTTGAGCCAACACTCCCTCCAGCTGAAGAAACTAAAACTGTCTGTCCAGCTTTTAATTCTCCATGTTTTAATAATCCGATATATGCAGTATGTCCTGTCATACCAAGAGGACCCAAATAAGACTGTATGGGCATGTTAATGGGCTTAAGCTTTTTAAGTTGATTAGCATTACAAACAAAATTATCTCTCATACCATGGTTACTAAATACTAAATCTCCAACATTTAAACTGTTATCATTTGAAACCTCTACTTTTCCAATTGCATATCCTTCCATTTCCTCACCAATCTTAAAAGGTGGTTTATAATTTTTTCTTTCAGTCATTCTTGCCCGCATGTAGGGGTCAACTGATATCCATGAATTTGATACTAAAATATTATTTTTTTCATTAATTGAGATTTCTTTTGATTTTATTTCAAAATCTGTTTCTTTTGGTAAGCCAGTTGGAATATAATTTTTTAAAGCTACAAATTTGCTGATTATAGCCACTTTAAGACCCCCAAATATTATTTAATGTTGCCTCACGCCTACATGCTTTTTTATATCTTAAATAATTAACAAAATTTATTTGGTAATAATCTTGATGGAAAGCTTCTGCTTTGTAAAATTTTTCAAACTTTCTAACGTAAGTTACCACTTTTTTTTTAAATTTTTTTTCTATTTCTTTAATACTATTTTCTATTAAATCTTTTTGTTTTTCATTTTGATAAAATGCAACTGATCTATAGCTATATCCTTTGTCACAAAACTGTCCTGCAGCATCAAAGGGGTCGATGTTTACCCAGAATTCTTCTAAAAGTTTTTCATAGCTGACAACTTCTGGAACATATATAACTTCAATAACTTCAAAATGGCCTGTATTTCCATACGTTACTTCCTTATATGTTGGGTTTTCTGTAGTGCCACCAGAGTATCCTGAAATAACTTTTGAAACTCCAAGAATGTTTTCAAAAGATTCTTCCATGCACCAAAAGCATCCTCCTGCAAAATAAGCTTTCTCAAAACTTGGTGAGTTTGCAAAGCTTGTTGAAGACAGAAATAAGAATATTATTGATAAAAATTTTTTCATTAAAGGTAGCTATCTAACTTAATTATAGCTTACCTTTAATGATTTGTATTTAAAACTTTATTTTTTTTGGTATTTTGCCGCTTCTTCAGAACCGCCAGTAGCACTTCCTTTACTATAAGAATGTGCACCCATACCTGCTAATTGTCCATCTTTAACAATTAAGTATTGGTTACGTATTTCACGACCCTCAAAGAAACATTCCAAAATCTCTCTAACACCATCAGCATATCTAGCTTGTGCAGAAAGTGAAGTTCCAGAAGTATGTGGCGTCATTCCATGATTTGGCATCGTTCTCCAAACGTGATCATTTGGTGCTGGTTGTGGAAACCATACGTCTCCAGCGTATCCACTTAATTGGCCACTTTTTAATGCTTTAGCAATGGCGTCTCTGTTACAAATTTTACCACGAGCAGTATTTACGATGTATGCACCTTTTTTCATCTTACTAATCATTGCATCATCAAATAAATTCTCTGTTTCAGGGTGTAGTGGACAGTTTATAGTTACCACATCACAAACCTTAACCATTGACTCAACTGTTTCATGAAAAGTTAAATTTAATTCTTTTTCAACTGACTCAGGTAATCTATGTCTATCAAAGTAATGAAGATGGACATCGAAAGGTTTCATTTTTCTCAAAGCATCTAGTCCAATTCTTCCAGCTGCAACTGTTCCAATATGCATTCCTTCAACGTCATATGATCTTTGAACAGCATCTGCAATGTTCCAACCACCCTCATTAACTATTCTGTGTTGATTATGGTAATCTCTTACCAAAGATACAATCATCATTACAATATGTTCGGCAACTGATCTTGAGTTACAGAATGTGACCTCTACAACATCGATTTTATTATCCATTGCTGCTTGAAGATCTACGTGGTCAGATCCAATTCCTGCAGTGACTGCCATTTTTAAATTTTTTGCTTTTGCAATTCTTTCTTTGGTCAAATAATAAGGGAAGAAAGGTTGAGAAATCACTATATCTGCATCTACGATGTGTTTATCAGCCTCACATCCTTCACCATCTTTACTATTTGTTACAATTAGCTCATGACCATTGCTCTCTAAAAATTTTCTTAATCCCAACTCTCCAGACACACAACCTAATAATTCTCCTGGTGTAAAATCTCTACCTTTTGGACTTGGTAAAGTCATTCCGTCAGGATATTTTTCTAATTTTGGAAGATCTGATAGGGCATAAGACTTAGGCATACCACCTTTTGGATCATCATATAACACGCAAAGTACTTTCATTTTATCTCCTAATATTTAAGTTTAAAATCTCTCTTTAGATATTTTGTAAATAAAGTTTAGCATAATTGTAACATCAATCAAATGAATAGTAAGAGGCTAAGGATATTTCTTTTGAGCAACAAATTTATTTAGAAGAATTCCAAAAACTATTATAATCAAACATCCAGTTAGTATTGGAGAGAATAGATATTCAAAAGATACTGATCCTAAAATGACTATAATGGGGTTTCCTCCTGCTGGGGGATGAGTTACATCTAACAAAATCATTAATCCAACACCTATACCTACTGCAAGAGGAATTAAAATATAAATTGGTAATGGGACGTAGTTATAAAATATAATTCCAATAGCTGATGTTACTAAGTGACCAAATAATATATTTTTAGGCTTCGCAAAAGGACTGTCGGGATAACCATAAAGCAGAACCATTGAAGATCCAAATGAGGCTACTAAAAAAAGGCCAAAGTTAGTTTTATAGGTCAACAATGTTAGAACTCCAATTGTTATTGTGGAAAAAATCAAAGCTAAAAGTGATTGATAGATTTTATCTTTTTTCATTTACTGAATAATTTTTTTTAAAGCTTTAATTGGTAGTGTTATACATTCTTTTCTTGTAAAATTTTTTGTATTAAAAATTTTTTTAAAATCTTTCCATTCATTTGGAAACGAAATATTTTGTTTATCATTATATTGTTCGAGTAACTTAAAAAAATCCTTAATTTTGTCCTTACTTTTCAACTTAAAATTTTTTGTAGCTAAATTCGCTGATGCATTGCAATATATGCAAGATTGTGATTGATATGAAAAATCTTTAATCATATTATTTTTAATAATTAAAAAAATTTCAATTTCATCTCCGCATATTGAACTTTTGAATTTAGTTGAGTGAGTACAGTTATTAATATGTTTATTATTTTTAGTATCTGAAGCTATTTTTAAAATATTAATGTCCATTAATTCATGTATTTATTTGATTGTTATTATACAAATTTATATTTATATTTTCACACTTCTTAAATAAAAAAATTACATATGCCTGATTTAAAAAATCCAAAAGCAGCCATTCCAATTGTGCTCATAGCTGGGATTTTATGGTCGTTTGGCCCTTATGTTGTAAGGCATATTGATCAACCAGAGACAGTTCCATGGCAATATTTATTCACTAGAGGTCTAGTAATTTTTATTTTGTTGAACATGTATTTATTTCTTGAAGAAGGAAAAGACTTTTACAAGAATTATTTTAAGGTAGGTATATCTGGAATTATAGGAGGAATTGGCTTAGGCACGGCAATGATTACGTTTATATGGTCCATAACTAATACTACTGCAGCTATAACTTTGCTTTGTCTTGCTGCTATGCCATTTATAACTGCTTTACTTGGTTTTTTATTTTTAAAAGAAAAAATCTCTATAACAGTATGGATAGCTATAATAGTAGCAGCAGCTGGTATATGCATAATGGCATTTGATAATTCAGAACAAAATACTTTACCTGGACTTGTATTTGGACTTATTTCTGCAATAGGTTTCTCAATATTTTCAGTTTCACTTAGGTGGAGAAAAGAAACACCAAAATTTACAACAGTTGCATTAGCTGGATTATTTTGTTGTATGTTTTCTGCCATAATGCTTATGAGTATTGGTGTTGACTTTTTATCTACTGGAAAAAATGAAGCTTTATTTGCAACCCATGGAACTTTAGTTTGTATGGGTTTGATTTTATATTCAATTGGCTCTAAAAATATACCTGCAGCAGATCTTACATTGCTTTCATTGACCGAAGTTATAGGTGGAATTTTTTGGGTATGGTTACCTTGGTTAGGAATTAATGAAGTACCATCAACAA
>LULJ01000983.1_pt1 | contig 14971 bp, 13 predicted proteins | sample 728171 | NCBI WGS metagenome assembly LULJ01 (sample SAMN03860292, study PRJNA289734) | marine metagenome | biome: seawater column; feature: ocean; material: water; isolation source: Red Sea water column Station 169 - depth 25m | place: Saudi Arabia: Red Sea | collected 2011-10-15 | depth 25 m
GAAGTGCTCGATCGCGGCCAGGGCAGCTGCCTTGTCGCGCCCTTCGACATCGAGCCCGAAGCTGCGCGCGGCGACGTGGATCATTTCCTCGCCGTCGAGCGCGCTGGTTACGACTTCGCCCACGCTCATCCGGTCGTCGAGCTTCTCCTTGAGGTGGGCGACCAGAGTGGACTTGCCCGAGCCGACCTCGCCGGTGATGACCACAAAGCCTTCGCCCTGGTTCAGGCCATAGCCGAGATAGGACAGCGCCTTCTTGTGCGTGATACTCTCGAAGAAATAGGCCGGATCGGGCGTAAGCTGGAAGGGCCGCTCGGAAAAACCGTAGAACTGTTCGTACATGTGAGGGGTCCTATCAGAAACCGTAGCGCAAGCCGACCAGGGCCGAAGCGGTCTTGAGATCTTCGGTCGTGAAATCGCTGTCGAGATAATTCAGCGCCACCGCCGCGCGGCCCGACAGGCTTTGCGTGAACGCATGCGAGTAGGAGGCGGACGAGCCGAGCCCGAACAGATCGTTCGCGCCGAACCCGCCTTCGAACCAGTTGGCGTAAGTCGCCACGGTAAAGGTACCGCGGCGGCCGATCTCGCCTGCGCTGATCGCCGCGGTGTAGCGGCCGACGCGGCGGGAGTAATTGCCCGCAACTCCGCGCGAGCGGAAGACGGAGGAGCGGATCGAGCCGAGCAGTCCGTCGAGGCAACTCCCCCCCGTGACCGCATTGACGCAGCCGACCACCGCCCCGGTGATCGGATCGCGCACGACGTCGAAATCGGTCGGCAGCGCGGACAGCGAATTGGTCAGGCGTCCGCCAAAGCCGCGGATGCCGTCGAAAGCGCCGATCGAAAGGTTGGTGTCGGGATTGGGCGAGAAGCTGAAGCTGCCGTAGAACGTGTCGCTGTCGTAGCGGCGTCCATATCCGGCCTGGAGCGAGGTCCGGCGGCTCGGGCGCCACAGCACGCCGACATCCCAGATCAGGCCGGTGGCTTCAAAAGCGATGGTGCGGGGGCTGCCTTCGTCGGTGACGAGGCGGCCGCCGGGGCCGAGGATCGGATTGCCATTCGCATCGCGCACCGCATCGCGGCTGGATACTTCGACATCTTCGTACCCGACCCCGCCGACCACGGCGAGAACCGGTGTGATCGGAACGGTCACGTCGGCGCGCACATTGGCATCGATCACACGTTGATCCAGCGTATCGACATCCTCGCGGTAATATCCCGCGCCCACGCCAACTCCGACGGGAAGATAGGTGCCGGGCGCGAACCCCGCGCGGGCCTGCGCCTGCTGTGACACGCTTTCATCGAACACATCGACAGGATCGCCATTCGCCGTGATGACATCCGGCGATTCCACTTTCGTGTACCCGATCAGATATTGTCCGGTAACTTCGACATCGTCGACCCGGGTCTGGACGCGCGGCCCGGCATAGACCGAATAGGTCTGCGTGGTGAAATCGGCATTGTTCTGGCCGGTAAAGACGTTGGCTCCGCTGCCGTCGATCGACGTCCGCGCGGCGAGCGCGCCAGCTTCCAGCGTGACCGTGCGCGGCACCACCTCGAGCGCCCCAGCCGAAATTGCGCTCGTAGCGCAGGGACACCGTGCCCGCGCTGCGGCGTCCGTTGAGCGAGGCGTCCAGGCCTGCCGCAAGCTGGGTGTAGGTGACGACATCGTTGCCGGGCGAAAGCTGCGCGGTAAGGATTTGCGAGGCCTCGATATAGGGTTCGACCGCGAGACGGCGACCGCCCCGGCGTTCGCCCACAGCTTCCTCGCCGTCGCCCTGTCCGGCGCCCTGCCCGGAAGCATTGGCGCCGCCGCCACCGTCGCGGCCCGGATAGGTTTGTGCGTGCGCTGGCAGGCCGCCCATCAGGGTCGCACCGGCAAGCAACACCGATAAAGTGCGTAATGACATGGGCTTACTCCCCATACCCATAATAGGATCCGAACTTGCGTCCGCTCGGGCTGAACGTCGCGTCGTTCAGGATAAGGCGAATATCGGGACAGGCGGAAAGAAGATCGACTGCGTCTTCCAGCGCCGCTCTTGCAGTCGCATCGGCGCGCGCTACCAGCAATGACTGGCCGACATGCTTGGCGAGTTCTGCCGCGGGCGATGCCGCCAGCGCGGGCGGGCTGTCGAAGATGAGAATGCGGTTTTTCGCGCCGCGAGTCAGGCGGTCCAGCACCTTGGCGGTACGATCGCTTGCGAGATATTCGGCGTCCGATCCCGTCCGCTCTCCCGCCGGCATAAGGAACAGGCCTTCGACGTCGGTGGCCACGACCAATTCTTCGGGCCGGATGGAATCGTCCTTCAACGCATTCATGAAGCCCCGCTTGGCCTCCTTCGCGTTACCGAGACCGAAGGTCGACATGATGGAAGGCTTTGCGAAATCGGCATCGATCAGCACGACTTCGATATCGCGCTCGCTCGCCATGGAGAGGGCGAGATTGACCGCGCAAAACGTTTTGCCCTCGCCGGTATGGGGCGAACAGATAAGAACGCGGCGCGATAGCGGGGAGCCATCGGCTTGCGCGGTGGCGAGCACCTGGCGCTTCACGATGCGAAATTCCTCGCGCAGGGCGCTGGCCCCGGCATCGGGATTGACGAAGCCCTGCTTACGCAGGTTTTTTCGGTCGATCGGCCTGGGATCGCGCGGCAGCCGTGCGGCAGGCACATCGTCGTCGATCGGTTTTGCCGGAATGGGCGCGGACGGAGCCGCAGCGGCAGCCGCCGGGGCGGTCGCTTGTGCCGGATCGGTGGGAGCGGCTGCAGGCGGGCCCGCACTTTTCGCGGGCTTGGGCATCCGCACCGATTTGCCTTCGGGCAGTTTGGCAGGCACGCGGGCCGGCATCAGCCGGTCCAAGCCGAAAGCGCCGCTCGCCCGTTCCAGCAAGGAGCCGCGCTCTTGCTTTGCGGGCTTTGCGGGCTGGGCGACCTTTTCGAGCGGCTGGCTCTCATCCGCGTCGAGCGGCACGATCTTGGTTGGCTTGTTCACCACGCGCTCCTCACGCCACCGATCCGACCTGGATGAATTCGACGGCAAGCAGGATCACACAGATCCCGACCAGCCCCGCCAAACCTCCGGCGAATTGCTTGAATTGCTTGCGCTGCTGCGCCTGGCGCATTTCGGTCATCGAACGCGATATCGTCCCGACGACAGGAAGATCGAGCACGCGTTCCAGCTTCTCGGCCGTCGTGAAGCTCGCCTGCAACTGACTCATCACGAACGCAGTGCCTGCCCCGGCAGCAAGGCCGGCGAACAGCACGCCGAGCAGCAGGATTGGCCGGTTGGGCGCTGCGGGATTGCGCGGGACGGCGGGCGGATCGACCACCTGAAACTGCAGCGAGCTGCGCTCGGTCTGGACCTGGCCGCGCAGGCGCATTTCCTCTCGATCCTGCAAAAGCTCGTCGTATTTCGTTTTCAGAACCTCGTAATCGCGGCTGATGCGATTGGCCTCCGCCGCCACTTCGGGCTCCTGCGCCTGCGCGGCGATCAGCGAGGAGATATCCGACTGAAGCGCCGCCTTGCGAGCTTGCAGGGCCTGGAGATTGGCTTGACGCTCGACCCGGATGGCGACGAGCGACGAATAGGCGGGATTGGGTGCGCCCACCGATCCATCGCCTTCGCGCGACGCCTGACGGCGAAGCAGCTGGATCTGGCGTTCGGTCGCCTGAATGTCGGGATGGCTGTCGGTTAGGCCGCGCGAGCGCATCCCGGCAAGCTGGGCCTCGGCCTGCGCCCGATCGTGGTGGTCAACAAGATCGACCGCGGCGACCGATCCGCTTCCGCCGATCAGCTCGGGATATTGCGATTCGAAGGCCAGACGGCGCTGTTCGGCAGCTTCCAGCTCGACCTTGCGATCTTCGAGCTGCTGGTCGAGGAACACGATCGTGTCGGCCACTTCGCCGCGATTGCCCGCGATGTTTTCTTCGCGGAAGATGTCGATGAGGCTCTGAACGACTTCCTGCGAAAGCTTGGCGTTTTCCGCATCGCTAAGATCGCTCTTGCCGATGGTCGCGGCGATCTCGACCAGATTGTCCTGCTCGCTCTTGATCGTCACGGCCTTGGTCAGATCGTCGATCGCGCCCTGCATTTCGCCGTCGGTCGCGATATCTTCGCCCAGCCGCGTTCCGCGAATGACCTTTTCAAGATTGACCTTGCTCGCCAGCGTCTGGCGCACACGGGTCATCTCCTGCCTGCCGTCGCCCGAGATATCGAGCTGTTCGGACAGCACATCGTCGAGCTGCACGTAAAGCCGCGCCTGGCTCATATAGCTGTTGGGGATCATAGCGACGACAAACCAGCCGAGGACGCAGACGCCCCAGGCCACCGCCAGCGCCAGCCAGCGGCGGTTCCACACCTGATGCAACGCTGCGCGCAATTCCTCGAAGACTTCGTTCATCGCGGACGGATCCTCAGAAGACCGATTCGGGGATGATGATCACATCGCCCGGATTGAGCATGACGTTCGCATCGCTGTCGCCGCGCCGCAGCAGGTCGGTCAGGCGCAGATCGTATTCGCGCTGGCGACCCGTTTGCTTGTCGAACCGGATCAGCTTGGCGCGATTGCCCGCCGCATATTCGTTGAGCCCGCCCACCGCGATCATCGCGTCGAGCACGGTCATATTCGCGCGATAGGGAAGCGAGGCAGGCTTTTCCGTGGCGCCGACGATGCGGACCTGCTGGCTGAACGTGCCTGCAAATTCGTTGACGATCACGCTGACCAGCGGATCCTCGATATACTGGCTGAGCTGGAGGCGGATGTCCTCTTCCAGCATGGAAGGCGTCTTGCCGACGGCGGGCATATCCTTGACCAGCGGCATGGTGATGCGCCCGTCGGGCCGCACCTGGATCTTCTCCGCGCCCAGCTCCGGATTGCGCCAGACGTGGATCGTGAGATTGTCGAGTGGACCGATCACGTAATCCTCGCCCGGCCCCTCCTGCAAGGCGACGAAGGTGGCGGGCGGAAGCTCGCCGCCCGCGCTCGACGAAGCGCAGCCCGAAAGGCTCAGCATCGCCGCACAGCATGTCGCGATCACGGCAGACAAGCGATTGAAACGCATAAAGGTAAGTCCTGACAATAGCGTGAGCGATGGCACGCGCGCTCAAAACACGCCGCCACCGCTGTCGATTTCCACCGCGCTTAATGCAGTAGAAAGGTGAACAGACGGTTATCCACACCCGAGAATGCGCGCGATTGCGGCGGTTGTGAACCCATCGTCCCAGATCGGGACAGGCACTTAGAGCATGATTTCGGCAGCCGGTCCCTGTCCCAGAAACGCGCTGGGCGAAGCGCTGGCGCCATAAGCTCCGGCGCAGAACACTGCGACGATGTCGCCCGGCACGGCATGCGGCAGGTGGGCCTTGTCCGCCAACCGGTCGAGCGGCGTGCACAGGCAGCCGACGACATTGGCGATTTCGGCCTTCTCCTCGGCGAAGCGCGTGGCGATCGCGACCGGGTAATTGCGCCGCACGACCGTGCCGAAATTGCCCGAGGCGGCGAGCTGGTGATGAAGGCCTCCGTCGGTCACCAGATAGGTCTCCCCATGGCTCGTCTTGCGATCGACGATCCGGGTCAAATAGACCCCGGCCTCTCCGACCAGATAGCGACCGAGTTCGATGAAGAAGTCCGTATCAGCCATCGCATCGGGCAGAGCTGCAAAGCGCTCCTCCAGCGCGGCGCCGATACGGGCCGTATCGATCGGCGCATCGCCGGGGAAATAGGGGATCCCTAAACCTCCACCCATGTTGAGTTTGGGTAGGGAAACACCAGCCTTTTCAACGATCCGATGCGCCAGATCGAGGACATTGGCCTGCGCGTCCACGACCGCTTCGGCGTCGAGCGCCTGGCTGCCGGTGAAGATATGCAGGCCCCTCCATTCAGCCCCTGCGTCGACGATATGGCGCGCAAGCGCAGGCACGCGCTCGGCATCGACGCCGAACGGCTTGGCCCCGCCGCCCATCTTCATGCCCGATCCCTTGAGCTCGAAATCGGGATTGACCCGAACCGCGAGGCGCGGCGTCTTGCCCGTCCGCTCGGCAATGGCGAGCGCGCGCTCCGCCTCGCCCTCGCTTTCCAGATTGAGCGTCGCGCCATGCAGAATGGCTTTTTCCAGCTCGCTGTCGCGCTTGCCCGGCCCGGCGAAGCTGACGCGCGCGCAGTCGATCCCGGCCTCTCGCACCATGTCCAGCTCGCCGCCCGACGCGATGTCGAGCCCGTCGACCAGACCGGCCATATGTGCCAGCACGGGCGCGAAGCTGTTGGCCTTGATGGCGTAATTGATTTTCAGCCGCTCGGGCATGGCCGCGCGCAGATCGGCGACGCGGCGCGACATCATCGCGCTCGAATAGACGAAGAGCGGCGTTCGCCCCGCCCGCTCGACCAGTTGCGAGGCCGTTTCACCGTCCACGGCCAATTCGCCATCGCGCGTCTCGTACCCCGCCGGGATGGGTCCGACCGGTTTTCCCGTCTCGCTCATGCGCGGATCTCCGCCATTATCTGTTGTGAAATTAAAGTTCTATCGAGCTTTCCGTTCGGGTTCACCGGCAGCGTCTCGCGCCAGTGGATCCTCTGCGGTTGCATGAAATTCGGAAGCTCCTTCGCCAGCGCCGCTTTGAGGTCGGCGTCGCGCCCCGCATCGCCCCGCACCACCAGATGGACCGCCTGACCCAGCCGTTCGTCGGGCACGCCCAGAGCCACCGCTTCGCTGACGAGATCGGTGGCGCGCGCGGCGTCTTCCAGCTCCTGCGGGCTGATGCGATTGCCCGCGCTCTTGATCATCGCATCGCGGCGCCCGACGAAATACAGCAATCCGTCCGCATCCCGGCGCACACGGTCGCCCGAATAGACCGCCATGCCGCCATATTCGCTGTCCTTGGGTGCCGGTCTGAAGCGCTCGGCAGTGCGCGCCTCGTCCTGCCAATAGCCTTGCGCCACCAGCGGCCCGCAATGGACAAGCTCGCCCTCCTCCTGCGGCGCGGCCAGCGCGCCTTCGTCGGTCACGACGAGAATTTCGGCAAAGGGAATCGCGCGGCCCATCGACGTGGGATGGCTGTCCACGAGATTCGGATCGAGATAGGTCGAGCGGAACGCTTCGGTCAGCCCGTACATCGGGAACAGCCGCGCCTGCGGGAACCGCTTTCTGAGATCGCCGACCAGTTCGCGGGTCAGCGCGCCGCCGCTATTGGTCAATCGCCGCAGCGTGTCCGCCGATCCGCCCGGCCATTCGATCTCGGTCAATTGAACCCATAATGGCGGCACGGCAGCCAGCGTCGTGACGCCGTGCCGGGCGCAGGCTTTGGCGACATCGCGCGGGAAAAGGTAATCGAGCGGCACCACGGCTGCGCCGACAATCCAACTGGAAAACAATTGGTTCTGGCCGTAATCGAAACTCAGTGGCAAGACCGCGAGCGTGATATCGTCCGCTTCCATGCCGAGGTAATTCGCCACGCTGACCGCACCCAGCCACATATTCGCATGGCTCAGCATCACGCCTTTGGGCTTGCCGGTCGAACCGCTGGTATAGAGGATCGCGGCCAGATCGAGCGGATCGCGCGAGGATGGGCCGAGATCGGCGCTCAGCGCATCGGCCTCGTGCCAGCATTCCTCCTCGTCCAGCAGGATTGATCGGCACATGCACCAACCCGGCGCGCGCCGCCGCCAGCGGAAGCAGGCAGGTGGTTTCTCCCTTTGCCGCCCAGCTCGCCACCCGAGCGCCTTGCGGCAATTGCTCCGTCAGCCACCCGGCAAGGCATGCTATACGCGCTCTTAACTCTCGATAGCTAAACCGCCGGTCACGCAGTATGAGCGCCGGTGCTTCGTCTTCGCCGCGCTCGACCAGATGGTCGAGCGGATACGGAACCGGGTCTGGCGCGATCGGCATGAGTGCTCCTGGAGGACGGTTTGACGGCAATGCATTCTTCGGTGGCGTCATGGGAAGAAACCGCTTCGGCGGCGCCCCATGCCAGCGTCTGCTATCACGAGAGTGTTAGCAAACTGCAAGTCCCCCACTCCCAGGCCATGGATCGGTTCGCAGTCGGGCCGTTCGATCGGACCGAATGGTATCGATTGCTGGAAGACTGCTTCGAAGACGGTAGCGCCCCCCTTTTCGCGATGACGGAAGGGGATATCGGCATAGCCGCCTTGCCGCTCAGCCGGACGGGACGAAGGCTCGAAAGCCTGCATCATTTCTTCGCCTTCACTTGGCGTCCGCTCGCGCCCGACGGCCCCTTGGGTGACGCTTTGCTGACCAATATCGCCCGCGATCTCAAGACCCGCACGCATTGGGTGGCGCTGGAATGTCTGCCGGGCGAAGATGGCAGCGCCGATCGGCTTGCGCGCGCTTTTAGAAAAGCCGGTTGGATCGCACATCTTTCGGTCTGCGACACCAATCATGTGCTCGATGTGAAGGGGCGCAGCTTCACCGATTATTGGGCAGATCGGTCGGGCCAAATGCGCTCGACTCTGAAGCGCAAGGCCGGGAAAGTCGAAGTCTCGATCGCAACCGAATTCGTACCCGAAGACTGGGAAGCCTATCGCGCCATCTATGCGCGCAGCTGGAAGAGCGAGGAACGGGACGCCGCGCTTCTGGAAGCGTTCGCGCGGGCCGAAGGGGCGGCGGGCCGGCTCAGGATGGGGATCGCGCGCCATCAGGGCGAGCCGGTGGCCGCGCAGTTCTGGAGCGTGGAGGGCGGCACCGCCTATATTCACAAGCTCGCCTACGATTCCGAACACAGGCACCTGTCCGCAGGAACCACGCTGAGCGCGGCCCTGTTCGAACATGTCATCGATCGCGATGGTGTCGATCTGGTCGATTTCGGCACGGGCAGCGATAGTTACAAACGCGACTGGATGGATACCGAACGTCCGCGCTACGCCCTCACCTGCATCGACTGGCGTCAGCCGCGCGGGGCCGCACTTCTTGCCGCCAAGGCGGTGGAGAAGGGTTGGGGCCTGCTGACCAACACACTTGCGGGTCGGCTTGCTTCGCGCCGAACGCACGGTTAAGCGCGATGCCGCGTATTACCAGGGGATGATTTCGCCATGACCGCAAGCCGGACCCAAGCTGTCCAGACCGACGCGCTGCAGACCGATGCGACCGGTCCGAGCCGCAGCGAAGTGGATGCCACCCTGCGCGCAATCCTGCGCGACGTGCTCGGCCTCGACCAGGACCGGGTGGAGCGCTTCGATGCCGAAACGGGCCTGTGCGGCCACTTGCCCGAACTCGATTCCATGGCGGTTGCGGGTCTTCTCACCGAGATGGAAGATCGCCTCGACATCGTGATCGAGGACGACGACGTCGACGGGGAAATGCTCGAAACCTATGGCGGCCTCCTCGCCTTCGCCGAGGCGAAAGCCATCGAGAGCTGAGCCCGGCGCGCGTGTACGCCAGCTGGAACGCGCCGGATGGCGCAGGCGAGCACAGCCGGGAATTGGCGCTCACCTTCGACATGGGGCGCACGGCGCGCCTGCTGATCCTGCCCCCGCTGTTCGACGAACATAACAAGCTGCGGCGACAGATCGTCGAGGTGATGCGACGGCTCTATCGGACGGGGATCGACAGCGTGCTGCCCGATCTGCCCGGCTGCAACGAAAGCCCGGCGCCACTCGAAAACCAATCGCTGACAGACTGGCGGGCCGCTGCCGCCGAAGCGGCGGATCGCTTCCAGGCGACGCATATCCTCGCCATTCGCGGCGGTGCGCTGATGGTGCCACCCGCATTGCCGGGCTTTCTCTACGCGCCGTCGAAAGGCCGCCAGATCCTGCGCGCGCTGTTGCGAGCGCGCACGATAGCCGCACGCGAAGCGGGCCGCGAGGAAAAGGTCGAAACCTTGCTGGAAACGGGGCGCAGCGAAGGGCTGGAGCTTGCCGGATGGCATTTGTCGCCCGCCATGATCTCGGAGCTCGAACAGGCCGAGATACCTGCCGATCCTCGTCTGCAAACCATCGACCAGGCCGCTTTGGGCGGGTCGCCTCTGTGGCTGCGCGCCGAACCCAGTGAAGACAGCGATCGGGCGGACGCTCTGGCTGCGATGCTCGCGAAGGAGCTGGCAGCATGACGCGCCGCCACCTCAATTTTCTGTGCGAAGGCGACCGGCTGGCCGCCACGCTCGACGACGCCGTAAGCGAGACCGGCCTCCTGCTCGTGACGGGCGGCAACGAGATTCGCAGCGGCGCGTTTTCGGGTCAGGCCGCGTTCGCGGCGTCGCTTGCCGGAAGAGGATATCCGGTCTTCCGGTTCGATCGCCGCGGGATCGGCGATAGCGAAGGCACGAACCGCGGCTTTCGCGACGAGGGGGCGGATATCGCCGCCGCCCTCACCGCATTTCGCGACGCGGCACCGCACATCACGCGCGTGGTCGGTTTCGGCAATTGCGACGCGGCGAGCGCGCTGATGCTGGCAGGCGGCGGGGGCTGCGATGCGCTGGTCCTGTCCAACCCTTGGACGATCGAGGACGCGGAAGAAGATGGCGAATCCGACGCGACTCCGCCCGCCAGCGCGATCCGCGCGCGCTATCTCGCCAAACTCAAGAACCCGCGCGAAATCGCTCGCCTGCTGTCCGGCGGGGTCGATTACCGCAAGCTTTTGCGCGGTATCGCCCGGGCCGCCGGGCCGAAAGCGGCACCCAGCACGCTCGCCGGGGACATGCGCAGCGGTCTCTCCAGTTTCGAAGGGCCAGTCCGCATCCTCCTCGCAGAAGCCGACCGGACCGCGCAGGTCTTCATCGAGAATTGGGACACCGCCGATACCCGCATCGCACGCTGTCCGCGCGCCGGGCACGCTTATGTCGAGCCGCATGCCCGCGCCTGGCTAGAAGAGCGGCTGTTGGAAGCGTTGGCTCAGCCGCGCTGATTTCCGTATATTTTACAGTGTAAGAACACCCAAATCTCGACCTTGGTTGACGTTTAGATCAACGCGCAAACAGGCTGGTCAGCTCGACATGGGTCGACCAGCGGAACTGACCGACAGGCCGCAATTTCTCAAGGCGAAATCCCGCGTCGATCAGCGTCTTGGCATCCCGCGCCCAGCTGGCGGGATTACAGCTGATGTAAACCACCCGCTTCGCCTCGCTGTTCGCGACGGCCGCGATCTGCTCGCGGGCACCGGCGCGGGGAGGATCGAGAAGAATGGCGTCGAACCGGGAAATCTCCTCCGGCTGCAGCGGATTGCGGAAAAGATCGCGATGCAGGGCGTGGACCGGCAGTCGCTGCGCGTTTGCAGCGCTCTTGCAAGCCAGATGCGCATCCCGCGCCGCTTCGACTGCCAGGACCTTCGCCGCTCCCGATAGCGCAAAGGCGAACGTGCCGAGGCCCGAAAACAGATCGGCGATTGTACCGGCTCCATCCGTAAAAGCGCGCGCATCCGCCGCCAGAACGGCTTCTCCATCCTCTGTCGGCTGGAGAAAGCTCTGTTCCGGAAAACCGACCGCGACGCCGCCCAGCGTCACGGTGACCGGCTCAGGCTCCCACAAGGTCTCGCCTCCATACCCCTGATCGAGCGAAAGCCGCGCCAGCCCGTGATCCCGCGCGAAGTCGAGCAAGGCCTCGGTCGGCCCCAATCCGTCGAGCGTCACACCGCTCAGCGTACAATCCACGCCCTGGTCCGTCAGCGTCAGCGCGACATCGACCGGCGCCTTGCTCGCGATCCGCGCAAGCATAGTCCGCAAGCGAGGCACGAGCGCGAACAGTTCGAGTCGCAGGATCGGGCACTCGGCAATATCGACGATGCGATGCGATCCTCCCTCCCGAAATCCGAGCAGGAATTTCCCCCCTGCCTTCAATCCGTGGAGCGTCGCACGGCGGCGGCTCTGCGGCGGCGAGAGATGCGTCTCCAGAACCTCGCAGACCGAAATGTCCTGCGAAGCGGCGGCAGACGTCACACGATCGGTGACGAATTGGAGCAGCGCGGCATCGTCCGCATGCTGCAACTGGCAGCCCCCGCAGCGCGCGAAATGGCGGCAGGGCGGCGTCGCGCGGTGTGGACCGGGTTCCAGAGTACCATCCGGCAACATCGTGTCGCCAGGAACGGCGCCAGAGACATGACGCCCATCTTCTGCGACGCCATCGCCTTTGGCAGCGATGCGGATAATCGGCGAACCGGTCACGAAAGCGCCGCCAAGGCCAGATGCACCGTCTCGGCCAGATCGCCTGCCGTGAAGCCCGGTCCGGCGAGGCGCGCCGCTTCATGATGCAACCAGACGCCCTCCTGCGCGGCCCGCATTCCATCACCGTGATGCGCCAACCGACTGGCGATCAGACCTGCCAGCACATCCCCGGTCCCCGCCGTCGAAAGCCAGCTCGAGCCGCGCGGGAAAAAGACTGTCCGCCCATCGGGGGAGGCGAGCACGGTGTCCGGCCCCTTGGCCAAAACAAACGCGCTTGTGACCTCAGCAAGAGTTGAAGCTCTATCGAGCTTATTATCGACTGAGATGTCGAAGCTGCTGCAAAGACTGGATAATTCCCCCTCATGGGGCGTCAGGATCAAGGTAGGGTTCGTCTGCGGGTCAAGTCGATCGGGCGTCAAGAGATACAGCGCATCGGCATCGAGGACACTCGGTTTGCCCGCGTTCAGAACCGCTGTCAGCTTTCGCGACGCGGCTTCTTCGCGCCCTAGCCCCGGTCCGATGAGAACGGTATCGATCCGGTCATCCGCCAAGGCCTGATCGAAAGCATCGCCCTCGATCACCAGCTCGGCTGGCGCGTCGGGGTGTGAGTGCTCGCTCAGCAGCTTGGTGTAACCGGCCCCGGCTCGCATCGCCGCCTTCGCGGCAAGCAGCGGCGCGCCCGGCATCGCCCCGGCCACCACAGCCAGAAGCCCGCGGCGGTATTTGTGGCTGTCGGGCTGCGGCGCAGCGAGATTCGGGCGCTTGGAAGCCGAGGATATCGCCGTCGCGATCTCCAATCCGATCGGCACAAGACGCTTCGCACCCATTTTCGCCGTAGCCGGCATCAGAAAATGCGCGCGCTTCCAGGCGCCGAGGGCCAGCGTCAGATCGTATTGCGGCACCGGCCCCATCGCTTCTCCGCTGTCGCTGGCGACCGCGCTGGGAACATCGATGGCGATCTTGTAGGCGTCGCTGCGGCACAGCGCCTCGAGAAGCGCCGCGAACGCTCCTTCGACAGGGCGGTCCAGCCCGTATCCGAACAGACAATCGACTATCACGGATCGATCCAGATCGCCCGATTCCGCGGTCGATCCAGCGAAATTCGTCCGCGCCTTCCGGGCCGTCGCCCCCTTCGGCTCGACAGGCGCAACAACCGTGACGTCATGACCTCGCAGTCGCAATTCCTCTGCGATAACATAGCCATCGCCGCCATTGTTGCCAGGACCACACAAGACTGCAACGGATCGTCCCGCAGCCATGCGAGCGACCCAATCGGCAGCACCCCTGCCCGCGCGCTGCATGAGCTCCCATTCGTCGACGCCATCCCGCATCGCCGCCTGCTCGATCGCGCGCATCCGTTCGACCGAGAGAACTGCATTATCGCCCATCGAGCTGCCCCTTCTGCCAGCGGTAGCGCGCGCTATCGACAGTGAATTCGATCCTGTCGTCTGCGCCTCCCATGACAGGCTCGGCAGCCCCGTCAGCCGACGCGAAGCCATCGCCATCGCGGACCAGACGCCGGAAACTCCCGTCGGGATGGCGGATCACAAGCGTGTCGCCGTCCAGCTCGACGAGGCAGTCCGGCGCGAAGTCGCTGCCGGGTGTCACCGCGCAGTCCACGCGAACCGCGCCCTCTTCCGCCTGTTCCTGTACTGGCCCGCCGGAACAGGCCGCCAGCAAGAGCAGGCTAGATATCGGCAAACATATGCGTTTCGCGCGCCGCACCGGGATGGGTGACGGCGCCTTCGTGCGCAGGGCCGACATTCTGGGCGTACCGCCACAAGGCTCCGGACTGATAATCATGCTCGCGCGGCTGCCACGCCAGACGGCGTTCGTCCAGCACGGCCTTGTCGACCAGAAGGTCGATCGTCCCCGCTTCGGCGTCGATTGCGATGGTATCGCCATCTTCTACCAGCGCGATCGGGCCGCCCTCGGCCGCTTCGGGCCCGACATGGCCGATACAGAAGCCCCTCGTCGCGCCGCTGAACCGTCCATCGGTGATCAGCGCGACCTTCTCGCCCATGCCCTGGCCGTACAGCGCAGCCGTGGTGGCGAGCATCTCGCGCATGCCCGGACCGCCCTTGGGCCCTTCGTAACGGATCACGATCACGCTGCCTTCGGCGATGTCGCGCGCCTCGACTGCGGCAAATGCTTCCTCCTCGCATTCGAAGACGCGGGCCGGGCCGGTAAATTGCAGGCGGGCCATCCCAGCGACCTTCACGATCGCTCCATCGGGCGCGAGCGAGCCCTTCAGGCCGACGACACCGCCGGTGGGAGTGAGTGGGTTGGAGACGTCGTAGAAGACCTTTTGATCGGGATTCCAGGTAACCTCTTCGATGTTTTCGCCCAGCGTCTTGCCGGTCACCGTCAGAGGCTCGGGATCGAGGAAGCCGCCATCGAGCAGCGTCTTCATCGCCATATAAACGCCGCCGGCCTCGTGCATGTCTTTGGCGACATATTTACCACCCGGCTTCAAGTCTGCGATGTAAGGCGTTGATTTGAATATCTCTGCCACATCGTGAAGATCGAATGCGATACCCGCCTCATGCGCCATTGCGGGCAAGTGAAGCGCTGCGTTGGTGGATCCCCCGGTTGCCGCGACGACGCGCGCGGCATTTTCGAATGCGGCGCGCGTGCAGACATCGCGCGGGCGCAAATTGCGTTCGACAAGCGCCATCACCTGACGGCCCGCAGCAACCGCAATTTCCTCACGCGATCTGTAAGGAGCAGGCGTCATGTTGCTGTTCGGAAGGGACAGTCCGATCGCTTCCCCGACGCACGCCATGGTATTCGCCGTGAACTGTCCACCGCACGCGCCGTGGCCCGGGCAGGCGACCTTTTCGAGCGCAGTCAAATCCTTCAGCGGACAATTGCC
>LULJ01001303.1_pt1 | contig 14929 bp, 17 predicted proteins | sample 728171 | NCBI WGS metagenome assembly LULJ01 (sample SAMN03860292, study PRJNA289734) | marine metagenome | biome: seawater column; feature: ocean; material: water; isolation source: Red Sea water column Station 169 - depth 25m | place: Saudi Arabia: Red Sea | collected 2011-10-15 | depth 25 m
TAAAAGACCAATTAGATAAAGAGTTTACTAGTTGGGATGATTATGGTTCAAACGTTATTAATAGATTATAAATAACACAATAAAATCATGAAAAAATTTATACTAGCACTCTTAATTTCTCTTATATTTCTAAGTTACACTCATGCAGAAGAAGAGGTTAAAGAAGCCAGAGCTTTAGTAACTGCAACAGAAAAAGTGTCAATATCAAGTGAATTAGCAGCGAGAGTTGAAAATATTAATTTTCTGTTAGGAGATCCTTTTAAAAAAGGCGACGTTTTAATTAGTTTTGATTGCAAAATCTACAAAGCTCAAAAAGAAGTAATCCAGGCAAATTATGATAGTGCAAATATTCAATTAAAAAATGATAAAGAATTATTGGAGATGAGATCAATTGGAAAACTTCAATATCAACTATCAGAGTCTGCACTTAAAAAAGCAAAAGCTGAATTAAATATTGCAAAACTAAATGTAGATAGATGCGAAATTGTGGCTCCATACAACGGAAAAGTTATGGATGTTTATACAAGTATTTTTTCTACCATAGAGCAAAGACAGCCCTTAATGGATATTGTTGGAGATGGTTTGTTAGAGGCTGAAATAGTTGTTCCTAGTAATTGGTTGAGATGGTTAAAAAAGGGTCACGAGGTAAAAATTGTGATTGATGAAACAGGTGAAACTTTAGATGCAAAAGTAATTAGTCTTGGAGCAACAGTTGATGCAGTTAGTCAAACAATAGAATTGAAAGCTCAATTTAATGAAAAATATGAGTCTTTAATTCCAGGAATGAGTGGGATTGTTAAGTTTTGAGCGAAGATAAAAATATCAAAATAGCTAGATTAATTGGTTTAGAAAAAAAAACTCGTGAAGCTAAAACACAAGACGAATTAAATTTTGTTGTAGCAAATGAAACAAGACAAATCATCGATTATGTTAATTCATTTCTTCTCTTAAAAGCTCCAACTGATAAATTTCAAGTTAAAGCAACTTCAGATCTTGCAACAGTTGATAGAACTGCTCCATTAATTACGTTTATTGAAAATATTATAAATGAATCAGGGCACAACTTTAAAGAAATTCAAAATTTAGATGTAGATAAAGTTTCAAAAAAAATAAAAGTTAAAAAACCTAAAAATTTACCAGATAACATATTATGTATTCCTATTCTAAGTCCCCAAAAAGGGTTACAGGGTTATTTGATTTTATCAAGAAATGAAAAGTTTACTGAAAATGAAATTGAATTATCAAGACATTTATCAGTAACTTATGGACATGCTTTCAATTCATTCCTAACAGATTTTTCAATTAAAAATTTTTTAAAAAAATATTTAGTTGGATCGAGAGCATGGATTGTAATAATTATTATTTTACTGGTTTCAATTATCCCAATTAAAATAACGAGTACAGCTCCAGTTGAAGTAGTCCCGAAAAATCCAATTTTAATTACATCTCCTTTTGATGGAGTAGTTAAAAATATAGTTGCTAATAATAATGATCAAATAAACTCTGGTGATTTGTTGGTTATGTTGGAAGACACCGATCTTTTAAATAATTATAATTTATCAAAACAATCTCTACAAGTAGCAGAAAAAAAATGATTGGCAGGGAAGACCAGTTTCTGTTGGTGAAAAAATAATGACTATAGCAAACCCTAATAATGTTGAGTTTTTAGTTTGGTTGCCTGTCAAAGACTCATTGATTATTAAGGAAAATTCAAACGTTAAGGTTTTTTTAGACATAAATCCAATCAAGCCATTAAAAGGTAAGTTGCTTAGAGCATCTTACGAGCCATCATTGTCACCTGAAGAAGTTTTATCCTATAAAATTGGAGTAAGTTATGAAGGCGAAGTCCCCCCAAGAATTGGTTTAAGAGGAACAGCCAAAATTTATGGCTCAAGAGTTACATTGTTTTATTACTTATTTAGAAAACCTATCACATTTGTAAGACAACTAATTGGTATATGATAATCCCATACTTAAGACAGGATTTAGAAATATTTAGAGGTAATAGTCGTGAAGATGGTGCACCTGCGTGGTTACTTTATGATGCTGTTAGGAATAAATATTTTACTCTCGGATTAACTGCTTTTAAACTAATTAAAAATTGGAGAGGTGGGGAAGATATTCAAAATTTTGAGAAAAAAATCAATTCAGATGGAATTGAAACCAACAGTGATGAAATAAAAAGTTTTATAGGTTTTCTTCAACAGAATAATTTAATTGTTCAACCTCCAGGACAAAATGTAAATTATTTATTGCAACAAAAAAACAGCATGAAAAAAAGCTGGTTACTTAATCTTGTACATAGTTATTTATTTTTTAAAATTCCTCTTTTTAAGCCAGATGAGTGGTTAGGAAGAAATTTAAATAAAGTAAAAAGTTTAGGATCAGCAAAATTTAGAAATATAATATATATCTTAGGATTTATTGGTATTTGTCTTGTTATTCAACAATTTGCTGTATTTAAAAAAACATTTTTATATTTTTTTACATTCAATGGATTGATGCTTTATTTTGCAACTTTAGTGATAGTAAAGTGCTTACACGAATTAGGACATGCTTTTGTTGCAAAAAATTATGGTTGTAGAGTATCTGCAATAGGAATTGCCTTTTTAGTATTTTTTCCTTTTTTATATACTGATACAACAGATGCCTGGCGACTTAGAAATCATAGAGAAAGACTTCTAATTAATTTTGCAGGAATACTTACAGAATTACATTTAGCATTAATCGCAACTTTTATTTGGGGAATTTTACCTGAAGGTGGAATGAAAAGTGTAATGTTTTTTATTGCAACCACTTCTTGGATATCATCACTATTAATAAATGTAAGCCCATTTATGAGATTTGATGGATATTATGTTTTTTCTGATTGGCTAAAAGCTGAAAATTTACAACCAAGATCATTTGCTTTAGCGAGATGGAAAATAAGAGAGACTCTTTTTGGATTTAATCACAAACCACCAGAGGAAATTAATCCAACGAGAAGATGGACATTTATAATATATGCTTGGGCAACCTGGCTTTACAGATTTTTCTTATTTGTTGGAATAGCATTACTTGTTTATCATTTAGCGTTTAAAGTTTTAGGTATTATTTTATTTGTTATTGAAATTTATTGGTTCATTATGCTTCCAATTATTAAAGAAATTAAAAACTGGTACATGATGAAGTCTGAAATGAAACTAAATAGACAAACTGTAAGAACAATAGCAATTCTGACAGTTTTAACTATGATTGTTGTACTACCATGGAAATCATCTTTAAAAATTCCCGCTGTATATATCTCTGAAAAATATTCAAAAGTTTATTCACCTTATCCAGCTAAAATAAAACAGATATTTGTAGCTAAAGATGCTGAAGTAGAAAAAGGCCAAAAGTTATTAGAACTCTATTCACCAGATTTAGATAAAAATATAAATTCATTAAGAACAAAAATTAAACTTACAAAAACTAAGATTAACAGATTAAGCGATAGCGCTGGTAATATGGATCAATATATTACTCTTCAACAAAGATTGCTTGCACTACAAAGTGAGGTTCGTGGATTAACTAATATAAAGAGTAAGCTAATTTTAAAGTCGCCAATTAAAGGCAAAATTAAAGATTTTTCAGGGCTAAGTGAAGAAATGTGGGTTAGTAATACCGACCAATTATTAGGGATTGTGCATTATGGAACAGGTCAGGTTAAAGGCTTAATTAAAGAGGAGCAAATTGATAGGTTCAAAGAAAAATCTCCCGCAGTATTTATTCCAAATGATGGTGAACATAAAAAAATACATTTAATTTCAAGCACTTTAGATTTATCAGCTGTACAAAATTTACCTTACATATCTTTAAGTTCATTACACAATGGACCAATTGCAATTAGAAATTTTACATCTGGAGAATTTAAATACAGACCCGAAACCGCTCATTATCTTGCAGACTTTAATTTAATAAATAACAGTTCAATACAATTTGAATTACCAGGTTACGTTCATATTGAGGGTAGCAGATATAGCCCATTTATAAAATTCTTTAAAAATATAATTGCTCTTCTCGTAAGAGAGAGTGGATTTTAATTTTTCTTTAAAGATTGAAAAGCACTTAAAGCCGCTGCTCTTGCCTCTTCATGAATTACAATCGGTTTTGGATAATTTTTTCCAATAACAGTATTTATTGCTTCTTGATATTTTAATTCCATCTCCCAAGGCTTATGAATAAATTTTGATGGAACTTTACTTAATTCTGGTACCCATTTTTTTACATATAATCCTTCTTTGTCAAATTTTTCTCCCTGAAGAATTGGATTAAATATTCTAAAGTAAGGAGCTGCATCAGCACCACATCCTGCAACCCATTGCCATTGAGCAACATTATTAGCTTCATTAAAATCTAGTAAACAATTTCTGAAATATTTTTCACCTTCTTTCCAATTAATTCTTAAATGTTTAACTAAAAATGATCCAACTACCATTCTAATTCTATTATGCATCCAACCTGTCTCATAAAGTTCTCGCATTCCAGCATCAACAATTGGATAACCGGTCATACCTTGTTTCCATGCTTTAAGATTTTTAGAATTTTTTTCCCATGGAAATCTATCAAATTCCTTCCTTAAGTTTCCTTTTAACATTTGAGGAAAATAATTAATTAAACTGTGAGAAAATTCTCTCCATCCCAGTTCATTAATATATTTTCTAATACTTATATTTTTTTTAATATCCTTTGAGCTTTTTTCATATATTGCAGCTACGTGTATTTGACCGTTTCTAATATAGGGAGATAATTTTGAAGATCCATTTATTGATGGGTAATCTCTATCAACACCATATTTTGAAATCCTGTTACTAATAAATTCTTTTAAGTTTTTGTGAGCTTCATCCTCAGATGGCTTCCAGTATTGATCAAACTTTTTAAACCAATCTTTCTTAGGCATAATTTGTTTAAAAGTATTCTTTGAATTGAATAAGGTTTTTTTACTTTTTAACTTTTTTATCTCTGAAGTTTTTTGTGGCACTGCATCTAGAAATACTTGTTCTGCATTTCTCCAAAAGGGACTGAAAACCTTAAAGGGCGTTCCATCATTTTTAGTAATTGATTGATATTCGTTTAAAACATTTCCCTTAAAAAATTTAAATGGAATATTTTTTTTTTCTAAAATTTTTTCAATTTCTTTATCTAGCTTTAAATGATCTGGTTCATAAACTTTATTCCAATAAATCGATATTTTATCTTTTGTCTTTAATTTTGAATAAAATGAAGTTTCATCAGAAATAATTATCTCTAACTTGATATTAAATTTTTCTAGATCATTTGAAAAACTCTCCAGTGATTTACTTATCCACCATCTTTGAGCTTCTCTTTTTCCATCAAAATACTCTTTATTATGTATGTAAATAACTGTTACAGCATCATGATTTTTACATGCGAAAGATAAAGCATGATTATTTCTAATTCTAAAATCATCCCTAATCCAAACAACTGCACAATCAGACATAGCTAGATCTTTTTTAAACCTTGAGATAAAAGCTTATTATATAGTGTAGCATCTGCATTACCTTCACATCCCATAACGAGTACATTTGATTTTTCATTAAGCTCCAAAAGATTTTTAATTTTTTTATCGTTACATGCAGCAATCAAACTAATTATTCCAGGTGTTGCACACTCACCACCTGTAATTTTTTTATTACTGAACTTTGCTTTAGCTAACATTGCAATCGTATTTGATACTTTTGAATCATCTATAGTTATACAATGATTTGTAGATTTATTTAAAATGTTCCAAGGTACCAGGGACATTTCGTTACACGACATGCCTCCCATAATACTCTCTTTTTTTATTTTAATTTTTTTTATTTTTTTTGCTTCAATACTTTTTAAAACACAGGCTGCCTCTTTAGGTTCAACCACAATTATTTTTGGAATTCTTTTAAAATATCTTGCAATCCCCGCCACGGATCCAGCTGCCATTCCTCCAACACCTGCTTGGAGAAAAACGTGGGTAATATACTGATTTGTTTGCTTGGATATTTCTTTAATCATAATTGAATAACCAGCCATTGTAAGTTGCGGCACATATTTATAATTTTTATTAGAAACGTCTTGAACAATATGCCACTTATTTTTTTTAGTTTGTCTTATGCATTCGTTTAAGGAACTCTCATAATCACCTTTAACTTTAGTGACAGTAGCTCCAAATTTTTCTATTTCTTTAACTCTTGTTTCACTAACGTACTGACTAACAAATATTCTACAATCTAATCCTAATCTTTGAGCTCCCCAGGCAACAGATCGTCCATGGTTTCCTGCTGTTGCTGAAGAAATTACAATATTTTTTTTTCCTTTTGAGATATCTTCAACTGCATAAGCTCCACCTAATGCTTTAAAAGATTTTAAATGAAATCTTTTAGACTCGTCTTTATAAAAAATATTTTTAAGCTTAAGATTTTTATTAAGTTTATTTAATTTGATTAGCGGGGTAGGAGAGTATCCTTTCCACTTTGATATTTTATTATAAGCTTTATCTATAAATTGTTTGGATAAATGTTTTAGAACTTGCTTTCTTGAAAAATTATATCTTTTATTGGATAAAAATTTTGAATATTTCCAAGAAGAAATTTTAGCCAATTCCTTCATGTTAACAGTCTAATGTGTTAGCTCTTTCCCAATGTGTAATAGGTTTTCTTTTATTAAATACTTCTTTTCTTTTAAAATTTGATAGCTCTGTTCTTTTTAATTTTAGATAACTTTTAATAACATCTTTACCAAAGGCATTATTTAACATTTTACTTTTTTCTAACATTGCTAAAGCTTGCCCTACATCATTTGGAAGTTTTGCAAGTTTTGGATATTTTTTATAATCTGTATACATATTGCAATGAAGAGGTTTACCAGGATTAATTTTTTTATTAATTCCCTCTATTCCTGCCGCCAATACACCTGCTTGCAATAAGTATGGATTTGCTGAGCCATCCATTAATCTTAATTCAAATCTTCCCTGATCAGGAACTCTAATCATGTGCGTTCTATTATTCCCTGTATAAGAAATACTACTTGGAGACCAAGTTGCACCAGATTTTGTTGGGGGTGCATTTATTCTTCTATAACTGTTGATAGTTGGGTTAAAAAAAGCTGATAAAGGTTGAGCATTTTTAATTAAACCACCAAGAAAGTTATAAGCTAATTTACTAAGTCCTAATTTATCTTTTTTATCTAAAAATTTATTTACCCCACCACTCCAAACAGAGACATGAGCATGACAACCATTTCCAGTTAAATTGTTAAAAGGTTTTGGCATGAAAGTAGCTCTTAATCCATGTTTCTCAGCAAGATTTTTTACCATGAATTTAAAAAACACATGTCTATCTGCAGTAACAAGACTATCAGAGTAATCCCAGTTCATTTCAAATTGACCATTCGCATCTTCATGATCGTTTTGGTATGGTTTCCATCCAAGTTCAATCATGCTGTCACAAATTTCTTTAATAAGACCATATCTTCTCATTAACGCAGATTGGTCATAGCAAGGTTTTGACTGTATATCTCTTGGATCAGCTATAGATAAACCATCTTCAGAAATTAAAAAATATTCACATTCAACACCTGACTTCATTTGAAGTTTTTTGGCTTTTAATTTTTGAATTTGATTTTTAAGCATTACTCTTGGTGATGCTTCAACTGGTTTTCCATCCATATATAAATCAGATGCTAACCATATATAAATCAGATGCAAGCCATCCAATTTCTTTATTCCAAGGTAATTGAATTAAACTATCTGGATCAGGTATTGCAAACATATCACTATCAGCAGGTGTCATGTCTAACCAGGTTGCAAATCCTGCAAATCCTGCACCATTCTTTTGCATTTCAGCAATTGCTTGAGCTGGCACTAATTTTGATCTTAATACTCCAAATAAGTCCACAAAACTTATTAAAAAGTATTTTATTTTTTTTTGTTTAGCAATTTGTGAAAGATTTTTTGGCATATTAAAAGCTATTAGAATTCAAATTCTTAATCAATCTTTTTCTTTAAATCCAGGTATCCAATTAGTTCCAGCTAATGGAACTCTTGCCATGGCAGCTGCTTCAACTGTTAAAGCAACTAAATCTTCAGGCTCTAAATTTCTTACATCAGACTTACCATTTGCTCTTGCTAAGGTCTGCAACTCTAACGTTAAAGTAGTCAAATAATTTTTTAATTGTCTTCCACCTTCTTTTGGATCTAGTCTTTTCTCAAGTTTAGGATCTTGTGTTGCAACACCTACAGGACATCTACCTGTATGACAGTGATGACAGTAGCCAGGTTCTGTTCCAAGTTTTTCATAATCTTTTCTGTATAAGTCCGCATTGCAATTCAATGCCATCATAGCAGCAGAACCAATTGATACTGCGTCCGCTCCCATAGCAAGTGCTTTTGCAACATCCGCTCCTGTTCTAATTCCACCAGAAACAATTAGTTGAACTTTACGGTGCATATTTAATTCTTTTAATGCATCAACTGCTTCTCTTAATGCGCCTAAAGTTGGAATTCCAACATGTTCAATAAACACATCTTGTGTTGCAGCAGTACCTCCCTGCATTCCATCTAATACAACGACATCTGCACCTGCTTTAACTGCAAGCGCAGTGTCATAATAAGATCTTGCTGCACCTACTTTAATATAAATAGGTTTTTCCCAATTTGTTATTTCTCTTAACTCTTGAATTTTAATCTCTAAATCATCTGGTCCAGTCCAATCAGGATGACGACATGCACTTCTTTGATCTATTCCCTCTGGTAGCGTTCTCATTCCTGCAACTCTTTTATTAATTTTTTGACCTAACAGCATACCTCCACCACCTGGTTTTGCGCCTTGTCCAACAACAACTTCAATTGCATCAGCTTTTCTTAAATCATCAGGATTCATGCCGTATCTAGAAGGAAGTAATTGGTAAACTAAATACTTAGATGAACCTCTTTCTTCTTTCGTCATTCCTCCATCACCTGTTGTGGTTGACGTTCCCATTGAGGATGCACCTCTTCCTAATGCATCTTTAGCGTTAGCTCCCAACGCGCCAAAACTCATTCCAGCTATAGTAATAGGTATGTCTAACTTTAATGGTTTCTTTGCAAATCTGTCTCCAAGCACAACTGAAGTGTTGCATTTTTCCCTATATCCTTCCAAAGGATATCTAGACATTGAAGCACCCAAGAAAACTAGATCATCAAAGTCAGGAACTTTTCTTTTAGCACCTAACCCTCGTATTTGATAAATTCCTTCTTTAGCTGCTCTTTGAATTTCATTAATAGTTGATTGAGGAAATGTTTTAAATTCTTTTAAGCCTTTTTTTTTCATTTAATACGCTCCTGCATTATCAATTTTAAAATTATAAAGTTTTCTAGCAGAGCCATATCTTTTAAAATTTTTAGGATTTGCAGAAATATTTAAATCTTTAAATATCTTTTTTAATTCATTAATACTCTTTTCATCCATTTTTTTTTCAACACAATCTGCACCTAAACTTTTTACTTTGCCTTTAACAAAGATTTTTGCTTCATAAATACTATCTCCCAAATCTTCATCTGCATCACCAAAAATAATTAAGTTCCCTTTTTGAGCCATAAACGCTGACATATGACCAACAGATCCTTTAACAATAATATTAATTCCTTTCATAGAAATTCCACATCTTGAACTCGCATCACCCTCAATAACAAGATTTCCACCATGACCTGTTGCACCAGCAGATTGCGAAGCATTTCCTTTGACAAATACATTTCCAGACATCATATTTTCAGCAACACCTGTTCCAACATTTCCGTGAACAGTAACAGATGCCTTTTGGTTCATTCCAGCACAATAGTAACCAGTATGCCCATTTATAGTTACATCAATATCATCTTTTAAACCTGCACATATTGCATGATGACCTGAAGGATTCTCTATTTTAAATTTTCTGACATTACTTTTTCTATCTATATTTTGAAGATATTTGTTAATGTCGGTTAGTTTTTTTTTACTTAGATCAAAATTCATAATTACCAGTTATAGACAACACCAGGTTTTGGTTCAAAAATCTTAGCAGAATTTACATTTGGCAAATGAGCCATTGCTTGAAATTCTGAAGCAACAGCAACATAGTCTTTTGTTTCGGCAACAACTGCTGGCTTACATGCAACCTCATCTCTCAATAAGGCAAAACCATCTTTAGTACCTGCAATAAAAGTATAAAAACCATCCAAGTTTTTTAGACTACTTGTTAAAGTGTTTTTTAAATTATTTCCTTCAGAAATTTTGTTTGAAATATATCCAGCTGCAACCTCAGTATCATTTTCTGATTTAAATTCTTGTCCTTTTTTAATTAAATCTCTTCTTACATTATTATGATTAGATAATGAGCCATTGTGAACTAAACATTCATCCTCAGCAGTAGAATAGGGATGCGACCCTTCAGTTGTGATAGCACTTTCAGTTGCCATTCTAGTATGACCGATACCATGAGTTCCAGAAAAGGATGATAATTTAAACTTTTTAACTACATCTTTAGGATTGCCAGTTTGCTTAAAAATATTAATACTTTTACCGTATCCAACGATTGAAACTTCTTTAATTTTCTCATTAATCACTTTTATTACTTCTTTAGGTTCATCTTTTGTTTCCATTATTACATGGTCAGAGTATTTGATAATTTTTATTTTCTTAAAATATTTGGATATTTTTTTTTTAAAATCTTGCTCTGAAAAATTGTTTAAACAAATTGAATATTTAAAATTATTTTTATTTTCTTTTGTGTAAATTGCAAACCCTGCACTATCAGGACCTCTTGTTGCCATATTGTCCAACATTCCAGATAAAAATTTACCTAAAGACTTTTCGTACTTTTTTGTTTTTAAATATATTCCAACTATTCCACACATAAATTTAAGTGATTTTACTTTAACAGATTTAATAAAGCGTCTTTGTAATATAATAAGTTTACTACTACAATAATAATAACAGCGATGATTGCGCCATATTTGGCTTTAGGCCATGCTAACCTTGCCATCTTACTTGGAGTTTTATTTTCTTGTTGATTGTTATTTTCGGGATTTTGCATTTTTTAAAAAAGAGGGCACATAATTATATGTGCCCTCTTTAAAGTTTTAGCCGTCTGTTATATTGCTTTTCCAGTCATTAGCACCTGGTCTTTTTCTAGCAATTTCATTCATCTTACCATCTTCTTGTTTAGATGAAATTACATGCCAGCCGACCCAAATGATGATTGCTACAATAACTAGCACTCCTTCTGAGCCAACACCTGGATAAACAGATCCTTGTACCTCAGAGGCACTTAAATGATCTATCCAATTAGATACTGTTGCCATTTATATACCTCCTTTATCTACTGGCTGAGGCCACAGCTTTTTCGTCATCTTTAGCCTCCTCCATAATTGTGTAATCAAGTCCTGCAAGCTCTACTTCTTTTGGAATTCTTAATTTACCCATTCCATTTAGAACTTTAGCAATTATATAACCTGGAAGCATACCAAGTACAAAAAACATAATTATTGCACCAATAAACATTCCTAAAGGATTAATCGCTGCATAGGTAGTTCCATCCCACATTTCTCCTACACCATAACCAGATGAAGGATAACCGTTTAAAACAAAACCACAAATTACAAGACCAACAAACCCAGCATAACCATGTACAGCTACTGCTCCAACTGCATCGTCGATTTTATATTTTCTCTCGACCCAGTAATGCATTTTGTAAGCTATAACTACACCTATCATACCGATTATCATTGATTGAATTGGATGATATAAATCATTACCTGCAGATGCACAGATTATGCCCGCAAGTCCTGATGAATAAGTCCAAAAAGGATCTCCCTTTGATATTACATATCCTGCCAACAATCCTCCAGATAACGACATTAAAAAGTTCATCGTTATTCCACTAAGTGTTGTTGGAGTTAAGTAGATGTTAGTTGCTGTAAAGAAAGTTACACCTTCCATACCATACTCAGGTCCAAGATCGTAAATTGGAACATTACAAGCTGCGTAAAAGCCCCAGAAACCTGTATAGATTAAAAATAATCCAACAGTTACTAACCAAGGGTTTCTTGGTCCAATATTTCTTGGTTCTCCGCTTGAAGAAAATTTTCCAATTCTTGGTCCTAAAACAACAAGAACACCTAAAGCAAAACCTCCTGCAATTGCATGAATTACACCTGAAGCATATGCATCATGGTATCCTAATATTTTCAACATCCATCCATCAAAATGCCATCCCCATGAAGCATCTATTGTCCAAAAAACAGATCCTATTGCAATTGCAAGAATTCCAAATGCAAAAGTTGTTATTCTTTCAATAACTGCCCCTGAAACTATTGAGGCTGCAGTCCATGAAAATAATAAAAAGGCTGCCCAAAAGACACCCATTATATGATCGTTAAGATTTACCGCCATCAATGCATTAGTAGGGTTAGCAAGATCATTTCCACCAAATCCACCTCCAAGAACTAGACCAGTACTTTCGGTCATAATCGAAGGAGCTAATCCTGGTCCTGTTGGAAATGCCCAGTATATCCACCAACCAAAGAAAAACCACGTAACCGTAACCAAAGGTATAAGCATTGTGTTTTTCATAAGAGTATGTTGGTGATGTTTGTATCGAGATGCTCCAACCTCATACATACAAAATCCTACGTGGATCAAAAACATAAGAACCACAGTTACCCAATAGTAAAACTCTGTAAATATTGATGTGAGAGCACCTAATTGATCAGTCATATTTCTCTCTCCTATTAATAATTAATTAACTTTATGAAATTTTAAAGAGACTGACAATTTTAAATTAGTTATAAAAAATAGATGTTAATAATTATTTTATCAACTATGAATTGAAATTTAAAATTTTAAGTAAGCTTTCTTTAAATCAACCAGAGGATGATTCGGTGACATTTGAAATTTGACAAGTAGCTCTCTTGCTATCATATCTCTGTCTTGTTGATTGTTAGGTAGTTTTATTTTGCTTGGAATAGTTACCCAACCATTAGCATTTCTATCAAATACAGCAGGTCTGTTTTCTTCATAACCCATATGAACGTCTTCCAACCAATTTAAATCATCCCAACCCATTGCTTCTATATATTTTTTAAGAAATGGAGTAAGTCTCGAGTAATCCGGTAAAAGGTTTACGTCATATCTATAACCGATCGTTTGACCGATCATTTTTTCTCTTGCAGTCTCTTTCTTTTTACCTAACTGCCCTTGGTTCTTTTTCTTTGATTCTTTCTTTGTCTTTTTAGCCATTCTAAGATCCTATATTTTATGGAAGTCTTTAACACCTACTGTGTGGTTAGTTCCTGCTAAAGGCACTTTTGCTAAAGCAGATGCTTCCATTGTTAATGCAGCCATATCTTCTGGCTCTAAAGAGTGGATATTTGTTTTTCCACATGCTCTTGCTAGAAGTTGCGCCTCTAAAGTCATAGCATGTAAATAATTATATACTCTTAATGCAGCATCATCTGGGTTTAATCTTTTTCTTAATTTTGGATCTTGAGTAGCAACACCAACTGGACATCTACCTTCTCTTTTTCAAAATTTGATTCTGGAATTTCTTTGTTACAGTTAAGAGCAACCATAGCACCTGTTCCAATTGCAATTGCATCAGCACCTAATGCCAAAGCTTTTGCCATGTCAGCGCCATCTCTTACTCCACCTGCATAAATTAAAGTAACTTTTCCAGTTTTACCTACATCATCCAAAGCTCTTCTTGCTTCTCTAATACCAGCAATACCAGGAATACCCGTATTTGCTGCAGCAATGTGTGGGCCTGCTCCAGTTGATCCTTCCATTCCATCTAGATAAATAGAGTCTGGATCACATTTTGCTGCCATACGAACATCATCGTAAACTTTAGCAGCGCCAAGTTTTAATTGAATTGGCACTTTATTTTTTGTTAATTCTCTTAGCTCTTGAACTTTTAGTGCAAGGTCATCTGGACCTAACCAGTCAGGGTGTCTTGCAGGAGATCTTTGATCAATACCAGCTGGTAGTGATCTCATTTCTGCAACTTGATCAGTTACTTTCTGACCCATTAAGTGACCACCCATTCCAACTTTTTGTCCTTGTCCAATGAAAACTTCAATTCCATCTGCAAGTTGAGCGTGATGTGGGTTAAATCCGTATCTAGATTGAATACATTGATAGAACCATTTTTCAGAATATCTTCTTTCATCTGGAATCATTCCACCTTCACCTGAACAAGTAGCACTTCCTGCCATTGTAGCACCTCTTGCTAAAGCAGTTTTTGCTTCATAAGATAATGCACCGAAACTCATCCCTGTAATATATACAGGTATATCTAATTCAATTGGATTTTCACATCTTGGTCCAATAATTGTTTTTGTTTCACATTTTTCTCTGTAACCTTCAATTACAAATCTTGTTAATGTTCCAGGTAAAAATACTAAATCGTCAAATGTTGGAATTTTTCTCATCAATGCCATTCCACGCATTCTGTATCTTCCTAGTTCTGCTTTTATGTGGATGTCATCCATTACCTCTGGGGTAAAAATTGCATTATGACCTAGTAGACTTTTATTTCTTGACGCTACACCATTGCCATTTGAATGACCGTTAGATTTTCCGTTACCGTTTTTTTTCTTTGCCATTTAAATTGCTCCTTTTTTCTCTGTAGGTTCAAGAGCGTCGTAGTTCCAAAGTTTTTTACCTGCAACAACTTTGGTCATTTTTGAAACATCAAAGTTTTCGCCGATCTCCGCAACCTTTAATTTTCTTTTAAGCCAATCTTGATCTGAATCTGTTAGCTCTGCCTCAACAGCATCACTACCAAATGAACCAATTTTTCCACCTACAAAAATTGTCCCATCGTACATACTGTCGCCCAGGTTAATACCTACATCTCCAAGGATAATAATTCTTCCTCTTTGCATCATAAAACCAGTAAAAGC